>Ga0307443_1000610_pt1 | contig 22746 bp, 17 predicted proteins | sample SalMarSW160220MG_FD_202148 | JGI IMG/M metagenome (GOLD analysis project Ga0307443, IMG submission 202148) | Salt marsh sediment microbial communities from the Plum Island Ecosystem LTER, Massachusetts, United States - SW1601-220 | ecosystem: Environmental > Aquatic > Marine > Intertidal zone >... | reverse complement strand
GCGGGCGATTGATATCGGTGATATAGCTCATCACGCCTGTACTGAGCTGATCGCTGCAGGTCATCCTTCTGAAAACCGAGAAATCATCCTTTTCTGCCTCCTCAGGCGGTTGATCCTGATAATTTGCGGTTATTGTACCGTTTTCGCGTCGCTGGGATTTATCGGCAAACGGGGCAATTTTTCCGTTATCCTGAACAATGGCTTCATAATACGAATTGGCAATCTTCAGCATCTCTTCCCGCGGTACCCGTTCAGAGGATTTCACCGGCTCAAGCAATCCCGGTCGCACTTGTGACATATTGGGATGCAGTGGCTGATCACCAGAGTGAATCACCAGATGATCGATCTCAGTGATCTTGCCATCGATAACCTTCAGGCGAGCACCCAGGATAGTGGATTTATTGTTCTCCTCGATGACTCCCATGAATCCGATTTGCCCGCCGTCCCTGCAATCCGTCCGGACTAATCGTTTTTCCCGGTTAAATCAGATTTAATCCGCCTTCGCGTAAAGCTTTAGCGGACGCGAAGGACAGGTATAATTGGCTTCGCCGAGCTCGTAAACTCGGTTCCTCGGTGCTTGCACCGTTTTTAGAGTCCAGAGCTTGCTCTGGGGTTCATACCATTTGATTCTGAAATGTGGAATAGTATAAGGAATAATTTACTTTTTTTATATTTATAGGCAAAACCATAATATCTGCATTGCTATGAAAACAAAACAGCAAACAGGAACTTACATTATGAAAACAACCAGGCGTAATTTCATTAAAAAGGTTGCCTCACCGATTATTGCAGCACCTTTTATTCTTCCGTCAAGGGTTTGGGCCTTTCCGCCCAGCAACAAAATCACTATGGGTTTTATAGGTACCGGGAGGCAGTCCCAGATATTGCTTCCCAGATTTATGCCTCTGGCACAGGTTCTTGCTGTTTGCGATGTGGACACCACACGCCGCACACACGCCCAGCAGACAGTTATTAAGTACTATACCGATAATAAGGACAAAGGTGTTGCTGACTGCAAGGCATATAATGATTATCGTGGGCTTATTGAGCGCAAGGATATTGATGCAGTCTGCATTACAACGCCTGATCACTGGCACGCTTTACCTGTTTTACTGGCGCTTCAAAAGGGTAAGGATGTTTACTGTGAGAAGCCCCTGACTCATAATATTCAGGAGGCAATAAATATTATCAGGGCTGTTGATGAAAACAAGCGTGTGCTTCAGACAGGATCAATGCAACGTTCGATGAAAGAATTCCGGATAGCATGCGAACTGGTGCGTAACGGTTGCATAGGAAAGATCGACCATGTTGAATGCAGTTTTGGAGGGGCACCCGTACCCTGTGACCTTGAAGAAGAACCAATGGAGCCGGGTCTGGATTGGAACATGTGGCTTGGCCCTGCACCAGTTCGTCCGTATAATTCAATATTAAGCCCCCGTGGCGTGCACAAACATTATCCGCGCTGGCGTTCTTACAAGGAATACGGTACTGGAGATGTCGGTGACTGGGGTGCTCACCACCTGGATATTGCCCAGTGGGGACTTGGAATGGATAACAGCGGCCCTGTTGAGGTGCGTTTTATTAATGGTGAAGCTGCACTCGTTTACTCAAATGGTATTACAGTGATCAGAAGGAGAGGCTTTGGTGTTCATTTCTTTGGCAGCGAAGGAGAGGTCATGGTTAACCGTGGCAGATTCAAAGTGATCGTTAACGGTCAGACGATTGCGTCCTACACTGGTCAGGAGAGCAAAGATACTACCTGTCAGGCTGAGGTTGAGAAAGCTGAGAAGCTTCTCCTGAAAGACGCCAGGATCAGGTTTTATGCAAGCGAGTCACACTACGAGGATTTTCTGTCATGTGTTACAAGTCGCAAAAAGCCGATTGCCAGCGAACAGATCGGCGGCCGGACAGTTATATGCTGTCATCTGATAAATCAGCTTTGTTTCCACAATAAAGCCATGAAATGGGATCCCGTAAACTTTTCCTTTACAGGAGGAACAGGTGATCCTGCCTGGCTTACAGGCAACAACCGGGATTGGACCACCTAGGTTTTAATTTCGTAGAACAAAGAAAACCCGCCTGTGGAAATTCCGGTGATATCAAGCACCCTATTCCGGTTTAATGTGTGCAGTCTGTTTATTATTAAGGCAATTGATCGTTTCCCATTGATATTGAGATGGTTTTATTCCGGATTATGGTGCTCAAACATTTCCGGAATCATATGCTCAGTTGATCCGGAATAAAGTGCTCAGTTTGACTGGATTTTCCAGTAAAATATTTATATTCTCAAATCTCCAATAATGCAGTTCAGACCTCTTTCGGCATATTATAAGGTTTTCTTCCGCCTCCGGGACGAGAAAGGTAAGTATTTGCATCATCGTCATTTACATATCTTTCGGATTTCCCGTCAAATATCAGTTTTCGTCCTGTTCGGTATGCAGTGTTACCCAAATGCATCATTGCGGTTGAAATGTGCCCTTCTTCTATATCAGCTATAAGCTCCCTGTTATTACGGCTTTTCACGCAATCCACAAAATTCTGAAAATGGTAATCAATACCGGCATTGGTAATTTCATCCCACCTGGCATCCGGTTCAACATCTTCCTGCGTCACAGTTATTGAAGGTGTTCCCGATCTGTCCTGCTGGCGCCCGGTACTGAATGCAGCAGTTCCGGTCTGACCGCCGGCCCTGGCCTCTTCGTTCCTGCTCTGGAAGACCTGAAAACTTCTGCCGGATGTCATTGCATATCCTTTTGTACCAAGCCAGAGATTACCCCATGGTTCATTAGGTGTGGGCAGACTTCGTACTTCAAGCTCCATAATTGAGCCATTGGCATATTCAAATGTTGCGACCTCGAGGTTAGGTACATCCTGGTCTGATTCATCCGCATAAGCATAAAAACCGCCACAACAGGCTATTTTTACAGGGTGTTCATTGATATTCATTCCCAATCTAATGATATCCATGGAATGAATTCCATTATTCCCGAATTCGCTTGTGCTTGTATCCCAGTACCAGTGCCAGTTGTAAAGAAAATGGTTTTCATTGAACGGTATCATTGGTGCCGGTCCTCTGAACAGATCCCAGTTAACACCCCTGGGAACCGGGCCGTCGGGTTTTGTGCCAATGCTTTGACGCGAGCGGTACACTGTGCCGCGACCCATACAAATATCTCCTATAACTCCTTCGCGAAGCATCTCAATAGCTTTCATGGTGAGCCTGTTAGCTCTTCTCTGCGTACCTGCCTGAACTATTCTGTTGTATTTTCTTGCAGCCTGAACCATTTTTCTGCCTTCATCGATGTTGTATGAAATCGGTTTTTCAACATAAACATCCTTTCCTGCCTGACAGGCATTTATTGTCATGAGTGCATGCCAGTAACCCGGTGTGGCAATGCCAATGATATCTAAATCCTTATCGTTAAGCATTTCACGATAATCAATGTATGTCTTTGGCTTTGCGCCGCCAAGATCTTCTATTTCCTTAATTGCCTTGGGTAAAAGATACTCAACACAGTCGCATATAGCTGTTACTCTTGTATCCTTTATCTTTGTAAAATTCGCGGTATGTCCTGAGCCTCTGTATAATCCACCCCGATCATTTATTCCTATAACTCCGACATTAATCATATCACTTGGCTTTGTTTGTGCAAAACCCTTAATATATGCAGGAGCTCCGATAGCCATACCTGCTGAAGCCATCACTGATTTCTTAATGAATGTGCGTCTTTTTTCAGTTTTCATTTTCAGGTTGTTTTAATAATTAAATACTATTTTACTCAAGAATATTTCGCATATAATCAATACATTTTTTAATTTCTTTAACGGCATCTGAGCCTTCAGGTGTCCGGTATTCAAGTTCCACATCGACATTTATTGGCCATTTTTCTTTCTTAAGAAGAAGTAATATGTCTGCAATAGGTGTTTCTCCCTCGCCGAAGGGCATATTTGTATTTGCCGGTGTACTTTTTGGCCCTGTTTTATCCTTTATATGAATACTGCTTATTTTATCGTGATACTTTTCTATAATACCATTAGGGTGCAAGCCAGTGGATCCAAAATAGTGCCCGGCATCAAAATTGATCCTGTTGGCCGGTGAATAAGCAAGATATTTTTCATATAACTAATTGTAAAGGATTGTAAAAAGCCCGGATCATATTTGCAGAGACATTGTATCCAATTATTATATCTAAAATTACTAGTCCCGCTAATTTAAAAATTAAGTTCAGGATTCATTTAATAGCTCAAACCTTCATTAAAATTAAAAAGAGCATAGCCTTCTCCTTCCATATATCCTGGTACATCTTCCTTGTTATATTCAACGGCTTCATCTGAAACAGGTGTTGAGAAAGGCATTTTCCCGGATGGATTGAACTTACCTGTGATTATATCCAGAAGAGCGTCAGGGGTTGTTCCAAAAGTGGCCAGAACACCAATTATATTCTTCCTTGTTTTATCATTGTATATCTCGTCAATTACCCAGGGATTTGTATAATTAATTACCAGTATTACCGGTTTCTTTCCCGATAGTCTATTGACATAATCTACATCGACCCCGCATTTAGATAATGAGATTGAGATGGGCGCTCCTTGCCGGCCGGACAATGCATTACCTCTTGGTTTGATCCATAATAATAACACATTTGCTGCATCCGGTGTTTTTACAAATTCAACATTGTAATTGTTTTCATTAACTGCGTAGATATCCGGAGATGCAGTGGTTTGGGGATCTCCCCTTACGGAGCTCCTCTGAAGTGATTCAAAATAGATCTTGGTCTTTTCCGGAACAGGCAGAGCATTACTTTCATTTCTCAATAAAACTATTGATTTACGCATTGCCAGTGCAGCTCTCTCTCTGAATTTTTCATTGTTCACCAGCTTTTCAGCTGCATCGGGATCGACATATGGATTTTCAAATAATCCGAGATTGAAAAATTCTTTCAGCAGCAGTAATACAGAGTTGTCGATAAAACTCATATCTGCCATTTTGGAATTGATTACCTCGATAAGAGTTGAGGGATCAGAAACTCCCGAAAAGATATTTGAGCCTGCTTCAATGGCCGTTTTATATCTTTCAGGTAAAGAAAGATTTTCAACACCCCAGGGCATTCTTTCCAGTGGACCTGTGTCGGTATTAATGATCCCTTTAAAGCCCATCTGTGTTCTTAAAAGATCGGTAATAACTCCTTTATTGTAGGCATATCCTACTTCTTCATACTCTGTTCCATATGGCAGAGAATAATAAGGCATAATAGCTGATGTCCCGGCATTGATTGCAGCCTGAAATGGGATAAGACTGTTTTCAAACATTCCTCCGGGATAAACTTCTCTTTTACCCCACTCATAATGCGAATCCTGTCCTTTTTCTCCTGAACCGCCACCCGGAAAATGTTTGGTAGTAAGAGCCACAGAAGTTGGATTTAAGCTTTCTCCCTGAAAACCAAGAACAATCTGAGTAATTACTTTTGCCACCCATTCAGCATCTTCTCCAAAAGTTCCGTTGACTCTGGACCACCTTGGTTCGACAGACAGGTCAGCCATGTACATGTATCCTTTTCTCAGGCCGACGGAAACCCATTCCTGACGGGCAATATCCGCAAATTCTCTTGCTAATTCCATGTCACGCATTGCTGAAATGCCAAGTTCCCCAGGCCAGGCAGAAAACACAGTTGTACCTAAACTTGTTCCCAGTGATGCATTAGCAGTTATATGGTTACGCGGATTTGAAGCTACAATGGCAGGGATGCCAAGAGGTTCACTTTCGCAAAGCTCCTGAAGCTTATTTGACCATTCAGCCATTGTTCTGGCACTTTCACTTACCCGAAGGATAAAATGGCGCATCTGAAATTCTTTTACGGCCTTAGTAGTTCCTGTTCTTCCACTACCACCCATATTAGCAACTTGTTGTCCGATTCTGTCCAGTGTGTCGCCCCTTTGCCTTGAAGGAACATTTTCCCTGTTTGTGTTTTGCCCCTGCATGGCATTTGCAGGATTCCTAGGCCCACCCTCATCAAGATCACTTGCAACAAGTTTACCTCCTAATGCTGCAGCCCTTGAAGTACCAACCATGTTAATAGTATTGATAAGCATAAAACCGGCTTTTTCTTCAACAGACATTTTAGAAAGCAGATCCTTGCTCCTTTCATCAGCACTCAATCTCCAGTCTTCATACTTATCCAGTTTCCCGTTTTTGTTTAAATCCTTAAATTTCAGCCCGTGTTTTTCAATAACATTGACTGACCTGTAGCCAAGAGCAGGTTGGAGATTCTTCTCTGTACCTGTAGAACAGGATACAATTCCGGTTATCACAAGGAGTTTGATTAAAAATGAATTAATTTTTTTCATAGTCAGATCAGGATATAGAATATAGACAATTTAATATGTCATCCAATTTCATAAAGTTAATAAAAATTAAGAATCTTTAATATAGTAACTGATAAAGCTAAAAACTTCATGAAGATTGAGAGGGAGGCCAGATGAAAAAGCCAATGACCCTGACCATAGATAGCCGGAAAAAAAATTTCCGGAAAATTATGTTATATTAATATTTTCCAACTCTTACTAATATGAAGGATGAAATTCTGCAAACAGCTCTCAAGCTATTTTTAAAATATGGCATTCGTAAAATGTCTATACAGAAACTCATTGATCCTTTAGGCATTTCGAGTAGATGGCAGAACTCTTGTTTAATGGCATTATTTTGATTAGACAAATATGACGAGCCTAATTTCATTTCTTTTATTAAGGAAAAAAGAAGGGATGAATGCTCGAGATTACACATAAAAAGTTCAGTGAGTTAGTGGGAGGATAACATTTAAGGTAAATTTCATGTAAATCCTATTTTTAGAAGGGAAGGGATTCATTAAAATTCACAAAACCTGGTGTAAAATAAAAAACACTTATGATTAAAATTCCATAATTATTTGCTTTTGTTCAAAATCCGATCTGATGACACTTAACATACATAACAAAACAACAAGGAATTAACTCCTTCAATGTATGGTCAACTTACTCTGACCAAAAATGGTCCAGGCTTCTGGCTTTAACAATTGTGTTTGAAATTGAAAAGATAAATAGTAAACTTGAATTAATATTTTTAACTATTAAAAAAAAGATAAAATTATGGAAACACAAAATCCGTCTGGATTATTGGCATTCCAAGACATAAAATATAAAGAGATGCCCCATTCTGATAAGGTGGATTGGTTTAAACTTCGTATTGGGAAATTCAATTCAGGTACTCAGTTGGTGCCTGACCTTTGTAACTCTGCCTTTAAAACGCTTTTCTCAGTTAACCAGTTCTTTTTAGCTTTGTCTGCAATTATATTATTTGCAGGAACAAATGTCTCTTTAGCACAGGACATTGAATGGCAATACATTAATGGGGACGCTCTTCCTGATGCACCAGAATTGGCACTAAGAGGTGAATTTAAAATCGGTGTCAGGACAATTACTGTCGTGAATAAAGGCCAGATCGATATTCTTAAGACTAAAGTGGGTATTGAACCAATATACGACAGAACTCTGAAACTGGAAATCTGGTATCCTGCATCAGTTCCAGACGGAGTAAAAGAATTGGTAACATATGAGGAGGAAAGAGCAGTGCCAAATGATCCAAAACACCAATTGATAAAATATAATTTTCCCGGACGGGCACTGCGTGGTGCAATGCCCGAAACAAAGGACGGAGCTTTCCCTCTGCTGATAGTTTCTCATGGGTATCCTGGATCCAGACTTTTAATGACATACCTAACAGAGAATTTAGCATCAAAAGGATATGTAATTGTGGCAATAGATCACATGGAATCAACTTACAATGATGCCGGAGGATTTCAGAGTACTCTTCTTAACCGCTCAAGGGATATTTTATTTGTTCTTAACCAGATATCAGAATTGAGTAAACCCGGGAGTAATAGTTTTTTAACAGGATTGGTAGATGTAAATAACACTGCTCTTATCGGATATTCAATGGGTGGTTATGGTGTGCTGAATGCAGCAGGAGCAGGTTATAGTCAGCAGCTTGTCACTATGTTCAGTGCAATGACTGGAGGGAGCAAAGCTATTGAAGTACTAACCACAAACAATCCTGCTTTTAAAGCCTTATATGATTACCGGATAAAAGCTGTTGTTGCTTTTGCGCCCTGGGGTATGGAGCGTAATATCTGGGATTCTGAAGGATTAAAAGGATTGAAAGTGCCCGCATTTTTTATCGCAGGCAGCCAGGATGATATATCGGGTTACGAAAAAGGGACCAAAGCAATTTTCAATGGAGCTGTCAACGCTGACCGTTATTTACTGACATATGTCAATGCCAGACATAATGTGGCTCCTAATCCGCCACCCAAAGAGTCATTAAAACCAGGATTGCCTTTTAATTTTTATTACCATTATGCCGAACCAGCCTGGGATCAGCACAGGATAAATAATATTAATCAGCATTTTGTGACTGTCTTTTTGGGTATTCATCTTAAGAAAAAGGATTACGGGCAATACCTTGAATTAAATGAAAATTCCAACATTAATACATGGACAGGCTTTAAGCCACGCACCTCTATGGGGCTCGAACTTTTACATTCTGCTGCAATAAAGCTGAATTAGATTCATTTACATAACCGAAAGATTTGCGTGCAAATTGTTTGTATATGGAAGAGTAATTACCTTGGCCATTGCCTTGTAAGTGACTCATTTTCAGAGTTGCTCGGACAAAGTTTCACGCTTCTGCTGGTTCCAGCGGGATTTCCTCTCCCAATAAATCGGGATCTTTAACTTCTCGTCTTAACCGAAACAGAACTAATCCATTTGACAAGTCATGGTCAAACTCAAGGAAATATTTAAGAAATATGGGATTGAACTTGAAGAGAATGTTTAGATCAAGTGTCAAAGTTGGTGGATATTTGTGAAATAAAATTGACTTTGGATTAAACAAGGTGTAACTTTGTTTTAAAAATTTCTTAACTTACTTTATTCAAGAAGATGCCTGGAAGTAATCATCACTGATCTTTGCGAATGCGAATTAAAAAGACCCCGCAAAACTGAACCGTTGAAAGGGATCATTGATAAGCTGGACAAGGAAGAAAAAGTACCTTCCCACATTATAACTTCAATGGACAGCTTGAACAGATTAGCAACTTTTGGTACTCATCCGAAAGAATATGATCCTGAACAGGTACGCCCCGTGTTAATAAATCTCTCTACCGTTTTCAAGTGGTACTTGAAATTTAAAAATATTGGATTTTATTCACCAGCTGAGAGAAAGACGAAAAAGGTTGAAATCTTCCCCATTAAAAAAGAAATAGTCAATAGGATTAATCAAAATATATTTTTGATTTATGTAAGCAATTGTCCAATATCAGCTCAAAAGGGAAAAATATTATCATAAAATGGCATTATGAGGAGGACGATGTGGATATGTTAGAAGCCGGCAGCGAAATGTCGAGGATTTCCAAAATTCCGTTCGAATTCATACAAAGAAATGAGTAACACTCTTTCCACTAATGTGAGGTTCTAAAAAAAACTTGACTTTTGTTTAAACAATGTTTAATTTTGAAAATGAGATTGAACAAAATGACTGAAAAGTAAATTCTTAGCAGGATTAATATTGTAATAATTCATCATTATAACTAATTCTTTCAGACTAATTATCATTTCAATATATATCCTTTCATAAAAATTTTAATACCTGGTCATGCTATGAAAAAGATTTTTACACTTTCAACAGAAATTGTGTTTTTAATAACAATTCTGATTGCCGGGGGTTGTAGCTCGGCAAAGGACAACAAGGCGAAAAAAGTTGAAATTTATTTAAGTTCTGTCGAAGTAAACGGGGAAATACATCTTTACATGAAAGATTCAAACGGCAATGAAGCTACTGATAGTCTTAGAACAGAGGTTAAGGCTGGAGGTACTGTTATTTGGCGAATAGAACGCCCCGGTGGAATAAAAAAGATAGATGGAATTTACTCCAAGGGGGAACGTAATATATTTAAAAAAGATCCTAGCAAAATATTCTTAAGCAAGAGATTTAGGTTGAAATTATCAGATGATGCAGAAGGGGAGGAAAAATATAGCATTGAGTATTACTTAGAGGATAATACAAAAAAAACCATCGATCCTTTTTTACGGATCCCGCCAATCGACTAACAATAATTTAATGTATTATCGCATTATTTCAGCTTTTTTTATTGCCTTTTTGATGGTAATAAATTCACCAACTGTGCTTTTCGGTCAATCCACCGACAGTTTGTTATATTTATTAAACAACAATCTGGTTAAGGATGATTCTGCTAAATACGACCTTTTATGCAGGATTATCTCAAATACAACTGATGTTGAAAGCAAGTTACAATATTGTGATCAGGCCATAAAACTTGCTGAAAAGCTGAATATTATGCTTGCTAAGCCTTATGTTTTAAAAGGTACTTGTTATCTAAATTCAGGTGATCTTGCATCAGCTCTCGAATGTTTTATTAAAGCGGCAAACAATTACAAGGAAAATGGTAATAACGAGGGCCTGGCATTGGTATATCAGTATATAGCTGAAACATATAACCAGCTAGAAAACCTTAATAATGCAAAGTATTATCTTAAAAATGCTATTGAAATATATAAAAAAGAAAAGGATTCAATGAACCTGGCTACTGCCCTGCTCAATTTAGGTTATGCTAATTACAGTATGGGGCAATACGACACTGCATTAGTCTTATTCTCAACAACAGTTGATCTATTTCAAAAGCTAGACAACCCTGTTGGATATGCCTATTGTCTGGGTAATTCAGGATTGGTTTATTCCAGAATGTCAGATTATGATAAGGCAGAAGACAACCTTCTACGCGCCATTGAAATACTTACCAAAGAAGGAGATGAACGTGCCGTCACCGAGTATATGATCGAATATGCCGGTATTCTTCAGCATAAAGGAGAAATTAAGAAAGCCATTACCTGTGCAATCCGGGGGTTTGGTAGTGCTATAAAGAATGGTATTAAAGAATATGAACGCGAGGCAGCACAAACACTTGCCCAATTATATGAGATTTCCGGCATGTATGACAGTGCCTACCATTATCAGTCGTTATACATAAGCGCTAACGATAGTATTAAAAGTGGTGAGAATATTCAGAAAATGGCTGATCTGCGTACAGAATTTGAAGTGGCAAAAAAGCAGTCAGAGGTTGAGATATTGCAGAAAAACAAATTATTTCAACGTATTGTAATCCTGGGATTAGCAATCATCCTTTTACTGGCCATGGGACTTATATTAGTTTATTATTTAAGTCTTAAACGCTCCAGAAAGCTTACAGCAGCACTTGATGAACGCCGGGTGTTATTGGAAAAGCAGAGCTCTGAACTGAAAGAAAAGAATGACAAAATTATCAGGGCAAATGAAGAACTAAGACATTTATATGAGATTACCAATAGTCAGAAGGAAGAAATAATCAGTGGTATTAACTATGCACAAAGGATACAAAAGGCAATTCTTCCGCCAGAGGCATACATAACTGAGTTAATAAATGAAAATTTCATCCTCTATAAACCGAAAGAAATCGTAAGTGGTGATTTCTATTGGATAAAACAGATAAATCAATATATCATTTTAGTATGTGCAGATTGTACAGGCCATGGGGTTCCGGGGGCACTTATGAGTATGCTTGGGATAAGTTATTTAAATGAAATTGTACAAAGAAAGGCAATTACACAGGCAAATCAGATTCTAAATGAACTGCGCAAGGAAATCAAACATTCTCTCAGGCAAACCGGTAAAAAAGAAGAATCAAGAGATGGAATTGATATGGCTTTATGTGTTTTTGATACTAATAAAAGTATAATGCAGTATTCAGGTGCCTTTAGTCCATTATATATTATTAGCAATATTGAGGGGAAGCCAGTATTTAAAGAAATCAAAGCTGATATGATGCCAGTAGGTGTGCACTTTTCGAGTGATATATCCTTTACTAATAATGAAATTCAGCTTGAGATTGGCGATACTTTTTACCTTTCTACTGACGGTTTCATTGACCAAAGTGGGGGAAGCAACAATACCAGATTCGGCAAGAAAATTTTTAAAAAGTTACTTTTAGAGATCTACAATCAACCCTTATTTGAACAAAAGGATATCTTGGAGCAGACCCTTAACGAATGGATGGGTATGCATCCTCAGAGAGATGATATACTGGTTATAGGAGCAAGAGTATAATAAATTTACATCCGGTTTTAGATGGTCAATTCACTCCGGCCAGGAGTGGTCAAAGTCACCGGCTTTTCCTCAAGCCCGCTATAATATTTGTACCCCTGACGCTTGCAATCATCGGTCAGGCGGGAAACCAGCAATCCCCTGATTGTGCGTAGGTGGGGGTAACAACCACCTTCTTGCTTAAAAGTCTGAACCAGTAAAGTGTCGTGCCAATTCAAGGCGAGGGTAGTATCGTCAATGAAATTACAAGTCGCCGATAAGAAACTGCCTGAATTTTCAAACCACCAATATCTAAATGCATTTATCTTTTCATCCCAGGCAAAAATTCCCTTTGCTTCACCACCTGATTGTGTCGAATACTCAAATTGGACGTATTTATCATTCAATATCTTTTTGAAAGTACCGGATCCAGTAACTGTTCCTGCCTCACTCAAAAAGCTTTTAGGAATATGATATTCCAATTCCCAATCACCGAGTAGGAATTCGAATTTGCCTGTAACATCCGTGTCCATTTGTTTAATTTTTTTACCCTAAATGCTGTATAACGTTCGGCGTTATGTGCAGTTGCCTTGTTTCGCGATTGCGTGGTTTTTGCCATTGAGCTGCGATGTTGGGGGCGTCCTTACTATGCAATATTCTAGCGTTAGCAAAAACCATGACACCACAGTGGGAGTGCCCCGGCGGTGCCGGGGGCAGCCTGTGTCGCCGGCCACAAAACTGTCCCTTTAGCCGCAAAATAGTCGCGGCACAGGAGGCAATTGCATATACCGACCTGTGGTAGCCAGTGCTTTTTATTAAGGCCTGTGTATTAAGTTAATCTCTGAAAGTTCTTTACCAATTTGATGAATGCCAAGCAGGATTTTCTCTGTTTGAGCATCAGATGGTTTTTTACGACCTTGCACATACTGAGAAAGCAGGGTTGGATTCATGCCAATTTTATTGGCAAGAAACTTTGCATTTATCACTTTGTAGTACTGGAAGAACTGTTTAAAATCAATTTCAAACTTAAGATTCTCCTGAGTTATCTCAATATTATCTTCTTCAAAGCAGAGATTTGCCGCTTCAATTGCATTATCAATTAATTCAGGAATTGTTCTGCCAGTAGTATAAATGGTATATACTTCTGAGAAAGCTGAAAACCCAGTATCAGTCTTCTCAACTATCATTTTGATCTTTTTGTTTGTTGTCTTCATCACTGCCTCCATTTTTTTAATTCTCCAACTTCAGTCCAGCATCTTTGAGGATTTTTCTCTCAAGTCCTTTACCAACCTCCTGACTACCATGGTTGGGAAAGATAATAATACCTGGTTTTTTGTTATGCTTTAGTTTTACATGTGATCCTTTTTGGGAAACCGGGTATCAACCATCTTTTGTCAAAATCTTATAAAGTTCAGAACATTTCATGCGCTAGTTTGGATCACAAATGTGCCACAAAGGTAAATAATAATTTACCTAATTACAAATATTTCTCGTGTAATATTTGCGTGGGCGTTGGCTACTGGAAAATCCGGTTACACTGAGCACTTCATTCCGGTTCAACAGAGCATATGATTCCGGAAATGATTGAGCACCATAATCCGGAATATAAACATCACAATATCAATGCGAAAAGATTTGATGTTAAATTCATAAACTTAATGTTCACATTAAACTGGAATTAGTTGCTCGCTTACACCGGAATTTACATTGAACCAGCCAATCTAAGAGGCGAATGCAGGTATGGACGGTTATTCATCTCTTGAATCCTGTGTTCAAGCTTGAAAGGAATATATTAATACCGGAATACAGAAGCTCCGTAATTCCAGCCGATCCCAAAAGCTACCAGTAATATCAGATCGCCTTTCTTTATCCTGTTTTCCTTAATAGCATTTGATAAAGCTATCTGCAATGACGGCGCGCCTGTATTTCCATGATCCTCCAGACAATAATATACTTTATCTGCCGGAACACTGCACAATTCCATTCCTTTCCGGATTATCCCGGAACCTGCCTGATGAGGTATCAGGAGGTCAATATCTTCTATATTCAGCTTAGTCTTCGTTAGAATACCATCAACAGCCAGTTTGAAGGCGGTCGGGGCATATTCCGCAACTCTTTTCCTGTTAATAATAAGTGTGCTGTAATCCTCAAAATATCCTGCATCATACCCTTCGCCTTCTGTCATTCTGAAGAAATCAATGAAACCCGGTTTATCTGAATAGCTTATAATGGTAGCAGCAGCTCCGTCTCCGAAAGTCATGAATACATTTTTATCATTTTCGCTAAGGAAAGTTGAATTATTTGAAGCTCCGATAATCAATATATTTTTTTTATAACCACATTTAATAAGGCTTGTGGCGATTTGCATGGCGGATATAAACACCACGCAGCTTCCCGCCATGTTGAAGCATTCACATCGAAGATCAATGGATTTGCTGCGGAGTGATGCTTGGATATGGGGTGACACCTCATAATAACGCTTACGCAATGTCAAATTTTGCTTGTACGTAGGAGGTACATCAGTATAAAAGATCATCAGATCAATGTCGGACGGATTTATCCCTGATGTATTTATCACCTCAATGCATGCATCAGATGCAATACTTTCAAGCGATTCGGTATTACTGATATAATACCTGTGCTTTATACCGGTCAGCCTCTCAATAATCCCCTGTTTCAGCTCCAGTTTTTTTTCCAGTTCAATGTTATCTACTATCATGCCGGGAGTTTTTAAACATGATTTCAGAATAGAAGCTTCAGCCATCTTTCAATTGTTTTTTAATTAACAGAGTTTATGCAACAAATTACTGATCAGCATATAAATCAGGGACCTGCAAGTCTTTTTTATAGATTCTGAAACGTTTGTAGATTTTACCGCCAAGCTTTTCCATTTCAGCCCTTACCTTTATATTATCTTCCAGTTCGTGATGGCTGTCTGCAATACTGAAGCCTGCTTCTTTAGCGGAGCGGATTGTAGTAAAAGCCATAAGTACATCTATTCCCCTACCTCTGTATTCTTTTTTAATGGCTCCGATAAGACTGTCAAGCTGCCTGGTCCTTTTTGCTTCACGGAGAATATAAAATATTCCGAAAGGAAATAATCTTCCTTTGGCCTTCCTGATCCCTTCTGAAAGGTTTGGCATAGCAACGTTAAAGCCCACCAGCTGATCATTCTTCGTTACAACTTTAACAAACCGGGGATCAAGGATCGGCAGAAAACGTTTTGCCAGGTATTCCATTTCCTGATTATCCAGTGGTTGGAAACCGTACAAATCGGTAAAGCATTCATTCATCAATTCCAGTATGGGTATAATAAAGGGCTTGATTTGGTATCTCTGTCTGAATTCAATTATGCTGTAATCCCCCCTTGAGGTTATCCTGTCATAAATCTTGCTGTAAAACTCAGGCATCTCTGCTGAAATATCGATACTGTAGACTACATAATCTACTTCTTTTGAATATCCCTCATTTATCAGATACCTGTTTATATAATCATAGTTAAAGTATGTAGAAATGGTTGGCCTGTATTCGAAACCTTCTATAAGAAAACCTGAAGGATCCTGATTGTGAAACCCCATCGGACCTACTATCTTCAACATGCCTTTTCCCTTTGCCCATTTTTCAGCATATGACAGCAACTCATGAGCTATGGTCTGATCATCAGGGCATTCAAGGTAACCGAATCTGGCATTCTTTTCATGTTTGAATTCATTGCATCGATTATTAATAATTCCCATGATCCTTCCGGCAGGTTTACCATCTGCGTATGCAATTGCCAGGATACAGTCTGAATATGAAAAGGCCCTGTTTTTCCGGGGATCGAAATAATGCCATTCCTGGGAATAGATTGGGTGCACCCAATTGGAATGATTCTGGTGAAGTTTTTCAGGAAGAAGAATAAATTCTTTCAGTTCCTTTCTGTTTGTAACCTCCTTGATTTTTATCGACATAAATTGGTAACAGTTGAAAATTTGACTGAGTGCCGAAGGTTTGGTAATATCCTGGATTAAAATTTCAGATTATGTAGAACTGAGTTTGTAATTGCCAGGTACCGTATCCTTTGTAATCTCTCGATATTTTTTGGTTAAAAACCCCACTCAGCACATGGGATTAAATCAAAACTTCTCAGATGCGGATATTTCTGAATCACTGAGAAAAAGTCTAAACTAATCTGATTAAAGGTTTAGGTCATTCTTTAATCTAAGGCTAATTTAGTTATTTATCTTAACATTAGCAAACTTTAATGACAAATCTGAAATTTAGTTTATTGCATTTATCTGACTTCTTTAATAACTTTGATCGAAAAATTCACGGCAATGCAAATAGAACCTTTGGAGCCTTCAATTCGTGAACAATTTGTTCAGTTTTCAAGAAAACACCTGCCAGATTACCTGATCAGATACCTGGATTCCCCGCTTCTCCTGAAAATTCTGAGCAAGCTGCTGTGTATTGAAGAAATATACAGACTTGAGGAGAAATTCAGGGATACTCGCAGTTATAAACTAGTGGACGCTTTAATTAGTTATACTGGGATTACCTGCACGTGCGAAAATATAAGCAAAGTTCCTTCTGCGGGGCGGTTGCTTTTAGTTGCCAATCATCCGCTGGGCGGGGCAGACTGGCTTTTGATAGTACAAAGTCTGAGTGTGGTCAGGAAAGATCTTAAAGTAGTGATTAATAAGGATGTCCATACTCTGATGACTAACATGAGGGACCTTTTCATTCCGGTTGATCAATATGCTTCATTTAACGACGTGGCTAGAAAGCAGATCAGAGAAAGCCTCGAAAAGGAGGAAGCCGTGCTTATATTTCCATCGGGAGGCATTTCAATAATGACCTTAAGCGGAGTAAAAGACAGAAGGTGGAAAAATGGGGTGGTTCATTTTTCCCGGGAACACTACACAGATATCTTACCGATTTATATTAGTGGAAGGTTCAGTCTGGCATTCTATTTATACCCGATCAGGTTGCGCCGGTTCCTGCTTTTAAGGAAGTTATTGCATCCTGGATCACGGAGATTCAGACTTGTGATAGGGGATAAAATTTCATATAAAGAGATGAGCAGGGGAACCGATATATCCAATATTTCTGCCCGGCTCAGATCGGTTACCTATCAGCTGGCAGGCCGAAGCTGAAAACAATCGTCTTCTAACCAGCAATTTTCAAATTGTCATAATTAATTTATACTCTAAAATTTGTAAATTAATCGAAAATATCAAATGGCTAAATTGAAAATTTGATTTTGTCTGGTTACTTATTGGTCTTGGATGGCTTGGGCAGTAATTCTATCCTGGGAAAAAGCCAATCCTAATGAACCTGCAATAAAAATCTGGACAATTTATTAAGCCACTATTTTCTAATTTTCTCTAGATGTTCTAAGAATTCCTCTGTTAACCTATCAACATTTAGGAAAGTCCATTCTATACCAATGCCTCCAGTACCTCGCTGATGAACATTCCACTATTAAGTCCTGAAAGTCCATGTCTTTGGACGAACTGGTCAGCGTTGCACCAGATAAAAACACTGTTAGTCTTGTTTTGTAATGGTAATACCATTGATTCATCAATAATGAATAAACCAGCATCAGGGAACTGACCTGTGCTCAATAATCCCCATGGAGATCCATGGCCGAGCATAAGTACCCTGTCGTGAGATTCAATCAGTTTCAGCAATTCTGATTTGGGTATACTGCCATTAACAACAGTCTTGTTTATAAGAGTAGCTCTTTTCGATAAACTTCTTTATTTCTTTTTTATCATAACCAGTCCTTGCAAGGAATATTGAAGCAGCAACAACTTTTGCCCCCTTTTTGCCTTCACGGTGATTATGCGTTATAGCTGAGCTTCTTTCAGCTTCTTCAAGGGTTTCTCCAAGTGAATCAAATGCCCATCCGATTGGGGAGACTCGCATCGCTGATCCGTTCCCGAAACTATTGTATGGTTTCGGATTGTCCATATATATCCATTGACTGAACCATTCTCCATAACCTCTTGCAGGATAATTCAAAGCATATTCTTTGACCGTTTCAACATAATCTCTTTTTGTTAGAATTGCATCGGCTATAGCTACTGTCAGGACAGTGTCGTCAGTAAAATCTGATCCTGATGGGAATGGATCAAAATCGTATCTGTCAGCATTTTTAAATTCATAGGTGGAACCAATGATGTCTCCAATTATTGCTCCGAGCATTATTTCTGATTTGTTTGTCTGATAAGCTAAAGATACAATGTTTATTGATATCATCTTTTGTGTAATAGGCACTACTCTTGACCGCATCCTTCCACTTCAGATACAATTATCAAATATGATTTCATGAGAATAACTTAATCAATAATTATGGTCAATTGGTTCTAATGATGGGTCAGTATTATGGGACTTTGCATTTACTATAGATCCAAATATTACTCTGGTTAATGTTTATAAGACTTTGTAAGACAGATCATCTTTTGCCAATCTTTTCCCTTATAATACATATAAAATGTCCCAGAACTGACCAGAATAACCCAGAATTGAAATTCATGACTTGGTAATCATTTGTTTAAATTTAAACAAATGGTTGGAAGAATCCTTCTAAATTTGTTTTGAAGTGTCTGACTTTTTAAAATCCGTCCTTCCTTGACCACTTCAAAATCAGGTCTGATGTGGTAAATCCGGTCACACAGAGCACTTCATTCCGGATCAACGGAGCATAAGATTCCGGAAATGATTGAGCATCATAATCCGCAATATAAACATCACACTATCAATCCTGAAGAACAATATAAAATATTAATAAATGGACTGTTCAAATTAAACCGGAATGAGGTGCTCACAAACACCGGAATTTGTACTCAGGGCTTCTGACTTGCTTAATTTACGATGGGTAGATTTGCTTGACAAGGAAGAGTTGATAATAAAGGAAGAGAAAACAGGAAAAATCAGACATGTTTCGATCAATGATTCATTGAAAGAAATTCTTAAATATTCTTCGGATCAGTTAATAAGAAAAGGCAAATTCAGCGTGGAGAATACCTATTCGCTAACAGGAATCTTAAAAAAACATCCATACAGTATAAATAGGCTTCTTTTGAAAACATTTAATGAGTTTGGAATTAAAAGTGCAAATGCATCCACTCATACTCTACGAAAAACATTTGGTAAAAGAGTATGGGAAATGGATGGTAAAAGTGAACGGAGCCTAATCTACCTGTCTCAGATATTCAATGTCTTTACGCAGATCTTTGCCCCTTCACCTGATATTCTTCTATCCATGAAGACAGGGGCAGTTCTGGAGAGAGGGAAAGGCAGGGATTACTACGACTTTATCTTCCTCTCAGGCCTTACAGATCCGGATTTTGGGTATCTGGACATGAAATTCGGAATTACCCATCACGACCAATTATATGAAAGGATCCTTGAATCCTGTGAAACAACTGATTTCGAGAGAAAATCACGCGATTTCGAAAAACTGGTATTTGACCCGGAAGAAACCAGAAAAGTCCTGCTTTTCAAAGAATATATTCGGCAAAAATTGGATCAATCTGCCAGGTAGTTATGCCTTTCTTCAGCAGGGCGTACGGTATATTCTTGTATTTACCCGGAATATTCAGTCAGATAATGACAAAACCGGCTGGGAAAACCTATAACCGGTTTTTTGATATGTTGTCTGATTTGCGTTGAAAAATCATGTCTGTGTGCTAGCGGCGTTTTTTCCACAAGGCCTCGTTTATGCGGTACAGATTGTGAAATGCAGCAGATCCCTTGTCCAGTAATTCCTCCCAGGGAGTATCGTACTTCCATCGAATTATCATCATTCCCAGTTCGTCCACATAACCGTTCTCCTTTTCCCAGGCCACCGCACTCCTGATCAGATGAAAGATCCGGCTCCTTGACTTCCGGTGGAACCAGGGCTCCTGCCTTGCCCGGGATTCCGGCCAGGCTCTGTGCTCCCAAAGGTCTATTTCCCCGAAACGCGTTAACTCCGCCATTTGAAACCAAAACCGGTCGTCCATTTTCCGTATCATTTTCGAATAAATCAGGTCTGCACTCAGAAAAAAGCCGAGTTCGTCCGTGCCGAAAAAGAAAGGGCATTCCAGTTTATCCGCCCTATAGAAAACCTCCAGCCCGGCATCCACGGCCAGCGGCAAGAATTCAGGGCCCTCCCACTGATCCCTGACCCCGCTCATACAGATCATAGCCTCCAAAACCGAGGCATAGATCTTCTTCATGGATTCCCATCTCTCGCACTCATCCGTCTCCGGAACATAAATATCCGAATAATACAATTCGAGAAATCCCCGGAAATTCCGGGTCCACTCAGGAAACTTTGGAGAAAGTTCTTTTCTGATGCGTTCTGCTTTCCTTGTCATGCTACATAAAGTATTAATTTTATGAAAAATTAGGATCTGTCAATACGATCAAACATGGAAAATACATATGGAGAATACCTCTTTGAAGCAACTTCGGAATTAATCATGGAATGCCTGGCCGGCATTTCTGAGGAGGATGTGCGAGACAGCAGTGATTACAAAGTATTCCGAAGGGGGCAGGAGTATTACCAGGAAGGCATGGTGGAAGATTTTCTGCACAACATAGCTAACAACACAGCTGTTGCCACAGTTAAGGGGACCAAGGAATACCGGATCGAGTTTTACCTGGAAGAGGGGAGTATTTACAGCACCTGTGACTGCCCGCACAATGGCGTATGTAAACATACAGTTGCGGCACTGCTGCTAATTGTCCATGAAGGAACTGATAATATCAAAACTTTTGCTCATACCGGTCCCACCACGATTGAATCGCTCGATTTCCTGAAGAAATACCTGAAATCCCTCTCCAAAAAGGACCTGGTACTACTGGTGATGAAGTTCGCTCCCCTGGATTTTGTAACGGAGGTACAAAACCGGGAAGTGCCTGGAACAGACGCTGAAGCTATATTCAGAAAAACGGAAAAGAAGATCAGGAAATTCTTTGAAGATGACGAACTGCTATACGACCCGGAGGGCATGGAAAAGGCACTGATGTTACAACTGAACCAGCTGAAAGGACTTGAAACCCGCATAGCAGTTGAAATCGGTGAACTGATCCTCTTTATCATCCGAAGCATCGAGCAAGCATTCAATGAGGGATACCTGTATCTGGATCACTATTACCAAGATGACTACTTCGAATCTGAGGCCTTCTGCGAATATGTGATTGCCTATGTAAAGCAACTGCCGTTTAAGGCAAAAACATACTACCTCGGGCAATTGGACCAGGTGCTGAATGAGATGTCATACGACACCTTTTACACCATAGAAGAATCTTATCACCGCTTTTTCTTAGAACCGGAGAGACCAGATCTGAGATCTTTTGTAGTCCGCGAAGCCGCCTTACCGGTTTCGCTGGTCTCCCGACTATATGAGTTTCTGGAGCCTGAACTGGATACTGACGAGAGGGAAGCGATGCTCCGGATCATCAGCAAAACAAAGCAGGAGCATTTCATCACACTGTGCCGGCTATTGTATGAGCAGAACCGGTTCCGGGAAATCCTTGACCTGATCAAAGAAGATCCTGACGGAAGGAATCACCTGGGAGACTTCCAGGTAGCCGCAACCTATCTGGAGGTGGCGCATAAACTGAATTTGAATATAGATGAGGTATCTGAAGAGGTTGCCGGAAAATGCCCCCGGGCTTCTCTCCTCCAAAAAATCAAAACTCTGAAAGGCATAGTGGGTGGAAGGTGCGAAGAGATTGTCAGGCAGCAAGATCCAGAGGAACTGTTAACCTTCTATGAAGAGGAAAACCGGATGAAAGATGCCCTGGCCCTGATACAGGAACCAGACCTCTTTTATGACGAAGTGGCTTTCGCGTTTTTTAAAAAGAACCGGAAACACTTCCCGGCAGAAACCGAATCTTTTCTGAGAGACAGGATCGAAGAGAATCTGAAGCACACAGGTAAGAACCATTACGAAAGAATCGCCGAATCGCTGGATCTTATGAAACAGATCAACTCCGAGCGGTCCAGGCAAATTGCTGAAGAGATCCGTGCAAATTTCAACAGGAGGAGAAGTCTTATAGAGATCATTCGCGGATATTGATCATGGAATATTGTATTTATTTTGAATTGAGTATATTGAAGATTATCACTGAAATAGAGTGGATTTTTTCAGTTTGATGACATGAAAATAGTATTTGTCTGCGAAGTTACCAAAAAATCAACAGTTACTCCCTCACCTCCAAAATCCCTCATTCAACCATATCTCTGATACCTGGGATATATTCACTAAATAGTTTATTTGTTTCAGTATAGATTCAGTAACACTAACAATAAAAAAGTGCATTCAGTCATTATTTCACTGTTTGCGCTTTTTATTTTGTGGGCCCAGCTGGGATCGAACCAGCGACCCCCTGATTATGAGTCAGGTGCTCTAACCGGCTGAGCTATGGGCCCAAAAGATATTTTAAAGAACCAGCGACCCATCTGATCAAGTGTCAGGTGCTCTAATCCCGAAAATCGCAAAATTTCGGAAAAATTCTGACAGATTTTCGAGGATCCACGTTCCGCTTTGCGGAACGGGACCGGCTGAGTTCCGAAATTGCAAAGTTATTTGCAATTTCGA
>Ga0307443_1000608_pt1 | contig 22887 bp, 20 predicted proteins | sample SalMarSW160220MG_FD_202148 | JGI IMG/M metagenome (GOLD analysis project Ga0307443, IMG submission 202148) | Salt marsh sediment microbial communities from the Plum Island Ecosystem LTER, Massachusetts, United States - SW1601-220 | ecosystem: Environmental > Aquatic > Marine > Intertidal zone >... | reverse complement strand
GGTTTCTTATTCTGTTAACTAAACATTATACCACTTTTTTCTGGAGATTGCAAGGTTTTATAGCTGGGGTTGTTTAATAAGCTATAAACCCAGCCCTTTATACAAAGCCTCAAAGTTGAACTGCCGCTTCATAATTTCAACAAGCCTGGTCAGCTTCTCCTGGTTAAATCGGCTCTTGCCCAGAGCCAGCTCAATGCTATTCACCGTAGAATTAGTATCATCCTTGGTCACAATAATGGGGATTCCTTTATCGTGGGCACTCCGGAGCACGGCGTGTATCGGCGCTACCCCTCCGCTGACAACAAGGCACCTGGTTGAGGTCTCCAGGGCTGCCAGTTGCATATCGGGGCGCTCCCCCTTCACTACCACCGCCTTGTTGTCCTTGCGACCAAAATAGTCCAGCCCTGAGTCAACGGTCATTGCCCCCAGCATAAATTCCTCAATCAGTTCTGACGATTTCTCAGCGCCGTTTAATATCTCTCCCCCGATATGCTCCGCCAGCTCTCCTACCGTCAAAGCGGCTAGAATTCTATCCTCGGGAAGCAACCCCAGAATATTCACCTCTCCCTTGCCAAACTCTGCCGATAACCTGCTTCCCGGCACCTTATTCACCACTACCCCCAGCAGGTACTCCCCGAAATCTTGGTAGCTGGGCATTGCCGCCGATAATCCCTCAGAATAAGGCTCGACAATAACCACCCTGGCGTCCAGCGCCTTAACCACCTCATAAGAAGCTTCCGCCGGCTTGCCCCCCGGTCTCTGCCGCCACACCCCCTCAACAATAACCACATCCTTGCCCTTGGAAACCCTGGCATAGGCTTGCTTGATTTTAGCGGTTATATCCCCCTTCCCCCCGATAACCGGGCAAAGGCTTTCTACCGGCTCCTTCAGAGCCAGAATACGCTTCATAAATTGGGCGTCGCTGTCAATAGCCTCCGGGCTTTTAATCTCGGCAACAATCGGCTTGAAGAAGCCGACCTTCTTGCCATCACGCCGTAGGTGCCTGCCCAGCCCGGCGCAGACCGCCGTCTTACCGGCACCAACATAGGGAGAGGTAACGTATAAGGCTGCCAAGTTGCACCTCCGCTAAACTTTGGAAATACCAGCCTATTATAACCGCTTACCTTCCGTTGGTAAAGAAGTCCTCTCCCCAATTTTTCACCCATCCGCCGCCAATGCTATAATGGGCTGTATGGATATTCTGGCTGAGCTTAATCCGGCGCAGAAAGAAGCGGTGGAGGCGATTGATGGTCCGGTGCTGATTCTGGCTGGTCCCGGTAGCGGCAAGACCAGGGTCATTGCCCACCGCGTGGCTTATCTCATCAAGACCTGCCGCATTAGCCCCCACCACATTATGGCGGTCACCTTCACCAATAAAGCCGCCCGGGAGATGGAAGAGAGGCTTCGCCGCCTTATCGGCAGTTTGGTGGGTAATTTAACCATCGGCACCTTTCATGCCATCTGCGCCCGGATACTGCGCCGTGACGGCAGGGAAATCGGCATTGACCCCAAGTTCGTCATCTATGACGAGGAAGACCAGACGAGCCTGATAAAGCAGGCAGTCCAGGATATAGGGCTTGACCCCAAGCAGTATCTTCCCCGCGCTATCGCCTCCGCCATTAGTATGGCTAAAAGCCGCATGCTGACCCCGAAGGGCTATATTAGGCGTGCCCGTAGCCATTTTGAGAAGGTCGTGGGGCGGGTCTATGAGCGCTACCAGCAGCTGCTGGCGGAGAATAGCGCCCTGGACTTTGATGACCTGCTCATGAAAACGGTAGAGCTTTTCCGCAGCAGTGAAAAGACCCTGGCTAAATATCAGTCCCGCTATTTGCATATTCTGGTGGACGAGTTTCAGGACACCAATTTAGTCCAGTACGAGCTGATAAGGCAGCTGGGTGGGGAGAGGCGCAATATATGCGTCGTCGGCGACCCTGACCAGTCCATCTACTCCTGGCGCTCCGCCGACCTGCGCAATATCCTTAGCTTTGAGAAGGACTTTCCCGAGGCGAAGCTGGTTTTACTGGAGCAGAACTACCGCTCGACGAAGAAGATTCTGGAAACGGCGTCCCATGTTATCTCCGCCAATCAGCAGCGCAAGCCCAAGACGCTGTGGACGGATAACGAACTTGGCGAGCTGATTAATGTGGTTGAGACCTATTCTGAACAGGATGAAGCCCAGTTCGTGGTCAGTGAGATTGAGCGTCTGGTGGGGGAGGGGATAACTAAGCTGAGCGACTGCGCCGTAATGTATCGTACCAATGCCCAGTCAAGAGTCCTTGAGGAGGCTTTTATTCGCTATGGTACTCCCTACAAGCTGGTGGCGGCCACCCGCTTCTACGAGCGGCGGGAGGTAAAGGATATTATCGCCTACCTCAGGGTTATCCAGAACCCCCGTGATAACGTTAGCCTTCAGAGGATTATCAATATTCCGGGGCGGGGTATCGGGCAGGTCAGCCTGAGCCACCTTTCCAGCTGGGCGAAGTCTCAGGGCACCTCTCTATATGATGCCCTAAAACATGTGGCCAAAAAGGATGGGGCGGAGCAGCTTTCGCTAAGCCCCCGCGTTATTAAATCACTGGCTGACTTTCTGAGCTTTTTGCAGGAGTTCACCCGCCGCAGCAAGGAGCTGAACCTGCGCGATTTGTTTGACCTGGTGGTGAAGAAAACCGGCTATAAGGAATATATACTGGGTGGTGAGGATGGGGAGGAGCGCTGGGATAACATCCTTGAGCTTCGCACTGTAGCCGGGGACTACCACGAGCTGAAACCTGGGGAGGGGTTGACCTCATTTCTTGAGGGAGTGACTCTGGTAGCCGATGTTGACGGGCTTGACGAGACGGTGGAGGCGGTAACCCTGGTTACTCTACACCAGGCTAAGGGGCTGGAATTCCCGGCAGTATTTATTATCGGCGTGGAGGACGGCATCCTGCCCCACTTTAAGTCCATTGACGAGCCGGAGCAACTGGAGGAGGAGAGGCGGCTGTGCTATGTGGGCATAACCAGAGCCAAGCAGAGGGTATATCTGGTCTATGCCTTCCGCCGCAACCTCATGGGCTCCAGCATGGTGAGTAAGCCGTCGCGCTTCTTAAGTGATATACCGAAGCACCTCATCGCTCCTAACTACCTCTGGCAGGGGGAGGATAGCCAGGTAAGACCATCCGTATATTCCTGGAACAAGGCTAAGACGCCTGTCCCCAGCCTTGATATCCCTGAGTTTAAGCCCGGAGACCATGTCCGCCATGCCCAGTTTGGCGAGGGGGTGGTGGTGAGCTGCAAGCCGGCAGGGGACGATAAAGAAGTGGTGGTTGCCTTCAGGAGGGGAATGGGGGTAAAGAAACTGCTGTTGAGCTTTGCCAACCTGGAGAAGGTGAAGTAGCTACGCCCCCTTTTGGAGCTCTTGAAAAAGCTCCGAGCAAAGGCTGTCGGAGACGAGGGGTGAGGGGTTGGCATCTAAAACGAGCAGTGGCGAGATGGAGATATTGCCCTGCTCTACTGCCCAGATATCTGTCCCTTCGTCTATCGGCTTATTTATCCTCTGGCGAATAAGCTGGTAGTGCTGGCGCCCATTATCATATCTTTCCTCAACGGTATCGGTATGGCTCTTGCTGGCGGGGTGGGTGAGCCTTACCCCGCTGATTTTTTCTAGGGGCAGGTTGACGTTGAGGCAAATATTATTGGGCAGGACACCCGAGTTGAACCTTCTGGCGAGCAAGGCGGCAAATCTGGCCGCATTACCAAAGTGGGGGTTATCACCGATGGCTATTGAGATGGCGAAGGCGGGGAAGCCATGCAGAGTGGCTTGCAGGGCAGCCCCTACCGTCCCCGAGATCAGCACATCATCACCCAGGTTCGCCCCCTGGTTTATGCCAGAGATGACCAAATCTACTTTGTCTTTAGCCAGCTTGCCTAAGCCCAGGATAACGCTATCCGCTGGCGTGCCCTCTACAGCATAGGTTTCCACGCCGTCTACCCTCGGTGTTACTTTGCTTGCCCTTACCGGCTGGCGCAGACTAACGGCAGTACCGATGGCGCTCATCTCTCTATCCGGGGCTACCACCACTATATCGGCGATATTTTGTAGCTCTCCGACCAGCGTCCATAGCCCGTCAGCAAGTATTCCATCATCGTTGGTTACCAGTATTCTCACCTGAAACTCCCTTCTTCTAACCTTCCAGTTTATCACGGTGGGGGTGGCAACGACAAATTTTTTACCCCTGTTTTCATTGTCTTTCTCCCCACCACTCCCACTGGGTATTCTTTCCCACCCACCCGCCCATTAGGCTTTGCTTTTTACACCCGCTTTGTTGGGGAGTCTAAGAGGAGTGAAGCCCTTAGGGGTGGGGCAAGGAGATTGTAAATAGGTGAAACCTTTTTGGGTGGGAGGGTATGGGAAAAAGAACCGTTGAAAGGGGGATAAAGGGGGATAGGGTGGAAAAATCTCTCTAGCCTTGTTGGGGGAGGGGGGTTTGTGGTAGTATTTTGTCGGTAGAACGGAGGTTAGAGTGGAACCTAGAATCGGAGTCTATATCTGCCATTGCGGCAGCAATATCGCGGGCACGGTTGATACCGCTGAGGTTGCCCGCTTTGCCCAAGAACTGGAAGGGGTGGTCGTTACCCGCGACTATAAGTTTATGTGCTCCGAGCCGGGGCAGGAGATGATTAAGAAGGATATCAAGGAGCTTGGGCTTAATCGGGTGGTGGTTGCCTCCTGCTCGCCGACAATGCATGAGCCAACATTTCGCCATGCCTGCCAGGAAGCGGGGGTAAACCCTTATCTCTTTGAGATGGCGAATATCCGTGAGCATGCTTCCTGGGTAACGGAAGATAAAGAGGCGGCTACCGCTAAAGCCAGGGCGCTGGTCAGTGCCGCCGTGAGGCGGGTCTATTACCACCAGCCGCTGGAGGCGAGGGAGGTTCTGGTTAATCCCAATACCCTGGTGGTGGGTGGTGGCATTGCCGGAATTCAGGCGGCACTTAAGATTGCTGACTCCGAGCATAAGGTCTATCTGGTGGAGAAGACGCCCAGCATCGGGGGGCATATGGCGCAGCTGGACAAGACCTTCCCCACCCTTGACTGCTCGGCGTGTATTCTTACTCCCAAGATGACGCAGGTTGGCTCCCACCCCTATATTGAGCTGTTGACCTACAGCGAAGTAGAGGAGGTCTCCGGCTATATCGGCAATTTTAAGGTCAAAATCAGGAAAAAAGCGCGTTACGTAAACGAGGCTCTTTGCACCGGCTGTGGGGTGTGCCAGACCAAGTGCCCGTGGAAGGTGGATAGCGAGTTTGAAGCCGGGCTGGGCAAGAGAAAGGCTATCTATACCCCCTTCCCTCAGGCCGTGCCCAATATTCCGGTCATTGATAAGGAACACTGCGCCTACTTCTTGAGTGGTAAGTGCCGTGCCTGCGAGAAGTTCTGCGAGGCGAAGGCGATAGATTTTGAGCAGAAAGATAAAGTAATTGAGGTTGAGGTTGGCTCCATAATCTTAGCCACCGGCTTCAACCTCTTTGACCCCACCCCCATCTATAACTACGGCTACAAGCGGCTGGATAATGTTATCACCAGCCTCGAGTTTGAGCGCATGGTTAATTCCTCCGGTCCCACCGAGGGCAATATTGTGCTCAAGGACGGTTCAGCGCCAAGGAGTATTGGCATTATTCACTGCGTGGGCAGCCGGGATGAGAAGTACCACGAGTATTGCTCCCGCGTCTGCTGCATGTATTCCATGAAGTTCGCCCATCTGGTAAGGGAACATATGCCTGAAACCGAGGTCTACGAGTTTTACATTGACATACGGAGCTTCGGCAAGGGCTATGAGGAGTTTTATAACCGGACTCTCAAGGAGGGGACAGTTTTTATCCGCGGGCGTCCGGGTGAGATAACCAATATTGCCGAGACACCTGAAGAAGAGGGCAAGCTTATCATCCAGTTTGAGGACACGCTGATCGGGCGGCAAAGACGGCTGCCGGTAGATATGGCTGTTCTCAGCTGTGCCCTTGAGCCCCAGCTGGACGCTGAGGCTATTTCCCGCTTGTTCAATATCAGCCGTAGCGCCGATGGTTTCTTTTTAGAGAGGCACCCCAAGCTGGAGCCGGTGGCGACCATGACCGATGGCATATTTCTGGCTGGCTGCTGTCAGGGTCCCAAGGATATACCCGATACCGTAGCCCAGGCTTCAGCAGCGGCGGCTGAGGTCCTAGCTATAGTCAGCAAGGGGAAGGTGGAAATTGAGGCGGCTACCGCCGTGATTGATGAGAGGATATGCTCCGGCTGTCAGGTCTGCCGACTGGTCTGCCCCTATAACGCCATTGACTTTGACGAGGAGAAGGGGGTATGCCGGGTCAACGAAGCCCTGTGCAAGGCTTGCGGCGCTTGTATCGCCGCCTGCTTCAGCCATGCCGTAAGCCTTGACCACTATACCAATGAGCAAATTGTGGCTGAGATGGAGGGGGCGCTGGCTTAATACTCGCTGGAGACGAAATTTTTAATCTGGGCGTAGCTGAAAACGGGACCATCGCGGCAGACATAGATATTCCCGATATTGCATCGTCCGCACTTGCCGATGCCGCACTTCATCCGCTTCTCTAAAGTAGTTAGCATCTGCTCCGGGGTAAAGCCCAGCTTGGTCAGCACGGGGAAGGTAAAGCGTATCATAATCGGTGGGCCGCAGACGATAGCCACCGCGTTCTTGGCTGAGGGGGCTATTTCTTCAAGTATCTTGGGCACTACGCCTACTTTGCCCTTCCAGCTTTCATCGCCCCTGTCAACGGTGGTTACAAATTTTATGGACTTATCCTTGCCCCAGGCATCTAGGTCGTACTTGAAGCAGAGGTCGGCAGGGGTGCGGGCGCCGTAGACAATATCTATATTTTTATATTTCTTGCGGTTGTCAATCACATTCCAGATTAGAGACCGCAGCGGAGCCAGTCCGATGCCACCGCCGACAAAGACTAGGTTTTTACCCTTTAGAAAATCAAGGGGGAAGCTGTTGCCGTAAGGCCCCCTGAAGCCAATCTCAGCACCGACGCCGAGGCGGTGCAGGGCGTTGGTTACCCTGCCCACCCGCTGGGCGGTAAACTCAATGTGATCGCGGCGGGTGGGGCTGGAGGAAATGCAGAATGGGGCTTCGCCGATGCCAAAGACTGAATATTCGCCGAACTGCCCTGACTCAAAGCTGAACTCTTTCTGCAGTTTCTTGTCCTTGAAGTTGAAATGAAATGTTCTGACACCCGGCGTTTCTTCAATTATCTTCTCTATAACTGCTATATGGGGCAGATATACGTTATTCTGGGCGAAGAATCTCTGGTGTTTAGTATCAGTAGCTGTCATTTTCCTACCCTTGCCTTGGCCGGCACGCTCTCCAGCACCTGAGTAATATCCCAGTTCACCGGGCAGAGGCGGATGCACCGCCCGCAGCCGGTGCAGGCGATAACATCAAAGTTCATGGGGTAAAACTCGAATTTATGGCATACCTTCTGCCTTACCCGCCGCCACTTCTCGGCTCTGGGGTTTTCCATGGGCATCTTGGTATAAACGGGAAAGCCGCAGCTATCCCAGTTCCGGAACCTCGTTCCCTGCTGCCTGACCAGTTCGTCGTTAATATCAAAGCAATAGCAGGTGGGGCAGAGCAGGGTGCAGATGCCGCAGCTTATGCACTTGGCGGCTACCTTCTCCCAGAAGTCCTGGTCGTCAAAGCTGGCTAAAAGCTTATCAGCGATACCCTCGGTATCCAGTTTTCGGGTAACCTTATCGTAAGCCGTCTTTTTGGCTTCCTTAGCTTTAGCCTCGTCGTTTTTGGTTGCCCCTTTTAAGCCGGTGGTCTTAGCCATTAGCTTCCTGCCCTTGTCGCTAACCTCTTCAATGAGGAACTCATCACCGATATCGGTGAGCATGAGGTCAACATCCTTTGACTCTGCGGGGCTAACACCCATTGAGGTGCAGAAGCAGCTCTCGCTGGGATTCATGCACCCCAGCCCGACCAGTACGGCGCTATTCCTTCGAGAGAGATAATACGGGTCCTGGTATAGCTCCTTGAAATTGGCGTCTATTATAGCCATGGCTCTGGCATCACAGGGGCGTATGCCGAATATTAGCTGTTTTGCTCCATCTGGCGGCAGTTCTATTTTGTAGCCCTCTTTATCTTTCTGGAAGCGGAACATCTCCTCCATCTGGGGGAGGAAGTTAGCCTTGGGGGGAACAATCGTGTTCCGGTACCAGTCTAAGAAGCTCACATCTTTTCCATCCCACTTAGCCATCTCAGCCACGCCACTTTCCCTTGAGGGGACGAACACGGCGAATTCTTGACTCCATTTATTAAGGAGCTTGGCTATATCCTTTTTGTTTATCTTTTTATTAGCCATCTCTACCTGAAGATACCTTCAGCCTCTTCTTCTTCGTAGTGGGTCAGTAGTGGCGGAGCATCCTTGTCCATGCCGGCTTTAAACTGGAAAAGCTCGTCCACGATATCATACATCTCTCTGGTCAGGCTTCTTAGCGGGATATTTACCGGGCAGGCACGCTCGCACTCACCGCAGTCGGTGCATCTTCCGGCGACATGGATATTCCTTATTATCTGAAACATCAGGTTGTCCTGCCAGCGCGGCGCCGGGAATACCCACTGCGGCTCGGTCTCCTCGACAAAACACCGCTGGCAGAAGCAGGCGGGGCAGACATTTCGGCAGGCGTAGCAGCGGATGCAGCGGCTCAGTTCTTTTTCCCAGACCCCCCACCTCTGCTCCGGGGTCATCTGCTTCAGCTTCTCAATCTTCTCTTGAGCCAGGGGGTTGGCGATTGGGGGGCTTGGCTCGCCGAGGAGGAGGTCATACTCTTTGGGGGTGGGCAGTTCACAGGCAAGGCAGTGGTCAAAGAGGACATCGGTGGCGGGGAATTCCTTTTTCTGGCCATTGACCCTTATCGTTACCTTGTTCCCTTGCCTGGTAATATCATCCAGCTCATCCCTGTATTTACCCGTTAGCTTTTCCACCTTGCCGAGGTCGATAAGTCCGGTACAGGGGACGCCCAGAATCACCACATCCTCCCTAACCACCTTGTTATCCTGTATCAGGCTGACGACGGAGCGGCTATCGCAGCCCTTAACCACGATGCCCACCCGCCCCTTTATCCCGGTTAGGAAATCGGCCAGGTTATTGACAATAAAGGGATTAATTACCAGGCGCTCGGTATCGTTTTTATCCTTGGTTATGAGGGGGGTGGTGCTAAATTTTAGGCTCCCCGCTTCAAAGCCGATAATCCAGTCGACCTTACCCTGTTCTAATAGTGTCCTAGCCTCGTTTCTTAGCTTTTGTTCCATTTCCCTGTCTTTCAGCAAAAAGTCGGTTAGGACCGACCTCCTTTACCCCCTTGGTTACCTCGGTGACGACGTCAGCGAACTTGCCTCCTTCTGAGGCTGAGACCCAGCTTGCCTGAATCCTCTCGGGCTCAACGCCGAGATACTCAAGGAACCTTTTGGTTATGGCTATTCTTCTTCGGGCGCGGTAGTTCCCCGTTTGGTAGTGGCACTCGCCGGGGTGGCATCCGGAAACGAGGATGCCGTCAAAGCCCAGGCGCAGCGCCTTGAGGATAAACAGCGAGTCCACCCTGCTGGAGCAGGGCACCTTTATTACCCTCATGTTGGCTGGATACTTCTTGCGGCTGGTCCCGGCTAAATCGGCGCCGGCATAGCTGCACCACTTGCAGAGGAAGCCGACCAGCTTTGGTTCCCAATCTGCTTTTGGATTCATAAAGTCTAGCCATTTTATCACTTATGGTGGAGTGGCATCAAGGGTGAGGTTATTGTTATACTAGCTTTATTGATATGAGAACTAGCGATTTTGATTACAGCTTCCCTCCTGAGCTTATCGCCCAGACCCCGCTTGAGCCCAGGGACCGCTCCCGGCTCATGGTCTTGAAGCGGGGCGAGGGTTCGGTAAAGCACCACCGCTTTTCTGAGATCGTTGATTATTTAGGTGCTGGGGACGTGCTGGTGTTTAACGATAGCCGTGTCATCCCGGCTCGGCTTACCGGGAGGAAGGTTGATAGCGGGGGCAGGGTGGAGCTATTGCTGCTACACCGCATTGACGGGGCTGTCTGGGAGGCGCTGGTAAAGCCGGGGAAAAGGGTGAGTATTGGCACCAGGGTTGAGATTGAGGGTGGAAATAAGCCCGCTGTTCTGGCTGAGGTAATCGGGGTGGGGGAGGATGGGACGAGGGTGATAAGCTTCTCTGACGAGGCGCCGCTAATGCAGTTAGGCAGTGTTCCGCTGCCGCCCTATATCAAGAGTCCCTTAGCCGACCCTGAGCGCTACCAGACGGTCTATGCCCGGGTTCTGGGCAGTGCCGCCGCCCCCACCGCTGGACTGCACTTTACTCCGGAACTGCTTAATAAGATAGAACAAAACGGGGTTCGTATGCTCTTTGTTACCCTCCATGTCGGGCTTGATACCTTTCGTCCCGTCAAGGAGGATGACCCGCTTAAGCACCCTATACATAGGGAGTACGGCATGGTAAGCCCCGAGGTTGCTACTGAGCTCTCCCGGGCTAAAAGGGAGGGGCGGAAGATAATCTGCGTTGGCACCACCACGGTGAGACTTGTAGAGGCGGCCACTCAGGCGAGTAAAAAATCTCTTTTGGAGCCGTTTGACGGCTGGGTAAGCCTGTTCGCTTTGCCCGGATACCGGTTCCGCATGGCTGACGGCATGATAACCAACTTTCATCTGCCCCGCTCAACAGTGCTGATGCTGGTCTGTGCCTTTGCCGGCAGGGATTTTACTCTCCGTGCCTATGAGGAAGCCATCGCCCGGAGCTATCGCTTCTATAGCTTTGGCGATGCCATGCTGATTTTGTGATATACTAAAAAAGAGGTTAATATGGAAAGGCACTATAAATATGAGGCTGATCTTCCCCAGCGCTACAATATAACCACCAAGCTGGTGGACGAGATGGTGGAGCAGGGGCTGGGTGACAAGGTGGCGGTATACTACAAGGACAAGACCTGCACCTACAGCGAGATGCAGAGCCTGATAAACAAGGTAGGCAACGCCCTTAAAATTCTCGGGGTGCATATGGAAGATAGGGTAATCCTTGTCATGTATGATTGCCCTGAGGCTATGGCTAGTTTCTATGGCGCCATAAAAATCGGGGCTATTCCGGTGCCGGTCAACTACATGTACACCATGCACGACTACCGCTATCTGCTGAATAACAGCCGCGCCCAAACCATTATCGCCGACGCCGATTTTATTGAGGAGATTGAAGGTTTTAAGGAGAAATTACTTTATCTTGAGAACACTATCGTCGTTGGTGAGAAATCAAGGGCTTATCACCTCTCTTTTCATGACATCGTCGACCGCTGTTCCGATAAACTGGAGGCGGCTTATACCACCTTTGAGGATGCCGCTTTCTGGAACTACACCTCGGGCAGTACCGGTTTTCCCAAGGCGGCGGTTCACCTTCAACATGACGTCTTCTCCTGTATTGACAGCTACGCCAGGGGTATTCTGGGCATTAATCAGGACGATATACTATTTTCGGCATCAAAGTTCTTCTTTGCTTACGGATTGGGTAACAGCTTTATTTATCCCTTAGCTACCGGGGCATCGGTGGTTCTGCTCCCGGAAAGACCCCGCCCCGAAACCATATTCTCCACCATCCAGCGCTATCACCCCACGGTGTTTTTCGGCGTACCCACGCTCTACGCCAATATGCTAGAGGTAAAAGACGCTGAGAAAAAATATGACCTCTCCTCCCTGCGTATCTGTACCTCGGCAGGTGAAGCCCTGCCCAAGGAAATCTTTGCTGAGTGGAAAGAGAGGTTTGGGCTGGAAATCCTGGATGGTATTGGCTCAACCGAGCTGCTGCATATTTTCATCTCCAACCGCCCCGGCGATATCAAACCGGGGAGCTCTGGTAAATTAGTCCCGGGGTATCGCGCCCGCATTGTTAATGAGAAAGGCAAGGAAGTGCCTGACGGCAAGGTTGGTACTCTGCAGGTAGAGGGAGAATCAACATTCGCTTATTACTATCGCCACCACGACAAGACCAGAAGCTCCATGCTGGGGGAGTGGTTTGATACTGGAGACAGGTATTACCGTGATGCTGAGGGCTACTACTATTATCGTGGTAGAGGCGATGACATGCTCAAGGTGGGGGGGATATGGGTCTCGCCTATTGAGGTCGAGGATGCCCTGATTTCCCACCCGGCGGTGCTCGAGGCGGCGGTAGTAGCTCAGCACGACGAGCACTACCTGATCAAGCCTAAGGCGTACGTCGTGCTGAGAAAGGGCTATAAGCCTTCCCAGAAACTGGCCAAGGATATTCAAGCCTTTGTCAAGAAGAGCATAGCACCTTATAACTATCCGCGGTGGATAGAGTTCCTTGAAAAACTTCCCAAGACTGCAACGGGCAAGATACAGCGCTACAAGCTAAGAGATTAGGGTTTAATTATGCCCAGCCGCGAAGTTTTACTGCCTCTGCCACCCGACTCACAGCGACAATATAGGCGGCTAATCTCATGTTAATCTTACGCTTCAGGGATTCAGCTAAGACAGCCTGAAATGCCTTGGTCATAATTTTACCCAGTCGCTGGTGAACCTCATCCTCATACCAATAATATCTATTTAGGCCTTGGACCCACTCAAAATAGGAAACGGTAACGCCTCCAGCATTGCATAGAAAGTCAGGTATGTTAAATACCCCGTTTTGGTATAGTATTTCATCTGCTGCCGGGGTAGTCGGTCCATTGGCTAATTCGGCTATTATCTTTGCCTTGATTTTGGGGGCATTTTTCTCAGTTAGCACGGTCTCCAGCCCTGCCGGGCATAGTATATCCACGCTTAGTTCTAGCAGTTCAGCATTACTGATATTTTCTGCTTGGGGGAAGTCTAAAACTGAGCCAGTTTCCTCTTTATGCTGCAAAACTTTGCTAGGTTCTAAGCCCTTTTTATTATAGATGCCTCCCCTGGAGTCACTAATGGCTATAATCTTAGACCCTGGCATATCGTTTAGCAAAATGGCGGCGTTTGAGCCGGCATTGCCATAACCCTGAATAGCTACTGTTGCTGTTGACAAATCAATATTTAAATGCTTGGCGGCTTCTATTATGGTGTATACTCCGCCGCGAGCGGTGGCATCATCCCGCCCTAGTGAACCACCTACAGCTATAGGCTTTCCCGTTATTACCCCCGGTGAGTAACAACCGGTTAATTTTGAATATTCGTCCATCATCCAACCCATTATCTGGGGGTTGGTATATACATCCGGTGCCGGGATATCTCTATTAGGACCAATATACTCCCATATCGCATCTATGTAGCCGCGGCTTAGCCTCTCCAGTTCGCCGGTAGACATCTCCTTAGGATTGCAAATAACGCCTCCTTTACCACCGCCAAGGGGAATATCTACGGTAGCGCATTTCCAGGTCATCCAGGCAGCCAAGGCTTTAACAACATCAATCGTCTCATCAGGGTGGAATCTAATACCCCCCTTGCAGGGACCACGAGCGTTATTGTACTGAACCCTGGACCCCTTAAAGACCTTAGTCTGCCCGTTATCCATCTTCACCGGTATAGATACGTGAAACTCTTTCATGGGTTCTCTAAGAATAGCATGAATACCGGAATCAAGATTCAAAATACCAGCCGCTTCATCTAGCTGAGCCTGAGCCATCTCAAATAAGTTTGCCGGTTGTTTGTCCATAATATGCTCCTTTCTCTAATGCCCGTTATATGTTTACCGGTATTCCTCTTTCCTTGAGGTATCTTTTAGCTTCGGGGATAGAGATTTCGCCGAAGTGGAAGATGGAAGCAGCTAAGACCGCTGCCGCCTTGCCTGTAGTTACTGCCTGATAAAGGTGCTCCAGTTTGCCTGCCCCGCCGGAGGCAGTAACTGGTATTGATACCGCCTCTGCCGCCGCCCGTGTCATCTCCAGGTCATAGCCCTCTTTTGTCCCGTCGGCGTCCTTGCTGGTGAGCAGTATTTCCCCCGCCCCCAGTGCCTCCACCCGCTTCGCCCAGTCAACAATGTCCATGCCGGTGGACTCGGTGCCGCTTTTGATGACTACCTCAAGTCGGGGAAGATTACTCCCCGGTGGGTTCTTCCTGCCATCAATGGCAACCACCAGTCTCTCCCTGCCGAATTTTTGGGCCGCTTCTGTGATAAGCTCTGGCTTCTTCACTGCTGAGGTGTTTATTGAGACCTTGTCTACGCCAAGCTTGATTAGTGCCTCCATATCCTCAATACTGCCGATGCCGCCACCGACGGCGAAGGGAACAGTAATCACATCAACCACCCTTTTCACCCATTCCAGCCTTGTCTTTCTGTTCTCTACGGTGGCGAAGATGTCAAGGAAGACAAGCTCGTCAGCCTCCTCCCGGCAGTAGGCTTGGGCTGCTTCCACTGGGTCACGGGCGTCCCGGAGGTTAACAAACTTTACCCCCTTGACTACTCGCCCCTCCTTAATATCCAGGCAGGGTATAATTTTTACCAAATTCATTGCACACGCTCCTCAAACTTAGTCAGGTCCTGGTAGTAAATGATTGTGCTCATGGCGTGATTTTCTGCGGAGGACTACATATTCTACGGTAGCTAAATTGTTTTTGTCAACGATTCTTTACAAAGGTAGTTTTTCAAGCTAGAATAGATGTAATCGGGCGGGAGTAACTCAGCTGGTAGAGTCCCTGCCTTCCAAGCAGGTTGTCGCGGGTTCAAGTCCCGTCTCCCGCTCCACAGCTATGATGATTCATCCAAAGCCACTCTGAGGTCCCTTATAAAATTGCTCACTGAGAGGAGGTTGTCCTCAACCTCCATGAGCTGGATGATACGACTGCCAACAATAACGCCGTCGGCAATCCGCGCTATCTGACTTGCCTGTTCTGGAGTGGATATACCGAAGCCAATGCAGAGCGGCTGACTGGCTAGTTTCTTTACCCTGGCTGCGAATGTTGCCAGATTCTCGGGCAGCTTGTCCCTCGCCCCGGTAACGCCGGTTACCGAAACCAGATATATGAACCCCCTGGACTTCTCGGCGACGAGTCTGATGCGCTCTTCGGTGCTGGTCGGTGCTAGAAGATAAATAAGGTCGAGGTCATGGGTTCGGGTGGCGGTTTCTAAGTCGGTGCCCTCCTCCGGGGGTAAATCAGGGATAATCAAGCCGTCAACGCCAGACTTGGCGCAGGCCTGGCAGAATTCTTTAAGACCGTAGTGAAAGACGGGATTGAAGTAGGTCATAAATACCAATGGCGTTGAGACCTTGCGGCTCAACTCGCCAGCCAGATCGAGGCAAAGCTGGGGGGTAACTCCATTCTGTAAGGCAGCGAAGCTTGCCCGTTGAATGGTGACACCGTCAGCCAGAGGGTCGGAGAATGGTATCCCCAGCTCAACTATATCGCAGCCGCTCTCGGCGAGGAGCGGGACTACCTTCCTGGTGGCTTCAACGGTGGGGTAGCCCACGGTAACATAGGCTATCAGGGCGGTGCGACCTGGGCTAAAAGCGGAGGCAATGCGGCTCACAGCTTTACTCCCAGTGCCTCAGCTATGATGTCCATATCCTTATCGCCCCGCCCGGAAAGATTGACCACGATAACCTCCTCCTTCTTTAGGGAGGCAGCGAGCTTGGCGGCATAGAATATGGCATGGGCTGGTTCCAGGGCGGGGGCAATGCCCTCGGTGCGGCAGAGCAGGGTGAAGCCCTGGAGTGCCTCATCATCGTTTACGCCGAGGTAGGTAGCACGCCCCGTGTCCTTGAGGTAGCTGTGCTCGGGGCCAACGCCTGGGTAGTCAAGGCCGGCAGAGATGCTGTGTGTTTCCCGAATCTGACCTTTGTCATCCTGAAGAAGATAAGACCTGGCCCCGTGGAGTACCCCGACATCACCGACAGCCAGCGGGGCGGCATGGGCTCCGGTGTCAAGCCCTCTGCCCGCTGCCTCAACCCCGATGAGCTTAACCGCCTTATCACTCAAGAAGGGATAGAAGATGCCAATGGCGTTGCTGCCCCCACCGACGCAGGCGATGATATAGTCCGGCAGGTGTCCTACCTTGTCCAGAACCTGCTCTTTCGTTTCCCTGCCGATTATTGTCTGGAAATCACGCACCATGGTGGGGTAGGGGTGGGGACCGACTACCGAGCCCAGAAGGTAATGGGTATTCTCAGGGTTAGTCACCCAGTCTCGTATTGCTTCGTTAATGGCGTCTTTCAGTGTCCGGCTCCCGACTGGTTTTACCTCGGCACCCATCAGCTTCATGCGGAAGACATTGAGCGACTGGCGGCGTATATCTTCTTCTCCCATATAGACGGTGCACTCCAGCCCCAGCATGGCGCAGACGGCGGCGGCGGCTACTCCATGCTGCCCAGCGCCGGTTTCGGCGATTATTCTCCGTTTTCCCATTCTCCGGGCAAGAAGCCCTTGTCCCAGGGCATTGTTAATCTTATGGGCGCCGGTATGAGCCAGGTCTTCCCGTTTAAGAAAGATGCGCGCCCCACCGCAGTCTTCGCTCAGTCTTTGGGCGAAGTAGAGCGGTGTCGGTCTTCCTGAATAGTCGCGGGACAGTGAGTCAAACTCAGCCCAGAAGTTGACGTCGGCTTTTGCCTCTTTAAAGGCTAAAGCCAGCTCGTCAAGGGCGGGGATTAGGGTTTCGGGGACAAAGCGCCCGCCGTAATTTCCGAAATATCCCCTGTCATCAGGTAGCAATGTCCACCTCTCTTTATCCCTTATTCTACATAAATGTTCTCCACCTGTAAATGAGGAGCGGTTTTTTCCCTTAATCCCCAAAATTACCTCTGTTAATGTATTGACATTGCGGTAAGGGTGGTTTATTATCATATTCAAAAAGGGGGTGCGTAATGCAAGCCTATTGTGTGAAATGCCGAGCCAAGAGGGAAATGAAGGACGCCCAGGTAATAAAGATGAAAAATGGCAGACCGGCAACGAAGGGTGTGTGCCCGGTTTGCGGCACCAAGATGTTCAGGATAGGGAAGAGCTAGGTCTGTAGCTATCCCATTATAACTTTAAAGATTGGGCAGGGCTAAATATTCCTTGGAAGGAAGGGATATTTAGCCCTTTTTTGTTATCGCAGATTTGCCAAAGTGAGAATTCTGGTGGAAAAGTTAACATAAAAAAGCGTTAAAAAGTTAAAAATATGGTTTATAATATATGATAATAACCGTGCCGAAGGGGTGGTTGCCAACTAGTATGGAGCAGGCTAAGACAGCAAGAGAGTTAGGCTTTGAAGAACCAGAGGTTGGCTATGAGTGGGATGCTGGCAGCACCCCACCTGGTGATTCAGTGCCGGGGCGTTGGCTGGTGAGGAGGGAGGGGGATAACTGGGTCGTCTTATTCCACGCCTCCAACGGCACTGAATATGTTATTCACACCTTCTTGCCAGATGAGGATGGCGAGAGGGAAGCTAAAAATATGGCCCTCAAGCTGGTGGACTTTGCCTGGGGGAAGTAGTAAATAAGGCTAGCTCGGCAGTCAGGGCTTGTTCTCTTGCCTCCCCTCGACTAGGGTCTCAACTACCGTCGGGTCAGCCAGGGTACTGGTGTCACCCAGCTCCTGAACATCACCGGCGGCAATCTTGGTAAGTATCCGCCTCATAATCTTGCCACTCCTTGTTTTGGGCAGGCCGTCAGCAAACTGAATCCTATCCGGAGTGGCTATAGGTCCAATCTCTTGGCGAACATGGGTCGTAAGCTCTCTCTTCAGCTCATCGGACTTTTTTATCCTGGCTTTCAGGGTAACGAAGGCGTATATACCCTGTCCCTTGATATCGTGGGGCATGCCCACAACCGCCGCCTCAGCCACTGATTTGTGGGATACCAGAGCGCTTTCAATCTCGGCAGTGCCCAGGCGGTGACCGGAGACATTGATGACATCGTCTATTCGCCCCATAAGCCAGTAGTAGCCGTCCTTATCCACCCTTGCCCCGTCTCCAGCGTTATATACGCCGGGGAAGCGTACAAAGTAGGTATTCTTAAACCTCTTTGGCTCACCGTAGACCCCGCGCATCAGACCGGGCCAAGGCTTTTTAATTACCAGGTAGCCGCCCTCATTAACATCGGCGGGAGAGCCGTCCTCCCTGAGTACCGCCGGCTCAACCCCGGGGAAGGGGAATGTCGCCGAGGCAGGCTTAAGTGGGGTTGCCCCGGGCAGGGGGGTAATCAGGATGCCACCGGTCTCGGTCTGCCACCAGGTGTCAACAATGGGGCAGTTACCCTTGCCGATTACGTTGTAGTACCACATCCAAGCTTCAGGGTTAATCGGCTCACCGACTGAACCAAGGATACGCAGCGAGCTTAGGTCGTGCTTATTGGGCCATTCCTCCCCCTCCTTCATCAGGGCGCGAAGAGCGGTGGGGGCGGTATAGAAGATATTGACCCGGTACTTCTCTACAATATTCCAGAACCTATCGGGGTGGGGGTGGGTTGGCACCCCCTCAAACATGAGGCTGGTGGCGCCAAAGGCTAGCGGGCCGTATACGATATAGCTATGCCCAGTTACCCAACCAATGTCAGCAGTGCACCAGAAGGTATCCTCTTCCTTGACATCAAATATCCACTTAAATGTCTGGTAGGCAAAGAGGAGGTAGCCAGCCTGGGTATGAAGCACTCCCTTCGGCTTCCCGGTGCTGCCGCTGGTATAAAGGATGAACAGCGGGTCTTCAGCATCCATGACCGCCGGTTCGCAGTATGGCTTTATATCTTCAGCCGCCATTTCATCATCCCACCAGTAGTCACGACCAGGCTGCATATTTATGCCAATATTCGCCCTCTTAACCACAAACACATCTTTTACTGCGGGGCAGCTCTTGAGGGCAACATCAGGATTGTCCTTGCTCCGGATAATCCTGCCGCCGCGGTAATAGCCATCGGCGCAGATGAGCGCTTTAGCCTTGCAGCCCAATATCCTGTCCCTTAGTGCCTCAGCGCTGAAGCCACCGAAGACAACGCTGTGAATGGCACCAATCCGGGCGCAGGCAAGCATGGCGACTGCTAGCTCAGGAATCATGGGCAGGTAGATAGCAACGCGGTCGCCCTTCTTAACCCCGTGCTTCTTCAGCACGTTGGCAAACTTGCATACCTCATAGTAAAGCTCCTGGTAGGTTATGGTCTTGCTCTCGCCGGTGTCCCCCTCCCAGACTAGAGCCGCTTTATTTTTTCTCCATGTCTTGGTGTGCCGGTCGACGCAGTTATAGCTGACATTGAGCTTACCACCGACAAACCACTCGTGTTTGGCTTCCTTGAAATCCTCCACCAGCACCTTGTCCCACTTCTTATACCAATCAAGCTGCTCTGCCAGCTCCCCCCAGAATCCCTGCGGGTCTTTAATAGAGCGCTCGTAAATCCGCTTGTATTCGTCAAGGCTTTTTATATATGCCTTTTGCTTGCTCTCCTTGCTAGGCTTAAATACCCGTTTTTCCGCCATCATAGAGGTGATTGTCTTTGTTGGTTCCATTAATTAAAATTCCCTTTCTAGTTTCACAACGATATAGTAATAACTTATTAGACCTGAAACTGGACCCTAAAGAGGCTTACTGTTCAAGATAACCATGGTCAATCCTGGTAGGCAACACCCATCAACTGGCTAAAGGCAGCGCGTAGCCTTTGCGAAATCACATAGGCTACGCCACCGGCAATCTCAGCGCAAAGCTTGGGGTTGGTGTAGATTAGATTGCGCAGTTCCTTTCCCTTGAATGTCAGTACCTTTGTTTTCTCCAGGGCTTTTGCTGTAGAGGTGCAACGGAATGGCGGTATCGTGGCTGACCAGCCGAAGCACTCAAAATTGGTGGCGGTCTGGATTTGGCGCCTCTCCGTTGGCCCCATCTCGAGGAGAATGGATACCAGCCCCTCTTCGATAACATATATGTTTTCTTCTTCCCTATCCTGCCGGCATATAATCGTCCCAGTTTCAAATACTTGGGTGGTGCACATCTTTTCCACTTCCTTGAGCTCGTCCTCTTCTATGTAGTGGAAGACGTCAGACCTTTTCAGTACTTCTATGGTCTCCATTCTTAACCTCCGTAGCTTTTATATCTTAGGCTCTCTAGATAATTATTATACACCGTCGATTTTATATTTTTCAAATAAAAGTGCTTGCTACCAGCGAAACATCGGTGTAAAATGGGTGAAATTCTAACTATCTTTAACTTATGAAGGGGGCCCATATGGAAGCTCAGGAGATTTTAGCAAAGGTAAAAAAAGACGGTGTGAGCTTTATAAGCCTGCAATTCACCGATTTACTGGGGGTGGTGAAGGAGGTCATCATACCGGTTGAGGTGCTGGGGGAGGCACTGAATAATGGGGTGTGGTTTGACGGCTCTTCAGTTGAAGGCTTTGCCCGAATCCAGGAAAGCGACCTCTTTTTAAAGCCGGACCTGGCAACCTACTCCGTTGTCCCCTGGCTGAACGAAAACGGTAAGACGGCGCGGCTGATCTGCAATATATATGGGGCAAATGGGGAGCCTTATGAAGGAGACCCCAGATTTATTCTTAGCAAGGTAATTGCCGAAGCAGCTAAGGCGGGGTTCCGATATGACGTTGGGCCGGAGCCGGAGTTTTATTTATTCGAGAGGGACGAGCTGGCAGAGAAGACCCCTATAGACTACGGCAGTTATTTTGAGCTTTCCTCGGCTGAGGGCTATCAGGTTATGAAGGGAATAATCGCTGCCCTTAAGACCTTTGGCATGAACATTGAGACCTCACATCATGAAGTGGGGCATGGGCAATATGAGATAGACCTTAACTACGGGGACTGTTTGTCAGTAGCTGACGATCTGCTCACACTGAAATATACGGCCAAGAAGGTCGCCCAGATGTATAACCTGGAGGCAACCTTTATGCCCAAACCGGCAATGGGTATCGCCGGTTCCGGTATGCATATTCACCAGAGCCTGTTTGGTGTCAAGGCGAAAAGAAACGCCTTTTACGATAAAAAGGATAAATATGGCTTGTCCAAGGTTGCCTACAGCTTTATTGCTGGCCAGATGAAGCATATTAAGGCGATGTGCGTAATTCTTTGCCCCACGGTCAACTCTTATAAGAGGCTGGTCTCCGGGTTTGAGGCTCCGGTTTATATTAGCTGGGCAAGTATGAACCGCTCCGCCCTTATCAGGGTACCAAAGTGGTTCCGGCAGAAGCAGGAGTCAGCCAGGATTGAGCTGAGATGCCCCGACCCCACCTGCAACCCCTATCTGGCGTTTGCTGTCATGCTGAAAGCCGGTTTAGACGGCATTAAGAATAAGCTCATGCCACCCCAGCCGGTGGAAGAAAATGTATATAAACTTGACCGGGAAAGCCTGATGAGCAAGAAGGTGGACGTCTTGCCCACATCATTGTGGGAAGCACTGAATGAGCTGAAGAAGAACAAACTTATCCAGGAAGTCCTCGGCGGGCATCTGCTGGAGAGATATATCACCATCAAAACAAAAGAGTGGGACGAGTTCAAAACGCAGGTAACACCCTGGGAGATAAATAAATACCTGGATGTCTATTAGTTAACCCTTAATAGCTATCGCATAGGAGGAGGTGGATTATGGCTACAACCAGTGAAAACCTGCAGGCTGCCTTTGCCGGAGAAAGCCAGGCTAACCGCAAGTACTTATTCTTTGCCGAAAAGGCGGAAGGGGAGGGGTATAAGCAGATAGCCAGGTTATTTCGCGCCGCCGCTGATGCTGAGACGGTACATGCCCGAAATCACTTTAAGGTTCTGCAGGGGGTAAAATCAACCAGGGAAAACCTGATGGAGGCGAAGAGCGGGGAGAATTACGAGTTTGTGGAGATGTACCCCAGCTTTATCAAGCAGGCTGAGGCAGAGGGCGCCGACAAAGCCAGGGACAGCTTTGGCCTGGCTAATAAGGTGGAGCAGATTCACCACCGCCTGTTTGAAACCAGCCTGGGTAAGCTGGAGAAGGGCGAGGCTACTAGCGAGAAGCCGATTTATGTTTGCCAGGTCTGCGGCAATACCGTGGAAGGAGAGGCACCGGAAAAGTGTCCCATCTGCGGGGCGCCCAGAGAAAAGTTCAAGCTCATAGAGTAATTTTACCCCTTGGAACGGCTTACTTAACATAAAGCTTATCTGGTTAAAAAGAATGGCGAAGAAAAGGGTAACCAAGGGGAACACCCCCGATGACACAGAGCAATAAACCAGCTATAATAAGGCATTGACGAAGGGTGACTCAGTTGGGAAGTAGGAAGAAAGCCAAAGTTTGAGCGTGATAAGGAGCGAGGTTAACATAATAGGGGATGCAGTTGACATAAAGTCTCTGCTTCCCCGTCTTTTAAGGCACGGCACGTACCTTTATTGGAAACCCTTATGAATTATCAGGCAGCACTGGACTATATTTTAAGCTTTGCTGATTATGAGCGAGCCCCGCGCTCAGCAGTCGTCTTTGATTTGAGACGCATGGAGATGCTGCTGGAAAAACTGGGCAACCCTGAGGTAGGAGCGATACCGATTCACGTTGCCGGCACAAAGGGCAAGGGAAGCACTGCGGCCATGATTGCCTCAATCCTGACCAGGGCTGGCTACAAAACCGGGCTTTATACCTCCCCCCACCTTCACGATTTCACCGAGAGGATACAGGTGGACAGGGTGCCAATTACTAAGGATGAATTTGCCCGCTTGGTGGAGGTTATGGAGCCTCAGGTTGAAGCGGTAAATAAGTTCGGCGTCTTTGGCCAGCTTACTACCTTTGAACTGCTGACAGTCTTAGCCTTTGCCTACTTTAAGGAGAGGGGAGTGGCTTTCCAGGTGCTGGAGGTGGGGATGGGGGGACGTCTTGATGCCACCAATGTAGTCGAGCCCGGGGTTTGCGTCATCACCTCCATAAGCCTTGACCATACCGATGTCCTGGGCAATACCCTTGCCCGGATAGCAGGGGAGAAGGCGGGCATTATCA
>Ga0307443_1000598_pt1 | contig 23131 bp, 9 predicted proteins | sample SalMarSW160220MG_FD_202148 | JGI IMG/M metagenome (GOLD analysis project Ga0307443, IMG submission 202148) | Salt marsh sediment microbial communities from the Plum Island Ecosystem LTER, Massachusetts, United States - SW1601-220 | ecosystem: Environmental > Aquatic > Marine > Intertidal zone >... | reverse complement strand
TTGCAAAACTCGGATTCGGGGACTTTGACGAGGACAAATTCGCTGCATACAGAGATGCGAGCTTAGCATTTGTGGATGAACGGATGGAAAGCTACAATCCGGTTGGGATTCAGTATCTTTTCGACCGGACGAGCGTTAAGGATGCCTTTGAATTGGAATTGCAGCTTAACTGGTACGACAGCCGGGAGGAATTTGAGGATTTGGTGAAATTGGCACGCGAAAAGGCCCAGACAGAAATGACAGAACAGGAATTGCAAATGTTAGCGGATGAGATGATTAAAGAAGCAGGGGCCTTTCCGGACAGGAGCATTATATCAGCTTACAAAGCAAAACCGGCCCTGCAGAAGCTGCCGGATTATATTGTAGCGCGAGCCATTGAAGAAATCACTGAATAGCAAAAATCCTTGTATCCAATTTTTTTCACAGATTTAGCTAATAATAATTTCAGTAAGAAAGAGCCGATATCACGATTAGCAGACTAAAATAATAAGGATTCTGGATTCCCGCTTTTGCGGGAATGACAATAGTAGCTAATCGGCTCTAATTAACTGGGATTGATATGATAGGGCATTAAGGATGCCTATCGTTCTAATCGAGCAGGGCGAGCTTGTTTCCATATCCGACTATGATTGTCGAAAGAATTAGTATTGTCAGTCCGAGAGCAATCCACAAATGGGTGCGTCTGCTTGTTCCTTTCCATTCCTTCAGGGCAATTCCCCAAAGAGTGCTGAAAATTATTATACTGGCCATATGTAATGTCCAGCTCGAGAAATCGTATTTGCCCATTTTGGTTGTGCCCATGCCGTAGAAGAAGAACTGAAGATACCAGAGGACACCGGCAAAAATGCAGAAAAGGTAATTCTTTGCCAGGGAGATTTTTTCACTGCCGTAGGTGCTGCGAAAATAATCTTTCAGCGTGCCTTTTCTCAAAATCAAATACATACACCAGATAACATTTGTGGTAAATCCGCCTAACAGCACCACCGCCAAAACAGGGAGAGTTTGCCAGAGATTCGGTGCCCCGTTTTCAATCGCAATCGCTGCAATTGGTTTGCCCGCAGCCAGCCCGTAAGACATTGATGCGCTCATAGCACCGGCAAAAAGTGCCACAATCAGCCCCTTAAGAAAATTGAACTCTTGGACTTTCTCCTTCTTTTGTTCGTCAGAAAGCTCTTTTTCTTTATTCATCCCGGCTTTGCCGCTAAGCGTAATACCGAAAAGGCATACGAACACGCCAAACAGAATTACCCGGCCTGAGACTGTCTGGATGACCGAGGCGAATTCTCCCCGGAATAAAGGAGGAACCAATGTGCCAAAGGCCGCACATAATCCCAGAGCGATGGCGTATCCGAGGGCTATTCCCAGGTAGCGCATCGTGAGGCCGAAGGTCAGGCCGCCGATTCCCCAAAGAACGCCGAAAAACCATGTCCAGAATAAAGTGCTCAAAGGTGCCTGGCTGATGATATCGAATGAATTGGGAATTATTAGTAGCGAGACAATCAAAGGCGTAACAATCCAGCTAAAGAAGCCGCCTAAAATCCAGTAGTTCTCCCAGGCCCAGCCCTTGACCTGTTTATATGGTAAGTAAAAGCTTGCCGCGGCGAGACCGCCAATTGCGTGCAGGACAAGTCCCAAGAATGGATTTGGCTCCATAGCTCGTATTCTTTCTGTTTTACTCTTTATTAATCAGGATTTGCACCGGCCCTAAAAGACCGCTGCGGCGAAGGTCCCATTCGGGACGCACATTTATATTTGTCCGTGTCAACCGTTTTTCCTTCGGCAAATCTCTATCGCCGACCAATCTGTTTCGCCAGGAGTTGACGACTTCAATTACAAGGTTATTCTCACCGTTTTGCACTATGTCTGTAACATCCACTCGGAATGGTTTTGTCCAGAGGATTTTTAAATCGGTTCCGTTTAACTTCACTTTTGCAATTCCGGTATCGAGAACCTCTCCTAAGTCCAAAACATATTGTCTTGCCGGTGTTTTCCGGTCGGAAAGATTGAAGGTGGTTGTATATGTTGCTTTACCTGAGTAGAAGCGGATTTCTTGCTCCGGCCGCTCTGTCCAGCTAATCAGCCGGTCGAATCGCACTTTTGCGGGGCCTCCCCATTGTGGGTCAAAAGATACGTCCCAGGGGCCTTGAATTTCCTGCAGGATTTTATATTCGAAATGATTTTTTTCAGCATCGCCTTGTTTCGTGCTTAAAATCGGCTCTCGAAATGCGACAAACAACGAACCGTAAGGGGGAAACCTCAACGGCACTTCGGTTCGGCCGTCAATTTGCCTGAACGCTTTTGCTTTACAGATATCGCCGGTAATAGGATTCCATAGCTCCGGCTGTTGACCGGAAATTCGAAAGGCACAAGTTACGTCTTCCTCGCGTTCTTTCTGGTTACAGACAAAATAGATGTGCATTTCATCGATAGTGTAGTGAATATAATCGAAAACCGAATCTTTCTCATTATTTTGAAACTCGACATCAGGTTTTATGCCGTTTTCCAGAAGCACTTCCCGGCTGCTTTTGCCCCAAATGATTCTGCCTTTGCCGGATTGTTTTTGTCCGGCCTGGCTGGGGGATTGTCCCCAAAGCTCATCCGCGAGTCTTCCGAGCTCTTTTTCGCTTTCAGGATAACCGACTAAGCTGACGGTTTTTTCCGGTTTGGGGCCGATTACAGTTGCTCCTTCGTGAACAAGCTCGTGCACTTTCTTCAGAACTGCAAGTGAAAGCACCTTATGGTTTGGCAGGACAAGCACCCGGTAGCTGATTCCGCCGGGAACAACAATATAGTTGTCTTTTACTGTCAGCTTGAGGAATATCTCTTCATTCGTAACATCATAGTCGAAGCCGGGCAGCGACTGCGCCGGGTCGGCCTCTTTTAGTTGGGCAAGATTCGGAACGTGGTCTCCATAATAATAAAGGACATCGGCCACAAACTTGCCCTGTTGTATTAGATACTGGCAGCGGTTCAGATAAATAATAAAGGCATCTGCGTAATCCCACCAGGTTACATTGGGATTAAAATGAGTCCCTGCAAAATACTCTTGGCCTGGTATCCCCATTTCCATGGGTGAACAGGTAAATGTATGGACAAAGACGAGGTTTAGGCCGGAACAGGCCTCGTGGTCAAAACTGGGCTTTTGAGATGCCCATAATACATCATCCCAGTGCGGCCCGATTGAGGTGAACGCCTCTGCCCCCACCAGCTTCTTGTTGTAGATGTGAGCGGCAGAGGATGATTGTTTTACGAAGAACCGTTGTTCGGGGCGTGGCCGGTGCGGCGACGGCACCCAAAACTCGCCCATTGCAATGTCATTTCGTCCCAGGCATTTAATGGCGTCGAAGGGCCCTGCATGGGGCCCACCGGATTCGGGGTGAATACCTATGTTATGTTGATGTGCCAATTCCGCAAAAATTTGATAGTGGTTCTCTGCAACGCAATCGCCAACGGTCTTGCGAAAATCCGCCAGGAATCGATTGCTAACGTCTCTGCTTTCTACAATCTTGCCGGTAATAATCGGCAGATATGGAATTGGGTCGTAACCGCGTCTTTCCTTAAATTCGGATGGAAAGTTGCCTGTCCAGTTCGCACCGCCGCATTCCCAGCTGTCCGTTTGCAAATACTTAAGGCATTTTCCGGCCAGCGGCCCGATGTCATTAAGTAATGGTTCTACCACGTCATTCCAGTATGTTCGCAGGGCCTCGGCTTCCATATAGTCAATTACGTGTCCTTTCCAGTCTGCACTGTATGTGCTGACACCGGCATCGCTTAGAGTGTAACCAAAACGCAAAATACACCACTTGCCTGAAGGCACCTGCCACTTAAGGACTCCCTCAGGCGTCATTTTATCTGTAATGTTCAGGACGTCTTTGATATTAGTATCCTGTTCACCTGGAATAGCCGGGATATCTTCCAGCAGGAACCGGCAGTCCGGTGCCGACATACCGATTTCGTGGCTCGCAGCTTTGGCTTGCAGGTTTTGGATCGGTTTTCTCAGGACACCACCGGAAAAACTGTTTCCTTCGATATCAGTCAAATAAAGCTCTGCTACCTGGACATTGCGGGTATTTTCAGGGAAACGGGCATCGTAAGAGCTTTCGAAAAGCAAACGAAATACTCTCCCGGAAACGGAATTGAAAGTTTCCTTGTATGTTTCACCATCTTTGACTTCAAATATATGAATATTTTCAAGCACATTGTCATCAGTGTTAACCTGTAATCGACACCTGCGGGGGCCATACCCCGGCCGACCTTTGATACTAATGCCTGATATTGTGATGTTTTCTTCGAAGGATAATTCGAGCCACTCAGGTTTTTTGTTGGAAGGTCCCTGGCCCTGCTCTGTGCCCGAGCTGACCCAGAAGGTATTTTCATCTGCGTCGATTGCATTCTCACACGGGTATTGAGATTGATATGAGCTTGCTTTTATTGATGGTTTTTGCAGGTCTTGTGCGCCTTTAACGGGAAATGCCAGAACCGCAATGTCTTTGTAGAAACCGTCTCTTTTTTGTGGCTCGGATAATCTCCGTTCAAGTGATACAGGCCCTTCAACCTGTGTTTCGGACCAGGTCAGCATTTTTGCAGCCGTATCAGGTGTTACATGGGGTCCGCCGAGATTCCAGCCGCTTTGAATACTCAGGCCCAGCTCCAGCCCGAGTCTATTGGCTTCCTTGACGGCGTGCCTGAAAAGCTCACGCCATTCGGGTCCGGCAAAGGTCGGCCCTGCGGGGACCTGTCTGTTGCCTCGTTGTTCCGCTCCTCCGGCATCGAAGATTAACGCTCCGCTGAAGTTCTTTGCTCTCATTTCTTCCAAATCACGGGTAATCGCCTCCTTGGTAACATTACTGTTGAGCCACCACCAGAAGCAGCGAACGCCCGTACTTCGAGGCGGATTGACGAATCCTTCTTCAAGCGGCTTATTATCCGCCGCAGCATTAGTGACTCCGACCAGAATAAGCCAGAATGAAAGAAAATAAGCAGATAGTTTCATAAATCAGACCGCCTTTCTATGGTAAGAGTTTCCTTACTTTTTATCGTAACTTTGGCTCAATCCTTTCTAATCGTTGACTTTACGGTATTATCAATTGAGGGAAAAGTCAATTATTCTAAGAGGTGTGGATTGTCCGGTATATGAGGGGCTTTCCTGAACCATTACGGAAAGGATTTCTTCCTGTGTGAAACGATGGTGGTCGCCTAACATCTCGTTTACAAACGGCCCGGATTCAACGTGTATAATCGGAGTAGGAACTGTGCCCGGCAAAATTCAGATATAAACTGCCAACCGTCTGGTACGCCTGACCATGATGTGTGCCCATCATGTAACTGTTATAGAGACTTTCGGCGGTATTCCGGTTGATGAAGAGTTCGTTGCGTATCTGATCAAGATAATTCTTGGCCGTGGGCCTGGACGGATCGTTCGGCTGGCCTGTCCAGAGCGTATCCTCGTTGAGCTGGATCCGGTCGGTGACGACCTCGCCGAAAACCATTCCGCCCAAACGGCCACAGGTTTGCTTTGATGAGAGGCCCAAGCAATTATTGATGTTTGGAAAACTAATGGAACAAAACAGATTGTCACTCCTGCGCAAGCAGGAGTCCAGAAAACACTGATAAAACGACTGGATTCCCGCTTTCGCGGGAATGACATCTCTGCTTTGTTTGTATGGCAACGTTCCATTTAATATGAAAAGGTCAATAGTATCTGATGTGCGAAGGCCGATACCTGCATATCCTGACCGGCGAGCTCGTTACGATTATGAATACAAGCGTAACGGCGTTGCAAATTTGTTTATGATATTCGAGCCGTTGAAGGGCCAAAGGCAGGTGAAAGTTACCGACAGAAGGACAAAGAAGGATTTTGCCGAATGTATGCGTGAGCTTGTAGATGTCATTTACCCGGATGCAGAGCGAATTGTTTTGGTGATGGATAATCTTAATACTCACAAGAAGGCATCTTTGTATGAAGCATTCGCACCTTCTGAGGCCAAACGCATAGCGGATAACCTTGAGATTCACTATACACCGAAACACGGCAGCTGGTTAAATATGGCTGAAATAGAAATGAGTGTTATGTCACGACAGTGCTTGCGCGAAAGGATGGATAACATTCAACAACTTGCAAAAGAGACATTGCTTTGGCAACAGCATCGCAATTGTAAAGAGGTGAAGGTAAACTGGCGGTTTACAACAGATGATGCACGAATAAAGCTGAAAAAACTATATCCATCAATTGATTAGAGACAAAGCACTAGAGATCATATACCAAAACAAACCCCGGACATTACTCGATAGCTTCTTTCTGAGCAGCCGTCCAGCAAGAGGGGCAAGAAATAGGCTTCAAGTTTTACAAGAAGAGATCTGCAAGTGCGTTAAGCAGCGTAGTAAGGTTAGCAACCCAGTATGGTTAATTAGCTTTGGTTCTGGTCCTGGGCACGAGATTCTTGGCGCTATTGAGAGGCTCATAGGCACGGTTGTAAAAGCCACGTGTGTGGATAAAGAACCAAGTGCCCCCAATCCGCTCAGCAAACCATGCTGTGTTGCCGGTAGCTTCAACCGCAATCTTGTCTTGCTTACGCAAGGTCTTGAGAAATTGCTCAATCTTTCTGATGTCGAATGTTGCAATCCGCTGTTTGCCCTGACAGCTTAGTCAGCACACGGTAAAGCTGTCGGTGTGCAGGTCTACTCCTAAATAGCTCATCTGATTTTCTCCTAATCTAACTCAAACTGACCGATTCGGACTGTCATACCTGCGAAAGCAGGTAGGTCGGAGCTCGCCCCGACAATTGCATCTGAAAAATCGGCAGTTATATCACTTTCTATATGAATTTCGGTCAGTTTGAGTAACCTTACATTTATTTATAGCTTTATCTACCAGTTGTCTGCTAATTCTGCGAAATCCAAAAAGTCAACATCCGCATCGCCGTCAAGATCGGCTCCATCACATGCAGGAATGTCCGCACAATCGAAGACAAGCCACTGAGCTACAAGTCCCGCCAGGTCCTCTATACCCCGAACTCCAGAATAGATATTGGTTACATAAATAATCATACAAGCTGTATCATAAAGACCACCGGTATCTTCCACGCGAACCGTAAATACATTTTCACCAACATCCGAATCCGACGGAGTTCCCGAAAGCAAACCATCACTCGCAACCGTCAGCCAGGCAGGGCCGCTGACTTTGCTGATAACAATAGGATTGCTATCAGGGTCAATCGTGTCACCAGCCAGAGTCTGTCCGGTATATGCGTCATCCTCATTTGCGTCGGACTTGAAAACGGGATCGCTGGTAAAATATGGCTGGTCGTTCGAAGCCAACGCTTCCACTTCCGACGGGCTTAAGGCACTTGAATATATACGGAAATCGTCCACATGACCATTCAGGTAGGGGTCTGGGTATTGAGACCTGCCTATGTAATTATTCGTTGTGACGCCGAGAGAATCCGGAGTGAGGCTCATTGAGCTGTTTCGTCCGACTTCATCACCGTTTACGTAAAGAATGCCCGTATTGCCGTCGAGCGTTACAGCCACATGCGTCCATGCACCTGCCGCCGGAAGCTCGTCGTCGCCATTTATAACCTGTTCAGCGCCTGCTCCACTGGTGGTTATGGCGAAACGCACTGTGTGCGACCAGCCGTTACTCGGTGTCAGGAACATGTTTACAGACGTACCAGTTCCAAAGTCAAACACGCGCGACCAGTCGCTGACAATATCCGGGTAAACCCAGGCAGAGATAGTAAAGTCGGTCAGACCGTCAACCACGCCGGAAGGCAGACTCACGTAGTCATTGGAACCATCCAAATTAACGGCGTTGTGGTACTTTCCTGCGGTCCAGGTTGGGCCGCTGATGAGTGTACCGTCCCAGCCGTTGCCGGTGACATCGGAGGCGGTTGTACCGCTGGTTTCATCATAATTCAGATAAGCATGCAGGATTAGCGGCGTCGCTTCGGCACTGTCGGCACTCTCTCCGTCGGGACCGACGGCGCTGACTACATAGTGGTAGGTCGTGCCGGCAACCACGTCCGTATCGATGTAACTGGTTGTCGTCACATTGGCGGCAATGGTTGTGTAGGGGCCGCCGCTGGTGGTGGAGCGTTTGACGTTATAACCGGTAGCGGTAATGGATGCCATCCAGTTCAAAGTCACCTGCTCACCCGTCGACGTTGCGGTCAGACCGGTCGGTGCCGGCGGAGGCCAAGGCGAGAGGTAGGAGCCGGGTATCACCTTCCGGCCGATACCGGTGCTCTGCCAGGCCACCGCGAGGTTGTCACCGCCGTTGCCTTCTTTATGCAAGGCTTCGATGTAGTACTTCTGTCCTGCGGTCAGCGAAATCGCCGCCGACTGCTGGTTGGTGTACTTTGTCCAGTCCTGCGAGTTCGTCCAGCCCGGCACATATGCAATCAGCGATGCGTTCGCCGGATTTTCGTCCGTGCTCAGCCACAGTTCGCAGTTGTCATCGCCGGCGATCCAGAACGTGTACTCGTCAGTGAACACCGGATGAATATAACCGCGCACCCGTGTACCATAGTTATCCGCCCAGTCAGTCGGCGCCTCGAACGAGGTTAGCTCGTTGCAACCGGTGCGATTGTCGGGATAATTTTGATTCGACGTCAGGTTGCTGACCGCCGTGCCGCCGATTCCTTCCCACCACTCGCGGAGAATAGTACCACTGCCGCCTCCGCCGCTGGGCATGACGTCGCCGACTTCGCTGGAATAGGATGACTCATTGCCCGAGGAATCAACAGCTGTGACCACGTAATAATAGGTCGTGCCGTTAGTCACCGACGAGTCGATATATTCCGAGATGGTGAGGTATTCAAGGGGAAGGGGACCATTTATCTTGCTGTAGTCCGAGCCGGGCGTCGTGGAGCGATAGACCTTGTAGCCGGCCAGATCAGGCTCGCTGTTGTTGTTCCAATCGAGCCAGACCTCCCCGTCGTCCGGCGTTGCCATCAGACCTGCCGGTGCTGCCGGAGGAGTTGTATCACGATACAACGCACTGTTTGGTATCAACTCCTTGGTGGTGCCAGGACCTTCCCAACGAACTTCCAGGCCATGGTCGCCACCTTTCTCAAACATGGTGACCCTGATTGCGTGCATGCCGGCCTGCAAACCAATCTGGCCTGATGCCTCCTGCATCTCGTGCAGGCCGTCATTGTTCACCACTTCCGGCGGACCGATGTATAACTTGCTGCCCTCGTCCGAAGTCGTATAAAACGTGTATGTTCCATCGGCCGGTATATCAACGTAGCCTTCGAACACAAACCCGAAATAATCGGCACTGGGCGGACTGCTCACATCAAAATTCGCGCACAGCCCTTCTTCGACCGGCGTCAATGAGTCAAAATCCGGCAGCATATCCCACGTGCCTTCATAATATTTATACTCCAACCCATTCACAGGTTCTGCCGGATTACCCGGCTTGGTGCCGTCAGGAGCGCACCAGGTATATGTTTGCCACCACTCGAATGCCGCTTGCGCGCCCTCCTTTGAAATCATTAGTGAGCAATCTTGCGGACGTCCGTTATTAAGATCAAGAACGTCTCCAAGAAAACCGATCATCCATGAGACGTTGCCGTCGCTATCAATGCAGCCCTTGAGCGCACTGCCAAAGCCCGCCGTGGTCCCGTTGCACAGGTTCCGGGGGTCTTCAGGGATTGGAAACCAAAAACATTCCGTGATGATCATCGGCCAATGGTCCGTGGCAGGCCTGTATTGCGAGTTCCACAGGTTCTGCAACGCCGTGGTGTTGTCGAACACGCCGCCATACGCCGGATAAAAATGGCACGCAACACCGATATTCGAACCGGAGAAGGGATATTGGTCCCATTGGTAGGGCGAACCCTGCCACTCCAGGGTCGGAACCCAGATGACGTTGTCTGCGCCCGTGTTCCGTATCGTATCTATGATGGGCTGAATCCAGTCTCTAAAGGCACTAAAGTATTGCGGTGCGTGGTTGCCCCAGTCGCCGTTGCCCGGCGAGGATTCGACGTCGACCGGCTCGTTCATGAGCTCGAACATGATGTTGTCCGCGTTTTTGACGCCCGAAGCGTTGGCAACGGTCTCCCAGAAGGTGATCAGGCGCTGCTGTTCTACTACACCCGCGTTATGGGTGCCGTTATCGGGTGTGTTAATCGGCCCCGTCGCGCTAAGCACCAGGTAGAGGCCGCGCGACCTGAGATGGTCGGCGTAAGGAACAATAAAGTTATTGATCCAGGCGTTGAACTGTGTTGAGTTGACCAGCCCAGACTCGCTCGTCCAACCGCCGATCGCGTCGGTATTGACACGCACAAAGGTGCAATACCATCCGTGGGTATGGCCATATCTTGTGCTGGTGTCGCTCATGACGTCCGCCGCTTCCTTCATAAAGTCCAAAAAGTCGGCGACGTTGCTTGGATTGGTCCAGTCGGTCGGATCGCTGTACCATCTCCCCTGGCCGTTAAACCAGCTCGCCGTAGGCTGCATCCATCCTCCCATGAGACACACGTTGTGGCCGCTGGGATTCTGCAGGTTGCGACCGCTGACATGCAGCATGGGCGTGGCCATTCCTTGCCAGGCCTGCGCACGGTTTGTAAATGCACTGATCACGATCATCGCTATGATAAGAAAGGAACATGTCTTTAGATAGTAAGGCTGTTTCCTTCGATTCTGCGATTTCATGCCTGCGCAGTACAAAATAATCGCGATCATTATTCTTACGATCCTTTTCTGGTATTACTGCATGCCTTGATTCTTTATTCCATGCCTTTGAGCCAGTCAATCGCCAACTCCGCGTAGTCAGCCAAGTTGACCGATTCATCGTTGTTGAAATCAGCCGGCTGGGGCGGCGTTTGCAGATACTGACCGGCGAACATGTATAAATCCACTAAATCCACGTCCCCGTCCCCGTCTAGGTCGGTCGGCAGTGCTTGTGTTTGTTGATGGAATTTGAACCAGTTGACATTGAACAGGTAGCTGCCGCCGCCGGTAAATTTCAGGTATAAGTCATGTATCCCGGTTGCGCCGCTCACGGAACAGGAATGGGTTTCCCAACTTTGCCAGCCGCTGGTGCCCGGCACCTTGCAGGTTCCCACCAGCGTCCCTGTTAAGCTGTCAAGATACAGCTCGATGTTGCCGCCGCTGGTGTCCGATGCTACTCTGGCGTCAAAGGAAATCGCGCCGCTGTCGAAACCGATATTGTTGTAAACGGCATAATCCCCGTTCTCGATATACCCTATGTCCTGCCCGCCTTCGCTGCAGCTTTCGGTCTGGATTCCCGACTGGGCGTCGTAATCCTCCGCTTCGATCTGTGCATACGCCGAGAGCGGGGGTGTATTTCCATAAGCATATAAAGCCATTTCGGATAACTGAATATCACCGGCGCCATTGTTGGCGGTGATATTCAACCGGTAGTACTGGTATGGACCGGGAGTTGTTACGGAATATTGCTTTGTCAAAAAACGCGATGCCCACGATTGTCCGGTTTGTGTATCCAGCGTCGTCCAGCTGGTTCCATCGTTGGAGCCCTGGAATTGCCAATCGCGCGGGTCACGTGTCGGTTCATCATTGGCGCTGGATAAATCATAACGTGTTACCACCCACTTGACACCGGCGCCAAAATCATATTGAAGCCATCCGACCGATCCCGCCCCGCTGCCTGTAAACCATTTAGTGGAAGTCGTGCCGTCAAAGGCTTTATCGGCGCCTTCACCCCCGCCGGAATTATCGGAACTGGCCGACGGTATCCCCCCTGTGGCGCGATTTTCCAAAGCCGTGCTTGGAATGGCAACCACCGGGCTGGAATAGGCACTTTCATAAGGAGGTTTAACCGATGAAACACGATAATAATAGCTCGTTCCATTCGACACATCCGTATCTGTAAAACTGTTAGTCGTTGGACTTGCAATGATCGAGTACGGCCCGGTATCCGCGGTTGCCCGTTTCACATTGTAACTCGTGGCCCCCATTGACTCCGACCACAACACCCAGACTTTGGCATTGTCCGGCGTGGCCGATAAATCAGTCGGCACCGGCGGCGGTCCGTCCAGGGTGGTCGCAAAGACTTCCTCACTATCTGCACTGAATCCCAAATCATTGCCTGCGGCGACGACATAATAATAGGTCGTATTACTGGCCAGATTAGTATCGCTATAATAGACGGAGGTAATATCCGATGCAATTGTTGTATAATCCCCACTTACAGTCCCGCGTTTTACCCTGTAATGCGTGGCTCCCACGCTGGCCGTCCATGTCAGATCGATTTGATTACAACTGATCACTTCCGCGGCGAGATCCGTCGGAGTATCGGGTGCTATAGGGGTTACTTTATAAGACGTGCCGGCCTGGGTATCAAATAACGTGCAACCATTTTCATAAGTCGCCTCCACGGGGGTATCATCTAGCAACGTCACAAAAAAGGTCCCTTTCAATTTACAGTTTTGACCTGCAAGTGATTTTATCATGCCCTGAGTCACTTGGCCGTTGTCCCACGCCAAAGCAACCTCAAAGCCGCCCCGTGCCTTTAATCCGCTGACGGAGCCGGTCTGAAATGCCACTGTCGGCAAGGCCGGCAGCAGTTCGACAAAATCGAGATGCGATTGCAACAGCATTTCGGCGATACCTGAAGTCCCGCCGAAGTTGCCGTCGATCTGGAACGGCGGATGCGCATCAAACATATTCGCATAAGTGCGATCCGAATGCAGCAGCAGTTTGAGCAGGTCATACACGTGATTGCCGTCTTTGAGCCGGGCCCAGAGGTTGATCTTCCAGGCCAGGCTCCAGCCTGTTGACAGGTCCCCGCGTTCAATCAACGTTACTTTAGCCGCATCCGCCAGCGTCGGAGTTAGTTCAGTCGTGATCTGATTGCTGGGATACAGTCCGTAAAGATGCGAAACATGACGATGGTCGGTAATTACATCCACATCATCGAGCCATTCCTGAAGTTGACCGCGGTTGCCTATCTGCATGGGGGGCAGTTGGGCAACAGCGGTGCTTAATTGTGTTCGGAAGGCCGCATCGACGTCGAGGATTTCTGCGGCCTGGCGCGTGTGCTCCCAGACATCACGTAAAATCTGGCTGTCCATAGTCGTGCCCGGCGACATCGATGAGCTGCCGGTGGAATCGGTGTAACCATGCTCCGGCGAGACTGTTGGACCGGTTATCAGCCAACCATAGGTCGGATGCGTAAAACTATAATCCAGGAAAAATTCTGAGCAACTCTTCATGACCGGATACACTTCAGCCAGATAGGCTGTATCCACGCTATAGAGATAGTGTTCCCACAAGTGTAGTATCAGCCAACCGCCGCCGGTCGGCCAGGCACCCCAGTAGGCCCCGTCAACCGGTGTGGTCAGACGCCATAAATCCGTATTGTGATGCATTACCCAGCCATCACAATCGTAATGATTTTGGGCCGTCAGGGCACCGGTTACAGCAACTTCCTTGGTCAGTTCGATCAGCGGCTCGGCCAACTCGGAGAGATTAGTCACCTCCGCAGGCCAATAATTCATCTCGAAATTGATGTTCGTCGTGTATTTACTGTCCCATGAAGGGTAGAGACTGTCATTCCAGATGCCTTGCAGATTGGCCGGCTGGGTGCCGGGACGTGAACTTGAAATCAGCAGATAGCGTCCGAACTGGAAGTACAGCGCTGCAAAATCAGGATCATTGCCCGCGGCAAATATATTTCGACGAAGGTCTGTTGTTTCCGTTTCATTCGCCGTGTGTCCCAGATCAATGGATACACGCCGGAACAATTCCTGATGCGCCGCGATATGGTCGGCCAGCATCTGTGTATAAGTGCGGTTTGCGGCTGCCGCAAAGGTTACATCGTTGCGGCCGGCAGGGTCGGCACTCACATCATTGTAGCTGACAAAATTTGTCGCCGCCGCGACCTGGATCGTTACGGCGTTCGCAGCGTTGACTGAAATCGTACTGCTGTTTATCGTCAAGGTGCCTCCCTCATTAAGAATTTTTACGCGACATTCAAAATTCATTCCGGCAGCGACCCCTTCAAGAGAACGGTTGGTTCCTGTCATGGTTATGACATTCGGCATTGAGGCCGTCACGGAAGAATTAGGCATGGGCGTATCCATTGAAGCGGTGAAAGAAACGCTTCCTGCCTGGTCAGCCGTGATACGGATGATAACCAATTGATCGACGGGGCTGGCGAAATACTCACGAGTGTACGTTACGCCCCCGGAGGTATACTGTGTCTTGGCGACGGCAGTATCCATATCCAATTGACGTGTATAATCGGAGTAGGAACTGTGCCCGGCAAAATTCAGATATAAACTGCCAACCGTCTGGTACGCCTGACCATGATGTGTGCCCATCATGTAACTGTTATAGAGACTTTCGGCGGTATTCCGGTTGATGAAGAGTTCGTTGCGTATCTGATCAAGATAATTCTTGGCCGTGGGCCTGGACGGATCGTTCGGCTGGCCTGTCCAGAGCGTATCCTCGTTGAGCTGGATCCGGTCGGTGACGACCTCGCCGAAAACCATTCCGCCCAAACGGCCGTTACCGATAGCCAATGCACTGGTCCAATCTCCGCCCGCGGCCTCATCATACCATAATCCCCAGTGGCTCAGACCGGCAGGTCGCCCCTGGACATTTTTGGCTGCAGTCAAAAACCACACACACAGAATTACCATGATAAACCGACTTATAGATGACGTTTGTCTAATCATTATGTCTGACTCCACAAAATTTAAAATGGCTTTTCCGCCGTAAACCTTATTAAGTATACAAAAGCACTTAAAAAGCAGAAAGACCCTCTGCTCATTGCTTTTTTAGCTTTTAATATGGCAACTGGTAGACTACGATTATTAAAAGAAGCTGAAGATGCCACATCGCAAGGTAGACATTAAACAATAATAAATAACGATATCTGATATAGGATTATTCGCAAAATACTTTCTCATACTGTTTGTGTGTGGCTGAACCTGAAATTGAATAACGATCCTTTGAAACTTGGATTATTGGGCTATTATACCTCGGTATGCTGTTGCCTTAAAGTGTTAAATCCAGAATACTTCTGTTTTTCAAATAGCAAAATCCACCAACTTTATTGGAGGAGAACCAATGAAGCTAATGGCTTTCATCGACCAGCCAGTTACGGGCAAACCCAGCGAATTCATACAGAGTAATTACGCAGTCACCATCTAAATCAAAATTGCAGTCTTCCTGCAGCCAGTAACCCATAAATTCCGAAAGGTCTACGGCATTTACAATCTTGTCTGCATTCATATCACCATAACGGATGAACTGACACCAGTTAACATTAAGCAGGTAACCACTGCCCCCGGTAAATTTCAGATATAAGTCATGTATCCCGTCGGCACCGCTAACGGGGCAGGAATGAGTTTCCCAAGCTTGCCAGCCGCCGGTGTACGGCACCGCGCAGGTTCCTATCTGTGTTCCGGTCAAGCTGTCCAGGTACAGTTCAATGTTGCCGCCGCTGGTGTCCGACGCCACCCTGGCATCAAAGGAGACCGCGCCACCGCCGAAATCGATGTTTTCATAGACAAGATAATCCCCATCCTCGATCCACCCGATATTCTGCCCGCCCTCGCTGCAGCTTTCGGTATCGATTCCCGACTGAGTATCGTAATCTTCCGCTTCGATCTGTGAATAGGCCGAGCGAGGAGGGGTTGGAGGGATTAAATACTGGTATGCAGGTTCCAGCCCGGCATTGTCGATTATATCAAGGGCTTCCTGGGGCCAGTCTGCATCGGGATAAACATGAAGATTTGTTACAGTGCAGTTTGGTGCACCCAGTTGCATTGAACTGCTGGTAGAATATATATTATCGTAATGGTTATCATGCTTTCTACCCCAATCATTTAATTCAAAATTATCCTGCCCTGGAACAATGTCAAAAACCAGATTACTTCCGGTATACCATGCTGTACCCTCATCTGGATGATACACCCCCTGGAAATGTGTCGTGTTAGCTTTTACATAATTATTATTTGCTTCAGAATCCGGCTGGGCCCCTATTGTATAATAAGCACCTGAATCATGGAGTGTCTTCATGCAGTCAAAAACCCTGTTATTATTGAACTTGTTGTTTCTACAGGTTGTTGTGGGGTTGTCGGGAAATGCGACTTCGTCCCAATTACACCAACCCCATCCGACACTAATACCTCCGTAATTGGTACCTTCTATTTGATTGTGCTCAATATTCAGAGAATCTACGATATAGGCAGTAATCCCCGCATGCCCATAGTACATGTTCGTCGTATCATATATATAATTGTTTATTATTGTATCATTTCTGCATACGCCCTCTACAGAAGGAGGGTATTTTTCATCTGTGCCGCCGTCTCCCTCATAGATATGCTGGAAATGCCCCACTTGTATGCCGGAACCGCCGATATCAGCAATATAATTCCCAAGAATCGTACAATTGCTTACGTCATTTATAAGGCTTATCCCCTCATTCCCTATATGCATGATCGTGTTCTCAGTAAAATTTATTGAGTCGGCACTGGTTACATTGATTGCACCAAGCATTACGTCATAAGCCCTATACTTGTCGTTGTGCCAGTTAGTATCGGCAAAGGCTTTGCACCAGGTTGCACCCTGACATGTTGTCTTTCCGTAAGATCCATTCACCTGGGGCAACTCAGCTTCAGTGTTGGCAAATGTTATCCCCTTGAATGTGATGTTTTGGACCCTGTTTGTTCTTGAAGTGCCTGATATGTCAATCAAAGTTCTAATTTTCGGTGCATAAACTACTGCTGTGGACATGTCCTCGGAACCTGTGTAGTAGTACAATGTAGAAGTTGACCTGTCAAAATAGAACTCTCCGGAACTATCGAGGAATTCATACGCATTTTGTATTTTATGCGAACCGCTTGTTGCAAATGCGGTACCCCATCCCTGATTCTGTGCAATAGCACCCATTGGTTGCTGGAGTTTTAAAACCCGGGAGCTGCCTTCTGTAGCGATCTCCCTTACGCATACTGTATTTTGGTTCCAGGTGGTATTATTTACTATTTCTACATCGTCGGCATTCGCAAGGGCCGGTACATCTCCGGTATTGTATCTTACCCCATCCGCTTTTGAACCGCTGATCCATGCCCAGTCATCCTGGCCGGCAGTTATATTATACGTACCCCAACTACCCTGGCAGTTTACATTCTTGCTTGCCATATAAGCCCTTTTGCCATTAACAATCAGGCTCCGCAGCTTGGTGCCATGGTTCAGTGTCGCCTTATAGATGTTACCACTATGCTGGGTCCACCCTGTTACCAGCGTGCCACCGTTCAGTACAGGCACCTCGCCGGGATATGCCTCATAATATATCCTGTATCCGTTTGTCCCTGAATCCTGCGGTTCAAAAGTAATGGTGCTGGTAATATCATAGGTGCCGCCTCTTAGATATACGTAGATGTCTCCGGTCATGTTACTGTTGATTGTACGCACTACATCCCGCGCCTCGGTGAGCGTCTGAAAAGGCTCGTCTTCAGTTCCTGGGTTGGAGTCGTTGCCTGTGGGTGATACATAATAGGTCGCCTGGGTAGCAGCAAATACTGTGGGTATGAATGTGGCTAACATGAGCAAAGAGATCAGCCATATTCTGTGCCTTTTAATCGTCGTTCTTTTTAACCCAGGATTTCCCATATACACGTCACTAAATTATTCCGGCTTGCTACAAGTCCGATTATACAAGGATTTCATCTCAATGTCAACAATATTCCTCAAATTTAGTGGTTTTTCGGGTGCACGTCATGATTGTAGGTGGAATTTTCAGGCTGCCAACGGTTTTTTCGACCATAACTGCTCCCATTCCTTATTAAGCCACGTTATACGCAACGCCAACGTGGCTGATGACCCTGCACGAGTCCAGATCGTACCTGATTGCTTCAATCGCTTGCCCACCACATGTTTGCATGCGCCCTCCACCGCTCCAGAACCTATATCATAACCTCTGGCTTGAAATACATCGTAACGCATCTGGGCGGATGGTACAGTTGGGTTATGTCGATGCGATATCATATGAGACGGTGCGTCGTGCGCTTAAAAAAACGAACTTAAGCCTTGGCTGAGCCAGCAGTGGCGTATTCCACCGAAGGCTAATGCGGAATTTGTTTGCCGGATGGAAGATGTTTTAGATGTGTATAAGCGGCCTTATAACCCAAAGCGACCGCTTGTTTGCTTTGATGAGAGGCCCAAGCAGTTAGTGGGAGAAATGCGCCAGCCAATTCCAGTAGTCCCAGGTAGATTGGTTCGTTACGACTACGAGTATAAGCGTAATGGTGTGGCCAATTTGTTTATGATGTTCGAGCTGTTGGCAGGCAAAAGGCACATAAAAGTTACTGACAGGCGGAGGCAAAGCGTATTGCTGATAAACTGGAGATTCATAATACACCCAAACACGGTAGCTGGCTGAACATGGCTGAAATTGAGATAAGCGTTTTGGGGCGTCAGTGTTTAGCTGAGCGAATAGGAAATGCCAGCCGTTTAGAAACAGAGGCAACAGCGTGGGCAGAGAACCGAAATGCCAAAGAGGCGAAGGTCAACCGGCAATTCACGACTTGCGATGCACGAATTAAACTCAAAAAACTCTACCCATCAATCAAGGTGTGAAGAAGCAGTAGCTAAGCGTAATGTCCGTCGTACCTACTGTTGAATTGTGATACGGCTCAGGATGATTGTCCCAAAAAAAGCGGGGCCTATACTATAAGTATAGGCCCCGAATTTGCGCAAAAACATTAACTATAGCCAATCCTTTTGGCAAGTATTAGCGCTTCTTACGCAGTAAAGCTAGTCCGCCAAGACCCAGCAGGGCTATCGTCGCCGGCTCCGGAATCGGATTCCCGGTAATAACAATTGAATCAATCGAGGTAGTCATGCTGGGGTATTCCATCTGTTCATAAGCGAAGGCATAGCCCATAGGTAATTCGCTTATATCAATCCCCTTGTCCGCGTATGCAGCAGACAGGTCACCCGTCACATTGCTGATAGTATCTCCACAAATGGTCAGCGAGTAACCTGTGGGACCGAGGTTCAGGTATAGGTCCAGTACCGGTGTAAGGTCCCATGATCCTTGATCAGCCCAATCATCCCAGTTAAGCGTATCAAAGGTCCAGGTCGCCAACGTGGTAGTAACACCGCCGGTGTCTCGATAGTGCAGATTGGATATTCCACTCCACCCGCCAGTACCTGTCACGAGGCTATCGCTTTCAATCTGAATCCAGAATCCGGCCTTAAGACCATCGTCAGGATTATAGGCAATATTATCTGCCTGAACACCTAAGACAATGCGGTCCACGTGGTTGCCGCCGCCGCCGCCCCAGTCCCAAGCATTATTACTTAGGGAAAAGCTAACTCCATGAAACAGATAACCAGCGGCATCTGTCCCGAGGGCGGCCCCTTCTTTGGATGTAATCATCGCGCGAGACCAGCCGAGTTGTTCATTTATAAGGGATACAGTTGTTCCGGATTCCGTAACATAGGCGCTGATGGGGGGGTCGGTCCAGCCACTTTGGTACGTTGCCGCGTTAAATCCCGTACCGATGCCCGTGGTGTTGGTTCCGATATCACCATCATCAAAGTCATCTGCTACAATTAGACTCCCCAGGACAGCAGGAGACAACATTGCAACTAATGCTAAAACTAACAATTTTTTACACATAACACTCCTCCTATTCACAAAGATAAACATCTTTCTCGTCGTTCTGGTTTAAACCAAAACCACAACTGTTCACGACAGGCATTTAACCTTCCTATAGTTACTTATGCCTGCCAGACTATAAAAAACAAGCAACAAAAGCTCTTCACCAACTCTGCGCCTGTCTCTAATTAAGACTTGCCTTTTTCCCTCCTCCTTGTGGGAGGCTTCGCCTGAGCCGCCGGTTGAAATGCTGATAACTTGAATACAAATTATCACCCTCACTCCAGCTTTATCCTTGACTCAACAATCCAATTCTCCAGTTGGATTTACTGAAAAAACGCAAATTACTTATTTTTACCAGACTTATGCTGGGCGGCTCACCGCCTGGGAGCCGCCCAGCTATCTCTTAATATCTATGTATCAACGCATTAGCACGCTATAACCCTAACTTTACGGCCAAAGCTCCTCCTCAAGCCAACCGATTGCCAGCAGAGCATAGTCCTTAAAATCAATTGTGCCATCCTGATCCAGGTCTTGGTCAACCGAGAACGGTAACGTGTGACCCGCCAGGTAAGCAACCTCACCCGCAGACAAAGCCCTTTCGTACAGACGAATCTCATCGAGCGCACCGTTGAACGGATTAACGCCATTTGCCTCGCAGCTACCAAACACTAAGGCTGCATTCGGATCAGAACCAAACGAGAAAGCTCCCTCGCCGGTCATCTGGCCATTGAAGTAGAACCTCGCAGTCGTCCCGTCAAACGTCGCAGCCACATGTGCCCATTCACCGACCGGCAGCACAGGATCACCACTGGCCGGATAGCTGCCTTCACGGAAGAACCCAAGTGTGCCATCTGCCTGTGTGGCCTCAATCTGCCACATCATATCTGCTGCAGCCCAGGTGTCTCTCTTTCCGATCAAGCCCTGGTACAGACCGCTGAGGCCATACCACTTGGCCCACAGAGCGACCGAGATATGACCTGTCGCATCAGAAGGATTGAAGGTTCCCAGATCAACATACTGGCTGCCTGTACCGTCGAAAACCATCGCCCACGAGCCAACCTGCCCTTGTACATAGGCTGGGTCGCCAACCGCATTGCCATCGTGAGTGCCGATTCCATCTGTCACGTCACCTTCCAGTGCATAGTAGGCAACCAGGCCATCGTCCTCGGGGTCAACCGGCGTTATGATAAGGCCGTTATCGAGCCACCGCCCGATCAGAATCGCAATGTCAGTGTAGTCCACAACGCAGTCACTGTTCAGATCATACTGTGGCTTGGCAATCGAAGGAATACATCTCGGAGGATACAGCAGTATGTCGTCAAAATAAACAATACCTGCTCCGCCCGGCGTGGTCGTATTATTCTCATTGCCGAAGCCGAGAGAAATGCTGGTTACGTTGCTCAAACTGATCTTGAAATCTGCCAGATCGATATTCCACTCGTGCCAGGCAGCTTCCTTGATGTCATTCATATCACCGTCATATGCGATTCTTGAGCCATTTAACTTCACATACATCTGCTCGGTGGCGTTGGCATCGTTGTTAAGGTCACCGTAGAACCATATAACCAGCGATTTTACATCGGCTTTAGTCCAGTCTGAGCCAATTGGCAAATCGGATGTAGAGGCCGTGGCCTCGGAATAATAATCCAGGCCAGATTGGGAATACGTGGTGACGGGCTTGGATTGGGCGTCTCCGTCATTTTCATAGTAAAACGGCATCGACTTACTACTGCGAACGATTGTAGTTTCCATAAAGCCGGTGCCCTCGTCATTCCAGTGATATACCTGTGAGCCGGTGTTGTTGCCCGGCAGAGGAGGGTCAGTAACGCCCCAGCCATCACGCCAGACGTAATATATGCGGCTGCCGGGCTCGCCGGGTGTATTGGCGTCGCCGTAATCGTCCATATCATCCACAACGAGATACTCAGGCGTGCTGAACTGCCAGACATCACCTTCCCACTCGCTGGGCGTCTCAGCAGAGTTGACCTCGTTGACCTTCCAGTAGTAAGTAGCGCCCAGTTCAAGGTCTAATGGGCCGTAGCTGCCGTAGCTGCTGTCTGCTGATATAGTATTTGGTGCAACAGTTTCATCTATCACCGCCTGCTCGTCCGTGCTTATATACAGCTTATGCTGGGCTGCCTCTCTTCCTGCCCTCCACTCAAGGGTTACATCAAGAGGAACAGATGTATCTTCGTCACCCGGGTCCGGCTCTCTTGCACGCATAGGTATATAGTAGAAGCGAACTTCACTGAGACCATACTGGCTAAATGCGCCGGTGCTGTGGTTGCTGTTAGCGGTAATCCTTACGTACTTTGCTGCAACGCCAGCCATATCAATAGTGGTATTGTGCACGTAATTCGGCTCTCCAGTCGCCTCGTTAAATATATGGGTAGTCCCCAACGTCGTATAGCTGTCGCCATCGGTAGAATACTCAATGACAACTTCCTTGAGGCCATACCAGGTGAGGGGATATTCTCCATTATAGTTCCATATCCACATCTCGTGCAGCTTATAGACCTTGTCAAACTCATATTCGAGCCAGGCACTGCCCGGCGACTCAGTCCCGCTCTGCCACATATCTGTGGTGGCTGTCGAGTGCATATCGTTCTCGTCCAGTCCGGAACCGTTAATGGTATTTTCGGGGCCCCTGCCTGTAATGTAACTGGAGGCATTGGCATCTATACTTTCGCTCGGAAGCTGATAAGAATACGGCTCGGTTGTGAATTGCCATATACTGCCCTTCCAGGTATCGGTGTCATTTACCTCATCGACCCGCCAGTAGTAGGTCTGGCTGAAATCGAGGTCAAGGTATCCGCTGGTTGGGTAGTAATTTTCGCTCTGGTCAAGACTGTAATCCAGCAGGCCGGGTAGGTTGGCGTCGTTTACATCGTTGAAATCGGTGCCGACATATACATCGTGCTTGTCGGCAAAAGCTCCCGGTGTCCAGCTAAGAGCTATTTTTCGCGGCACGTCCGTGCCCATATTGCCCGGACTTGGATTAGAAGCTGATGTGGGTTCGCCCGACCAGAGAAGTTCACTCGTGTCTAATGCAGTATCGCTGATACGAACCTCGTCAATAAGGCCAAACCAGCGGTCGGCATGGCCTCCGGACCACATTCCGCGGCCGACCGACCAGGTTCCGGCATAGTTGTCACCACTTGAGCCCGTGCCGATAGCAATACGAGGGTCGCCGCTGCTGATAGTATCCTGAGCAACCAATTCGTAGCCGTCGCCGTCTTCAATATCCCAAAGATACAACGAAAGAGTCGAACCGGTGCTTACAGCCACCATGTGATACCATTTGTTGATTTCCACGATGCCGGCTTCTGATATTGCATCCCACATATTTCCTTCCATATCGGTGAACTCAACAGCCACTACCTGACTGCCGTCGCCACTAAACTCACGAACCGAGAAATAAAATGGAGCCCTGTTAGCAGTATCATTGGCAACGTTCATACCATCGCGGCCAACAATAGTGTGAGCCCAGGTAAAGTCTTGTGTGGCCTTGAAAGAGGCCTCGAC
>Ga0307443_1000596_pt1 | contig 23201 bp, 19 predicted proteins | sample SalMarSW160220MG_FD_202148 | JGI IMG/M metagenome (GOLD analysis project Ga0307443, IMG submission 202148) | Salt marsh sediment microbial communities from the Plum Island Ecosystem LTER, Massachusetts, United States - SW1601-220 | ecosystem: Environmental > Aquatic > Marine > Intertidal zone >... | reverse complement strand
CTGCTATGATGAGCCTGATAGATACCCATTATCGGAGTTGCTTTTAAAAGCTATACCTACTGAAATCATTAATCAAATAAGATTTAAGCCTTAATCTTGACCAACTAATTTGGAGAAGATCCAAACATTTTAACTTTGGGTGCTTTAGTTCACTATTAGCCGCCAGACCCGCCTGCCGTCCGGCGGGCAGGCTTATGGCGGGCTAAACTTTAGGCACTTTTGATATTGACATTTCCCAATCAATTTTTCAAAGTATTCAGGAATCTTATCATTAATTATTATCTTTTAGGATGGAGGAAAAGTTTAGAATGACCGACTATTCAACCTCATCTGAGGCAAAAGTTGAGACCCCCGAAGGAGTTACATTAATTACCTTTCCTGCACGTAATCATTCACCATTGATTGAATGGGAATACCCGGAATTTCAATCCCTTTGCCCAGTTTCGGAAAGGCATGATCAGGGTGTTATCACCATACAATACAAACCAAAAGAGAAAATCCTTGAAAGCAAATCCGTCAGGGATTATCTAATGATGTGGAGAAACAAAAAAAACTGGCAGGAATATATTACTGAAGAAATTGCTAATCTCTTATTTACAGCATGTGAGCCTGATTGGCTTATAGTGACAATCAATTGGTCTTCAAGGGGAGGGATAATAGCCAAAACCACATCAAAAAGGGGAGATACGCCTTCTTGACTTTACTGTAAACCCTGCTTATATTTAGAAAAGTAACCCCATTTAGAAAGGTGCAGCAAGAATATAAAATGTCCAATAAAGATTACTATAAAATACTCGGAGTTGATAAATCTAGCAGCCCTGAGGACATTAAAAAGGCCTACAGGAAGCTGGCTATGAAATACCACCCTGACAGAAACAAGAGCAATAAGGCAGCCGAAGAGAAATTTAAAGAGATAAGTGAGGCCTATGCGGTCTTAAGTGATTCAGAGAAAAAGAAACAGTATGATATGTTTGGTGCTGAGGGTTTTCAGCAAAGATATAGCCAGGATGATATCTTCAGTAACTTTGATTTTAACAATATATTTAAAGAATTTGGCTTTGGAAATGCAGGCGGCTGGAAAAGGGGTGGAGGTTCAGGTATATTCAACCATATCTTCTCTGGAGCAAGCAGAAGACCTGGATCCGGGGCACAATCCGATCCCTATAGTTCCGTTTTTACTAACTTTGGTGGCCGGACTGGCCATTTCAAAGGCCAGGATGTAATCTATGAACTCCCCATAGACCTGCAAGATATTGTCAAGACTGAACAAAAGACTATCTCGTATAATTTAGGCGGAATTAACCAACAAATGAAGGTTAAGATACCCGCCGGGATAGCAGATGGTAAAAAATTACGGCTTGCTGGCAAGGGCCAACCAGGGCCAGAAGGAGGACCTCCAGGAGATTTTTATATTAAAATAAAGATTTTAGATCATCCTGTCTTTCAGAGAGAAGGCAACGATCTCTATATGAATAGAGAAATACAATTCTCGGAAGCTGCATTGGGGACAAAGATTGAGGTGCCAACCATTGACGGTAAAAGACTTAGTCTTAAGATACCAACTGGGACTCAAGGCGGCTCAAAGATGAGATTAAGGGGGCACGGCATGCCCAGGATGAATGGGGGTGGCAGAGGGGACGAATATGTAAAAATACATATCGCGGTTCCAAAAAAATTAAACAAAAAACAGAAAGCAATCTTAGAAGAACTTAAAAGTTTAGATCTCTAATGGAAAGGAGATGGCAAAGGTAGAATTTTAAGTATCAATATTCCTTTGGTAACTCATTGAGCTGGGCTAAGGAAAATACAGGGCCATCTTTGCAAACATACTTATCACCAATATTACACCTACCACAGATCCCTATTCCACATTTCATTCTCATCTCTAAAGACATGATTATCTGTTCAGGTAAGAATCCCACCTTCTCAAGCACTGGCTGAGTAAATTTGATCATAATAGGGGGCCCGCAGACCAGTGCATAGGAATCCTCACTTGTTGTGATTTTCTGCTCCGTAATAGTGGGCACAAAACCGACATTATACTGCCAATCTGGATCGTCAGTGCTATCAACAGTGATATGGACATTTATGTCATCTCTCTTTTCCCATTCAGCAAGTTCTTCCCTGTAAAGAAGCAAACCTGGAGATCGTGCCCCATATACAACCGTAATATCCTTAAATCTATTTCTATTTTCTGGATTTAACATATAGACAATACTCGATCTCAGGGTAGTAAATGCAAACCCTCCACCAATTACTATTACATTTTTACCTTCCATTGCTTCCCAGGGATACCAGTTGCCTAATGGACCTCTCACCCCAATTATATCTCCTTCTTTCATGTTGTGAATGTATTTGGTTACCACTCCGGTCTTATTAACCGTAAACATAAGAAATCCCGTCTCTGTTGGAGATGAAGCTATGCCAATTGGTATTTCACCATGCCCTGCTATAGAGATCTCACAGAATTGTCCTGGGGTATAAGTAAAGTTTTCGTTATCTTCTTTATTAAGAAACATTAACTTAAAGGTCCTTAAGTTTTTATCCTCCGTTTCTACAGTGATCTGTTCAATCCTTACAGGAAGAGGGAGATATGGATTGTCTAACAAAATAACCTCCTTGTTATTGGAAACTTGATACTTGAAACTTGATACTTGATATTATTTATGTCCATGAAGAGTTAAAAAAGAATATTGATAATTAAATTGATGTTACCTTTAAGTACCACTTATCTTTATTTAGATAGGAAACTGATAAAAATTTGATTAGCATTGATTATTCATTACAAATTTCAGGTTTCCAGTTTCCAGTTTCAAATATCATTCATAAGTTTGAAGACCTCTCGTATGTCAATATTTACGGGACAATATTTCACGCATCTGCCACACCCAACACAGGCAACCCCATTATTATATTTGTCTCCATAATATTTTAATTTATGCATAAATCGCTGCCTGACCCTCTGTACCTTTTCAGATCGTGGATTATGCCCTGAGGCATGAAGGGTAAATAATGGAAACATACAGCTATCCCAGTTTCTAATCCTATCGCCTTGCTTTTTTGTTATCTCATCTTGTATATCAAAACACCAGCAGGTCGGGCATAAAAAGGTACAGGTGCCACAATTTATGCAGGAAAATGCAACATCGTCCCAGAATGGTGCGTCAAAAAGATCATTAACTTTCTTTTCCTTTAACTTATCTGTAGGAACCTTACTGTTTATCTTTTTCTCAGATTCTTCTTTTAGAGCGTTAGCTCTTTTCTTTATATTGCTGTCCGCATCCTTATTCACTCCCGCCTCATCGAGGAGCTTTTCACCTTTATCTGTAAGCGTCCTTGCCAGAAAATTTTCTCCAAGATCAAAAAGGAGAACATCCAGACCCTCTTCATTGAAGGGTCCGGAACCGACAGATGTACAAAAACAGGTACTTGAGGGTTCATTACATCCAAGGCCTATTAGTGTCAGTGATTCCAGACGCTTAACCCACCATGGATCTCTAAATTCTGGGTTGTCAAAATTCACATTCATTACTCTCAAGGCCTTTGCATCACATGGCCTGATACCAAATATTACGGTAGGAGGGTAATCTTTTGGCGCCTCTTTTACGATATTGCCATCTTCGCTTTTTTCATCGAGATTAAATTCAAATATCCTCTCTGATTGCGGAAGGGCTAATGATTTTGGCGAAAGGCGTGTGTTTGTAAAATTTAGGTCTATATTTTCCTCACCTTTTAAGGCCTTAAACCTATGGAAACCATTTTCTTTAATAGGCGCAAATACCTCATAGGTCTTTTTCAAGGACTTTAAAAAATCAGGCAAATCTTCTTTTTGAATTATTTTATCACTCATTCTTCACCTTATCTGATAAATTTATCATAATCGTCAGGTCTGTAGGTATCAAGGGGTGGTCTCTCTTCTATGCTTAATCCGGCCTCACAGCTATATAGATCAAGAACATCCTTGTTTAATTTTCTGGTAAAATTTCTGACATTTATATCCATCGGACAGGCCTGTTGGCATGCACCACAGTCTGTGCAGCGTCCTGCACAGTGGTATGCTCTCAGTATATGAAAGGTCATAGTGTCGGTATGATCAATGCTTTTTCCTACCCATTGTGGGTCTGATTCATCCACGAAACAGGTAGGGCAGTAACATAAGGGGCATGCATTACGGCAGGCATAACAGCGAATGCAGTCCTTAACAAGATTTGAAAAGAATCCCCATTTTTCTTCTGATCCCATTTCCTCTACCTCTTTTACATCATCATATGGGTCAGGGTCTTTTCTTTCTTCTACGAGATCTCCCACCAATATGTTATAGATTACCGGGTTCCTGTGCATACATGTTCTGCAATTATCTTGCAAATAATCATCCTTTTTCAGTTTATGCTCAAAACCCTCTCCCTTTATCGTGATATCCTCATCTGATTCAATGGTTTCTTGTATCTCTTTGCCGTCCAAAAAAGAGATTATTTTTCTTCTATCAACCATTCCCTTGCACGGAACCCCAATTATATAAAGCTGTTCTCTTTTGATCTGATTTTCTACGATGTGTACCGCAATGTTCCTTGAATCGCAACCCTTGGCTATTATCCCAATTTTCTCTTTCCTCTTAGGGAGATAATTGGCAAGATTCATATTGCAGAAACTATCCCAATATAATTGGTTTGTTTTTTCCGCATCATTTATCAAGATGGGCTCTGTCATTAAGGGAAGTGTCCCCTTTTTAAAACCGATAATTACATCTACAGTTTTTTCCTCCAAGATCTTTTTTGCTATCTCTCTTATTGTATCAACGTATTCTATCATTAGACTACCTCGGCCCTTCCTTTAACAAGTTTTTTAATTGGGCCAACTTTTTTTACATTTTCAATTACCTCAGTGGCTACCTCGGCAAACTTTGGTGCCTCTGAGGATGATATCCATGAAAACTGTAATCTTTCAGGCTCTATCCCTATATAATCGAAAAAATTATTTAAAAGGGCAAATTTCCGTCTGGCATAATAATTACCTTCCAGGTAATGACATTCTCCGGGGTGTCACCCCGAAACCCATACCCCATCAGAGCCATGCATAAAGGCCGATAAAATAAACTTTGGGCTGATCCTTGCAGAGCATGGCACCCTGATAGTCCGAATATTAGGGGGATATTGGATCCTGTTTATACCAGCTAAATCAGCAGCAGCATAGCTACACCACGCACAAAGAAAGGCTGTAATCTTTGGTTCCCAATCATTCATGTTTTTTCCCTCTTCCTCTAAGTTGAAAAGAGTGTCTAAAGTGTCTAAAATGAACTAAAATGCCTAAAATTTAAACAGATAATTCATTTACTTCTTCCCAACAGACGTAAAAATAGCAAGCAGTTCACTACACTCTTCATATTCAGATTTTACTTGGTCCCAGGATAACCATTCTGTCTCTACAATTACTTCTAACCAATATTGTGTTTCACTGGCTTCACTTTCGCAAATAGCAATCTTATTTTTGAAATCCGCCTTGCTTCTGGCCCGATTTGCCTTTCACCCTGTTAAATAAGATTTGAGCCTTCTTTTCAAAAACATCTTCCCGTGGTAAGTTTTCAGATATTTTTCTCGTCTTGATGCATCCCTTTGATCAAGACAGGCTTCATAAAATATAAGTTTGAATGGTTTCCTATATCTTGTCGATTCAATGAGGCCATTATTATGTTGCTCAAATCTTAGCTTGAGGTTCTTAGTAAAGCCTGTATAAAAATCAACGTCCTTCATGCTCTGAAATGCATATGTGTAAGACAATTTAACCTCAAGCTATTTAACAGGGCAAGTAGTTAGCACCTACTGAAGTCCCAGCTTTTGTGATCTGATTTCTTATGACCTTGCCCTCGGGGGTGTTCGGTAAACTTGTTGATAAATTAATCATTCTCACTGCAAACTTTCTGGTTCGCTTTTCAAGCTCTTTGGCGAATTGCTTATGATCCGTAATAATCGTATCCTTAACTTTAGCTCATTTTAGGCACTTTAGTTCACTTTAGGCACTTACTTGATCAATCATAGTCATGATCTGACCCTCATCAAACCCATTCAGGTGTATGGCACCCGATCTGCATGAAGCGACACAGAGACCACACCCCTTACAAAGCACAGGATTAATCTCCGCTATACCTGTCTTTTCATTAAATCCAGGGGCAGAGTAAGGGCAAATTGCTATACAAACCCCACAACTACTGCAGTAGAGTGGATTTACAACAGCCACTATCCCACTACTTTTTATGGTCTTCTGTGCAAGCAATGTCACCGCCCTTGAGGCTGCTGCCTGTGCCTGGGCAATGGATTCATCAATGGGCTTTGGGGAATGGGCAAGGCCGCAGAAGAATACACCATCTGTTGCAAAATCAACCGGCCTGAGTTTTACATGGGCCTCAACAAAGAAACCATCTTCATTTATTGGTATCTTGAATAGTTGGGACAAGGGATCTTCATCTTTGCGTACTATTGCAGATGCAAGTACTAAAAGGTCACTTCCTATCTGTATTTCTCGGTGTAGAGTATAATCTGTAAAGGTAATACTGAAGTTTCCATTAATTTTATCTACTTTTAGCTCCCTTTCACTGTCATACCTAATAAATATTACACCCTTTTCCCGTGCCTCTCTGTAAAGATCCTCCCTCAATCCATATGTCCTCATATCTCTATAAAGGACAAAGACCCGCATAGCGGGATTTAGCTCTTTTAGGTGCAGGGCACTTACCACGGAATGTGTACAGCATACCTTTGAACAATAGGGTCTCTCAGGTATGCGGGAGCCAACACACTGTATAAACACGCAGGTGCCTATATTATTGAGGCTTTCATCCTTTTCTATGAACAATCTATCTAAATCCAGAGAGGTTAAGACACGAGGATCTTTACCATAAAGATACTCATCAGGCTTGAGCTCACTTGCGCCGGTTGCAATAATAGTAACACCATGCTCAAATTCTTTTTCTTCTTTTCCATCAATGGAGATGGTGGTAGTAAAGTTTCCCACAAATCCATCCACGTGTGTGATTTCTGCCTTAAGAAAGGTTTCAATGTTCGTATCTGATTGAATATCATTGATGAGGCCTTTTAGGTTTTCCTGTATATCCTCTCCCTTCCATGTCTTAAAGAGACTGAGGGCATTTCCTCCTAATCTATCAGACTTCTCTATAAGATAGGTCGTATAGCCTTGTGAGGCAAGATTCTTTGCAGCGGCCATCCCTGCTATACCACCACCTATCACAAGGGCAGCCTGATTCACCTCAAGCTCAAGTTCTTCTAATGGCTCAAGCATGGCTACCTTTCGGACAGCCATACGCACAAGATCCTTTGCCTTTTCGGTTGCCTTTTCAGGGACATGTGCGTGCACCCAGGAGCACTGGTTTCTAATATTTGCCATCTCAAAGAGGTATTTGTTTATGCCTGCATTTTGGACGGTTTCCTGAAACAGCGGCTCATGGGTCTGGGGTGTGCATGAGGCAACAACTACCCTATTTAGTTTATGCTCTTTTATTGCCTTGGTGATATTTTCCTGTGTGTCCTGTGAGCAGGAAAAGAGGTTTTCATCAACGTGTTCAACAAAGGGTAAGCTCTCGGCATAGTTAGCAACACCAGGGACATCCACCACACCTGCTATATTGGTGCCGCATTTACATACAAATACCCCTATCCTGGGTCTCTGACCTGTTACGTCTATCTCTTCTGGTAGCACCTTTTCCTTTGTGAGAGTAAAGCGGCTGTCTGAGAGAATGGCACCTGCCTGTGCAGCAGCAGCACTTGCATCTGTAACAGATGAGGGGATGTCTTTGGGGGAATGGAAACAGCCTGAGACAAAGATGCCTGGGGTGGAGGTGTTGACAGGGGAAAAGGATGTGGATGCCACAAATGATTCAGGTGTTATTTGTAAGCCTAATCTATTTGCCAATGCAGTCGTCTCTTTGGATATCTCCATGCCAACCGAAAGAACAATGAGATCGAATTGTTCATCAATAACCTTACCGGACTCATCAGTGTAGGTCACTTCCAGATCCTCTGTTCCTGGAATTTCTTCCACAGTAGGGATTCTTGATCTGATGAACCTGACTCCCTCCTCAACTGACCTATTATAGTATCTCTCAAAGTCTTTCCCGTATGCCCTAATATCCATATAAAATATAGCGCAATCAAGATTATTAGTGCTATGCTCCTTGGCAATAATTGCCTCTTTAATGGCATACATACAGCATACAGAGGAACAGTAACCCTTATCCCCCACATGGATATTTCTTGAGCCAACACACTGTATCCATGCAATCTTTTTTGGCTCCTTTTTATCTGAGGGCCTTATGAGGTGTCCTTCAAAAGGGCCGGATGCAGAAAGAATTCGCTCGAATTCTATAGCGGTGATTACATTTTGATTTTTTGCATACCGATATTGAGTATATTTTGATGGATCAAAGGTTTCATACCCAGGCGCCAAAATAATGGAACCAACATCCAGTTCTATGGTTTCATCCTGCTGTGTAAAATCAATTGCCCCGACATCACAGAACTCAGCACATATCTGACAGCCTCCGGTCTTGAAGTGTAAGCATTTAGTTCTGTCTATGACTGGTGTGTTGGGAACAGCCTGAGCATACGCCACATAGATGGGTTTTCTCCCTTTTAAGCCCATATCGTATTCAGAAGGAATGGGTATAATTGCATGCTTTGTAATATCTTCAAGTTTGATATGTCCGGTAGGACAAACAGAGGCACATGCTCCACAGGCCATACATACATCGGTCTGGATATGAAAGGGGGTATCTACTTTCATGTCCACACCTCGGCCAGTCAGACTTATGGCACTATTTCCCATCCTTTCACATATACGGGTGCAAAGACCGCACAGGATACAATCATCATTCCCTTTTTTAAAGCGTGGCTCTTTGAGACCATATCTTTCTGCTAATTCTTTGATAATAGGCACATTTGGACTACGGGCAAGTAACAACTCAACGATAAGTTTACGGCCCTGGTGAACTGCCTGGGTGTCCGTATTGACCTCCATACCTTCCCATATGGGATAGTTGCAGGCAGTGACAAAACGGGTTTTTCTTCCATCATACAGTTCCACAGTACACAGACGGCACATTCCAGCTGGCTCGAGAGCCTTATGGTAGCAGAGGGTGGGGATATCAATGCCATATCGTTCAGCAACCTGAAGGATATACTCTCCTTCCTCTCCCTGGACTTCTTTACCATTAAGTTTGAACGTGATCATATATCGTGCTCTTTTTTTGAACTTAGCCCCAACATATCGGGGAACTTTTTTGACAGGATTAACTGGATTTACATGATTTTTTTATTCATCCTGACTATCCTGTCTAAAAAATGGGATTCCCTATACTATTAAACTATTTCACAACAATGGCATCAAACTTACAGGCATCGTAACAGATGCCACACTTGATACACTTACTCTGATCTAACTGGTGAGGCTCTTTCTTTTCACCAGTGATTGCCTCCTGTGGGCATTTAATGGCACAGAGATGACAGCCAGTACAGGTCTCTTCATCAATCTCATAATGGAAGAGAGCCTTGCAGACCCCTGCTGGACATCTTTTGTCCTTGATATGGGCCTCGTACTCTTCACGGAAATAACGGATGGTAGTCAGCACGGGATTTGGGGCTGATGTGCCTAATCCGCAGAGAGAAAATTTTTGAATCATATCACCCAGTTCTTCAAGGAGTTCAATGTCTCCTTCCTTTCCGTTGCCCTGACATATATCAGTAAGAATATTCAACATCTGCTTGATCCCTTCCCGGCATGGAGTACATTGACCGCAGGATTCCCCTTTGAGGAAATCTAAAAAATAGCGGGCCACATCTACCATACAGGTATCCTGATCCATAACAATCATACCACCAGAGCCCATAATAGAACCAACCTTGGCCAGCTCCTGATAATCTACAGAGAGATTAAGGTATTTTTCCGGGATACAGCCTCCTGAAGGGCCACCTGTTTGAACAGCCTTAAATTTTTTCTTCTTAGGAATCCCACCACCTACAGTAAATACAATATCCTTGAGAGAGATTCCCATGGGTACTTCTACCAGACCAGTATTCTTTATCTTGCCTACAAGACTAAACACCTTTGTGCCTTTGCTATTCTCTGTCCCCATGCTGGCGTGCCATGCAGCGCCTCGTGAGAGAATCACGGGGACATTTGCGTAGGTTTCTACGTTATTCAGGTTTGAGGGCATATTCCTGAAACCCTTTTCTACAGTATGAACGTATTTGGCCCTGGGTCTGCCAACATTGCCTTCCAAAGAGGCCATCAAGGCTGTTGACTCACCACACACAAAGGCCCCTGCTCCGGTGGATATCTTGATATGAAAGCTAAAATCAGATCCTGCTATATTCTCACCAAGCAATCCGTAACTCTCTGTTTGCTTGATTGCTGTTATGAGCCGTTTTACTGCTAAGGGATATTCATGTCGGACATAGATAAAGCCTTGATTCGATCCAATGGCAAGCCCTGCAATCAGCATTCCCTCAAGAATGCTATGGGGGTCTCCTTCTAAAATGCTTCTATCCATATAGGCGCCAGGGTCACCTTCATCAGCGTTACAGATTATATATCTTTCTCCACTCTGTTTTGCGCAGGTCTCCCACTTAACCCCTGTTAGAAAACCCCCGCCGCCTCTGCCTCTTAATCCTGACTCTTTAATAGTATTAATTAGCTCTGCTGGTTGCATCTGTGAAAGAGCTCTCATAAAGGCACGATATCCTCCCCTGGCGATATACTCTTCAATACAATCAGGGTCAATATAGCCGCAATTACGTAAGGCAATCTTTATCTGTTTATTGTAGAATGGAATATCTTCTAAAAAAGGGATTTTTTCTAATGGCTTGACTTCGGAGAGAGGATTTTCACTGTTGCCCTCTAATAAAGAGCGAGGATCGCGCATCTGCCCCAGGATCCACTTTTTATTATAATTCCCTTGGATATAACCTTGGATTGCATCAAGGATCTTGTTCTCAGTAATATGTCTGTAAATAACCCGTGGCCTGCCAGCTGCAAATATCTCAACCAAGGGTTCTTCTTCACAGAAACCTATACATCCAGTCTGGCAGATTTGGGTGCCATTGCCCTGGGGAAGCTCTTTTAAAGCCTTTTCAAGGGATGCCTTAGCACCGGCTGCTATGCCGCATGATGCCATCCCTATATTCACCTTAATGCCATCAGGATAATACAGTTGTTTGCTATACTTCTGTTGTATCTTTTCTACATCCTCAACGGACTGAATTTTCCTTTCACCCTGCACTGTATTAGCTCATCCTATCTAATTATATTTTTCTAATATCTTTCCTGTCATATCCGATGTGATTCGGCCATAAATATCGTCATCAACTCGTACCACAGGTCCAAGGCTACAGCAACCAAGACAACGTACCGATTCAAGAGTAAAACGCATATCTTCTGTGGTCTGGCCATCCCGTATATTCAATGTTTCTTCAATTCTTTCTCGAACCTTTTCAGCGCCTCTCACATGGCAGGCAGTGCCGAGGCACACAGAAATGATGTGTTTGCCCCTTGGTTGGAGGCTGAAGGTACTGTAGAATGTGACGACCCCAAAAATCTTACTGATGGGAACACCCATCTTCTCTGAGAGATATATGAGCGATGCCTGTGGTAAGTAATTATATTTCCATTGAATTTCCTGAAGAATCATAATCAGCTTTTCTTTATCCCTATGAAACTGCTCTTCGATTATCTTATCAAGCTCCATGTAATCGATCTCAACGGCTTGATGAGAACTGGCTGAGCCTACCTGTTCCATTTGCTTATTCCCCTAAAGTAGTAAGTGCTTGATTTGTCACTGGACAGTTTTCAACACAAAGTCCACAGCCAGTACAAATGTCTGTATTTACACTGCGGGCCCGTTTTTTAACCCTGACCTTAAAATTTCCAGCAGAACCCTCTACAGATTCAATATCTGCATACGTTATTATCTCGATGTTTAAATGCCGGCCGACCTCGACCAGTTTAGGTGACATAATTCACATGGTGCAGTCATTGGTAGGGAATGTCTTATCAAGTTGGGCCATAACCCCTCCAATGACCGGATCTTTCTCCACAAGGTATACATAATAGCCAGAGTTTGCCAGGTCAAGGGCGGCCTGCATTCCACTAATGCCTGCTCCTATCACCATTACTGAGCCGATATTGTCTTGGGACATAATCAACCTCAAATCAAAGTAGCTAAAACCATATTTGAACCCTTAATTATTTTATTCCTTTTTAAGCAATGTTTTTGCCTCTTCAGCCATTGCAGGAAGAGAAGGTAGTCCTACCTTTGTCCTTTTTTTATTATCGAAATCATCAATAATATAAATTTTACCCTGATCCTTGAGAAGTTTTTCCTGAGTGCTTACCCCAATAGGGATATTCTTTTCTCGAGTTGCAAGGTTTTTAAGATGATTTATTATATCTGTGATCTTCACTCCCATCGGACAGTTCTCCTGACAAGTATAGCAATCAGAACAAAGCCAGATCATATCACCTTTCAATAGCTCATCTCTTAGACCAAGAACGAGCATCCTAATAATGCGAAGTGGGTCATAATCCTTATTTGCCCGATGTACAGGGCAACCTGCTGTACATGTGCCACACGTATAACAAGCCCTAAAACCACTTATAAAATCAGATGAATCAAGCTCCTCTATAAAATCAGGATCAGACTTGCGTAAATTAACCCTATTCATAGCCTCCCTTTATGACTTTAAACTTTAGGCACTTATAACTTTAAACTTTACATCCCTAACTTAGCCGTCAATTCCTTTGTGCTGACAGAGTTAAGATTAAGACCAAGTTCCTTTCGACCTAATCCCATTGCCAGACCTATTATTTGAGGGAGATAGAGAACTGGTATATTAAATTCAGTCCCGAATTGAGTCTCTATCCCTTTTTGATTGGCATCAAACATTAAACTGCAGAAAGGGCAAACCAGATTTATGCAGTCAGCCTCAGTCTCTTTGACACATTGTAATTTCTTTCCTGCTACACTCAAGGCTACTTTTTCATCTGAAAGAAGAATAGGCCCTCCACAACAATCCTTTTTTCGTTTATATTGGATATTGGTGACACCTACTGCCTCAAGAATCTTTTCAAGGCTTTGAGGATCCTGAGGATCGTCAAAGCCTTCATAGATATATGAGGGTTTTAGATAATGACATCCATAATGTGTGGCTACCTTTAACCCTTTCAAATCCTGTTTAATCTCTTTTTTAATCCTCTCTAAGCCGACATCCTCCAGTAATATCCTTGCAAAATGTTTGACTTTTACTTCTCCTTTATATTCTTTGCCTATCTTTGAAAGTTCCTTGTTTACCTGTTCCTTTAATCTCTTGTCATTATCTAAGCGATAAGCTGTCTTTGTGAGCATAGAGGTACAGGCACTACAAAGTGCACATATATCCAATCCCTTCTCTTCTGCTAAACAAAGATTCATGGCACCAAGGAGAATTGCTCCCATTTCATCAGATGCCTCAAGTGGGAACCCACAACATGAAAATTCCTCAATATCGACAAATTCAATGTCCAGTCTAGAGGCTATAGCCCGTGCAGATAATTCATAATTTCTAGAGCGAGCCGGGATAGTGCATCCTAAAAATAGGCTATATTTCATCCTACTTCTCACTTTAAGGGGCAAATAAAAAAAATAATTACAATATAGCTATAATGTGACTATATTTTGGATAGAAGTATAATTTTTAGGCTAAGATTATGTCAAGATCAAATTTAGATCAAATTTAGACTTTGCTAGAGATTTATCAATTTAAAAGGAAAAATATTATCTTTCATTAATAGGCATTACACCTTTCCCTTTGAAAAAATACCCATATACCTTTAAATATATTGACCGCCTGACATCCTTTTGCTAAAAAAATGAATGATTATTCATATTAGAAAATCTGACATATTGTTTGTAACTCAGGTTGTCAGGTTCAAGGTTCACAGTTCACGGTTGGCTGTATCCAGGATGACATAGGTGCCACTCTGGGCTTTCAACTGCTTTGCGTATCGCAAGAACCGGATGAACTCCACATTCGTCGCTGAATTGAGCGCTTTTTTCATCAGTTTAACCCTGAACCTTGAACCCCGGAACTTTGAACCTGGGTAGTAACTATTTTTTCATTACAGACCTTACAAGAAATGGGACATAAAAATAACAATAAATATAGAAAGATAATATCCGCTGCAACTAAGGTTTTTGCTAAAAATGGTTTTTATAAGGCCAAGGTATCTGAGATTGCAAAAGAAGCAGGAATAGCAGATGGAACCATATATATCTATTTCAAGCATAAAGACGACATTCTTATTGCCCTCTTTGAAGAAAAAATGAAGGAAGTATTAGATAACATGAAAAAGCAAATCAGTTTAGAAAGTGACCCATTGAAAAAAATTCAGAGATTTGCTTTACTTCACCTTAAACTAATTGAAGATAACAAAGATATGGCAGAGATTATTCAGATAGAACTTAGGCAAAGTAGCAAGTTTATGAAAAACTATCATAATGAAAAATTTGTCCAATATCTTGACTTAATCGGGGATATCATTCAGGAAGGAAAAGAAAAAGGTTTAATTAGAACTGATATAATCCCTGGAATCGGTAAGAGGGCATTCTTTGGCGCCTTAGATGAGATGTCGAGATTCTGGGTTTTATCAAAAAGACGTAAATATGACATAGAAACCGCTGCAAAACATATCAGTAATTATTTTATAAATGGCATAAAAAGGTAGCCATGTTTGTTGTCCATTGCAAGTTATCAGCAGCAAAACGAATTATCCAGCAATCACAGAACATGGCATCCATAACCTCTTTCACTTAAACTAACACCCTTCCTCCAGAGGAGAGAAGCCCGGGGATCTTATTCATGCAAGTTCACAGAGGGATGTATTCGGGCATATTTTCATAACTGTGTAACGGACTACAGACAACAATCAACAGATATTAAAAATTTTTTACACTTCTTTTACCTAATCTCTATTGACATAATAAATATTTTAGTGGTAAGGATTCTAAGCCAAAAAACTTTATTTCTCGCCAATAAAATTGGTTAATCTTAAAAATTACAAATATTAGAAAGGAGGGTTAACGTGAATATATTAGTTTGTTTAAAGCAGGTGCCAGACACAGAAACTCAAATTAAAATCGCCCCAGATGGCATGTCAATCGTTACAGACAATATAAAATGGATTATAAATCCATACGATGAGTATGCAGTAGAAGAGGCCCTACGTCTCAAAGAAAAATTTGGCGGCGAAGTCACTATTATCGGGGCAGGACCGAAAAGGGTAACCGAATCCATAAGAACTGCATTAGCCATGGGTGCCGATAAAGGAATATTGGTAGATGATCCAGCCATTACTGGTAGTGATTCTCTTGGCATCGCCAGGATTCTTTCCGCAGTAATTAAAGACCTTGACTACAATATTATACTCTGCGGTAAACAGGGGGTCGATGATGATTACGGAATAGTTGGTTCTATTTTAGCAGAACTCTTGGGCATTCCACAAATATCAGTAGTTCTTAAAGTGGAAGTTAGTGAAGATGCCTCGACTGTAAAGGCTCATAGAGAGGTTGAAGGTGGGACCCTCGTTATCGAATCACCTCTGCCGGCTTTGATTACAGCCCAAAAGGGATTAAACGAACCAAGATATGCATCATTACCTGGAATAATGAAGGCCAAGAAGAAACCCCTTGATATTAAGACCATTGCTGATTTAGGTCTGGACGCAAATCAGGTTGGAGAAAACGGGGCAAAGATAAAAATTACGCAAATCACACCTCCGGAAGAAAGAGAGGCGGGAAAGATAGTAGAAGGTGAAACTCCCCAGGAAATGGCTGCCAATCTAACACGGTTGCTTCACGAAGAGGCAAAGGTTATTTAGGTGACAAAAGCTTATTTTAACAAAGATTAAAGGAGATAAAAATGGCACAGGGAATTTGGATAGTTGCTGAACAGAAAGAAGGTGAATTAAAAAAAATATCTTTTGAATTAACAAGTGAGGCTAAGAGGCTGGCTGATCAAATGGGTCAGTCAGTAACAGCCATACTTTTAGGATCTAATATTAAGGAAAAGGCACCCGAGCTTGGGAAATATGGTGCAAATAAGGTAATTGTCGCTGATGATAACAGACTGGCGACCTATACTACAGATGCTTATGTATCAGTTATCGCACAATTAGCCCAATCAGGAGAGCCTGCTATCATCCTGTTAGGCGCTTCAGTCCAGGGGAAGGATCTCTCAGGCAGGCTCGCTGCCCGGCTCAGTGTAGGCATGGCTCAAGATTGTGTAGACTTTTCACTTGAGAATGGCAACCTTGTTGCAAAAAGACCTATCTATGCTGGCAAGGCTTACGCTACGGTTACTTTTAAAGATAGCGTGCCCCAGATAGCAACAGCAAGACCGAATGTTCTTGAATTGAATGAGCCTGATGAGTCAAAATCAGCTGAGGTTGTTGATGCAGAATTTAGCCTTGATGATTCGCAGTTGAAAACAAAGGTTGCTGAGATTATCCAGGCGGAGGGAGCCAAAGTCGATCTTACTGAAGCAGAAAGAATTGTTTCTGGGGGAAGAGGAATGAAGGGACCAGAAAATTATACAATTTTAGAGGAATTAGCAGATATAATTAATGCAACTGTAGGCGCCTCACGTTCAGCAGTGGATTCTGGCTGGCGGCCTCACTCTGACCAGGTAGGGCAAACAGGCAAGGTTGTGTCTCCAAATCTCTATATTGCCTGCGGTATCTCTGGGGCAATTCAGCACTTAGCCGGAATGAGTACCTCTAAATATATTGTTGCTATAAATAAGGATCCTGAGGCCCCTATTTTTCAGAAGGCCGACTATGGTGTAGTTGCCGACCTTTTTGATGTCGTGCCAGCATTAACAGAGGAGATAAAAAAGATACTTTAGCTTTTACGTTTCTATCAGCCCCGACAAATCGGGGCTGATATCTCTTTCAGTCTGCATTACCAAAAATCTTTTTTTTAATCCTCACCCCAATTCAAGTCTTGTTATGGCTATATAACAGAATTCTTCCAGTTTTATCCCCCTTATGTAAGAGTAAGACCTCTCTTATGAGAAGAAAGGAGAAATTTCTCATTCTTGACATATAACTATTTTCACCTTACACTACTATCCGAAAAAAGGTAACAGTCAACCACTATTAGTGTCTGGAACTATTTCTGAATAAATATTGCCTTGATGAAATTGCCCCAGCCACTCCTAAACGAACGTTTAATCAAAAATCAAGTTCTTATCATATACAATCTTTAAACACAGGAGCTGTGATGGGTAATCCCATAAAGGAAAACCGTTTTTTCAACCAAGAGCGTGAAACCATGGATTGGGAAAAACGAAAGGTTTATCTTGAAAAGAAGTTCCTAAAAACCTTTCAGTATGCCTTTCAGAACTCAAAGGCATATAAAGAAATCTTCCACTCTGCCGGAATTGAGCTTTCTGACATCCAGAGCCTTGAAGATCTTGAAAAGCTCCCTATCCTTCATATGAACGAATTGGTAGAACGGCAGAAAAAGGATATGCCTTTCGGGGGATTCGAAACCATTGATTCCAGCAGGGTCAGGCGGATCTATATCAATCCTGGACTCATATGGCAGCCGGGAGAATGGGATTATCAAGATACTTCATGGGCAGAGGCACTTTGTGGCGTAGGATTCAAAGAAGGGGATCGCATTATCAACACCTTTAATTACCATATGTGGCCTCTTGCCTTCATGTTGGATGAATCAGTGAAGAGGATTGGTGGGACTGTGATTCCCACAGGTGTTGGCAACACGCTGATGCAGATCAAGATTATGCAAATGCTTAAGGTCAATGGATTCATAGGCACCCCTAGTTTTATCATGACCCTGGCCCAACGTGCTGAAGGGATGGGCCTGGATCTAAAAAAAGATATTTCTCTTAAAACCGCCCTGGTGGGCGCAGAAATCCTTCCTGAATCTCTGCGTTCCCGCATTGAGGATAAGTTGGAAATGACTGTCCGACAGGTCTACGGCACAGTGTTTTTGGGCTGTATCGGCTATGAATGCCAGCATATGACCGGCTTACATGTACCTGACAATATTCTGGTAGAGGTGGTAGACCCTCACACTGGAAGACAGGTAGAAGCTGGAGCAGCAGGCGAAATCGTTGCCACTAATTTCAACACCTCCTATCCTATGATCCGTATGGCCACTGGAGACCTTTCTTTATTTGCCCGGGAATCATGTCCCTGCGGCCGAACCGGGCCAATGTTAAAGAAAATTCTCGGCAGAATTGATCAGGCCGCAAAGGTGCGGGGCACATTCATCCATCCCTGGCAGGCTGATGAGGTCATTTCCCAATATAAAGAAGTTTTTAAGTATCAAGTAGTAATCACGCGTGAAAACTACAAAGATGTTATGACGTTTCTGGTGGAATTAAATGAGGAAACCTCGCGGCCCGAGATTATTCGTGGGCGAATTGAAAGGGACATAAAGGATCTATTGACTATAAAAGGTGTTGTCCAAATTGTCCCGCGGGGAACCATTCCAGATCTTCACAAGAAGATTGATGACAGACGAACCTGGGAATAATTTGTAACATTTTAGGTCTTTGGAATTAGCCCGTGCATGAGTATGGGGGTATCTCTGTTGCCTTTAATAAATGTGAGGGGAGATTTTAAAAGTGCTAAAATGTTACAATAATTTTTAAACGCCGGGAGTATTATTTATGGAGGAAAACAATAAAATCGGCGGAATTATGCAGAGCGATGGACGTGCACTGGTAAAAATTATGTCAGTGCCTGATCACGCCAGCGTTGCAGGCACTGTATTTAAAGCCATGGGAGAAAATGGTATAAATATCGAACTCCTTGTGGAGAGTTATGATCTTGATGACTGTGGTAATTTCGCCGTGGTTATTGACCAAAAAGATTTGGATCATGCTCTCGAGGTATTAGAGGAGTTAAAACCTACCATTGATGCCAAAGCCATCTCTTACACCCCGGATGTGGTCGTAATTACCGTGTTTGCACCTCATCTACGTGAAAAACCCCGCATTCACGGTATGATGTTTTCCTCCATAGCATCTGTGGGAATCAGTTCCTTAGCGATCAGCACCTCGCTGTCCAGCGTATCATGTGTAGTAGAAGGTCAGCACCTTACTACCACTATCCAAGCACTATCAGAGGCATTTGATGTCCCATATGATGTGAAAGAACGTCCGAAAGACTACTAAGATACTGCTGACTTAATGTATTGTTGCAGAACAATCACAATAGATGCTCTCGCGAAAATAGAATGTTCGGGCATGGAAGTTAGTAGCTAAGAAAATGATTTAGGCCACATTACATTAAGTTGTTTCCGATGGCAGGACTTATATTTCCACTATCGATTATATAAAAGGAGAAGAAATTGAAGATAGGTTTTATCCAATTCGCACCTGTATTAGGTGATCTTAAAACAACAATTCGTAAAATTGATGGGTTAATTGATCAAAGTAAAATCACAGACATTTTGGTCTTGCCAGAATTATGTAATTCTGGCTATAACTTTACTTCTTTCGAGGAAGCCTGGAAAACATCGGAAAAAATAGAAAATAGCATTTTTATCAATTACTTAATATCTAAATGCAACCAATTTAACTTATACATTGTATCTGGCTTTAATGAAAGAGATAATAAAAATTTGTATAACTCAGCTATACTTATCGGTCCTAAAGGATATATTGGCAAATACCGCAAGCTTCATTTATTTATGAATGAAAAAGATTATTTCAAACCAGGAAACATTAACTTGCCAGTTTTTGACATAGGATTGTGCAAAATAGGTATGCTTGTTTGTTTTGATTGGATATTCCCGGAAGTATGGAGAATATTAGCCCTAAAAGGTGCGGAAATCATTTGTCACCCTTCAAATCTTGTATTGCCAGGGCTCGCTCAGAGGGCTGTCCCAATCCATGCACTCACCAATCGTATTTATACTATTACTGCAAATAGGATTGGAACCGAAGGAGATTTATCATTTACAGGTCTTTCAACAATTGCAAATCCAAATGGCGACATACTTTTCCAAGCCTCCCAGGCAGAAGAAGAAACTGTAATTAAAGATATTGATATTAGATTGGCAAGAGATAAAATAATTACAAAGAAAAATAATCTATTCAGCGATCGAAGGCCAGAGGAATACTCATTTTTGATAGAAAAGGACGTCAAAGGCTAAAATGCTGAGACCTTTGCATAACTTATATTTTCTTAACGAGGGTGACAACAATAGTTAGATCGCAATATATGGAGATACCATTTTATTGATTTAGCAGGAGTTAGATCATGCTTGATAACAATGAAATCTTGGAAAACATTACAATTAATGAAGAAATTGCAAAAAAGCTCTTTGAAATCGAGGTGAGCATTCTTTCCATCGGCGACTTTAAAGACCTTTTCGAAAAATTGCTTCTATTAATTGAGGAAAAATTTGGAATCCCTCACGTATGGATTTCCATCATTAGCGAGAATGATATTTCACATCTTTTACAAGCATTAGAGTCATCAAAATTACTTAAAGAACGTCTGAACATTGTGGAAAGAGCTGTATTTTTGAGCCTCGTTAAAGATAAAAAAACCCCAATGTTAGTCAACGCCTATTTGAGGCCTTTTTATAGGCTGCTGCCTAAAAATGAAAAGTATTTTGCCAAGTCACTGGCCATTGTCCCTCTTATTCTAGATGGGGAGGTGATCGGCAGTTTAAACCTTGGTGATTTTTCAGGCTTCCGCTTTCAACCTAATATGGATACTTTTTTTCTTTCCCAAATCTCTGTGAAGATCTCCATTTGTCTTTCAAACGTCACCGCCCGGGAAAGGCTCAATTACCTTGCAACAAGAGACGCCCTTACCGGTCTTTTTAACCGAAGGGAAATGGAAAACCTATTGGAACGAGAACTAAGCCGGGCTACTCGCTACGGCACTCCTTTATCCTTGTTATTCATTGATTGTGATGGTTTTAAAATCGTGAATGATTCTTATGGTCATAGCTGCGGAGATGCCTTGCTCCAGTACTTAGCAAATCAAATAATAGGGATAATCCGAAAAGACGATATAGCTTTCAGACCTGGCGGTGATGAGTTTGTTATTATTCTGCCAAATCAGACCTCAAATGAAGCAATGAAAGTTTCAGAGCGACTCCGTAGCTTTTTTCATAAAAACCCGTTACAATACCAAGATTCTATTATCCCTGTTTCCTTTAGCTGCGGAATAGCATCTACCGAAGATCCAGAAATCAAGAGCCCTGAAGCTCTTCTAAATAAAGCAGACGAACACCTCTATGAAGCCAAAAGACAAAAAAAGGGGTAGGCACAATAATTCTACGCACATGGTATATGGAATAAATACGGGTAAAAAAGCAGGAGAGTGACAATCAAGTTAAAATGAACTACTCAGCAGGGACCTGGACAAAGATACATTTCTCTGCTATTCAACAAATCTTGGAAAATCTGCTCAATTGTAGCGTACATTATGTAAAGAAATGTCATCTACGAAAGTGGATATAGGCAAATAAATGCAACATCTCTGGATTAAAGACATTAAGGAAAATGCGAAGATTGAAGGAAATTATCTGGTTAAAAGCAAGACAATTGGTCAAACACGGCAGGGAAATTCATTTCTCACCCTCTCCTTAGGTGATAAGACAGGAAAGATTGAGGCCAGGGTCTGGGATAGGGTCGAGGAGATATCAACCCAATTCAAAGAAGGTAATATTGTTACCATAACTGGACAGGCAAACACCTATAGAAACCAGATCCAAATACAGATACATGAACTAACACAGAATAAATCCCCCGTCGATCCTACAATATTCCAGGAATCTACCCCTAAAGATATACCACACATGCTTTCAGATCTAAAAACATTGGCCAACCACATTCAAAACAGGCACCTCAAAACACTAATAGATGCCTTTATGGCTGATCATCGCTTTGTCACACAATTTAAAAAAGCACCAGCAGCAAAAAATTTCCATCATAGTTATCTTGGAGGGCTTCTTGAACATACTCTCTCTGTCTCTCAAATGGCAGTACTAGTGAGCGATCATTATCCTGACCTCGATTGTGACCTTCTTTTATCCGGGGCGATACTTCATGATATAGGTAAAACTGAAGAGCTTACCTTTGAACCAAACATAGAATACTCGAATAAGGGAAGGCTCTTGGGGCATATTGTTTTAGGTGTGATGATGGTTGAGGAAAAATTGAAGTCTCTAAAAAATTTCCCCCCTGAACTTGCGCTTCGCCTTAAACACCTTATCCTGAGCCATCATGGTGAATTTGACTTTGGATCACCAAAAAGACCTAAATTTTTAGAGGCCTTTGCCCTTCATCTCATTGATGATATGGATGCCAAGATCAATGGATTAAGCAGGCTCTTGAAGGATGACAGGCAAGAGGGTTCATGGACAGCCTTTAATAAGTTATTCCAGCGATATTTTTTTAAGGGAGACTCCTCTGCTCAGGCAAACAATAAAGTTAAAGATTTAGACAGCAAAAAACAAGGGCAGGGACAGCTCTTTCATGTAGATCTGTAATACAAAAATCTAACAAGCGCATATCATCTAATCTTCAGAAATTCAAAAAACCTGGTTCCCACTATTAAAACAATCCTTATCTTGGCTTTAACCCAGGCATGCTGTCCCAAGTTTTAAGGTAATCTTACCACCTATTACCATCTTTAACAGATGGTACCTCTGCCGCTCTTTCTGACTCATTGCTATAATGTCCTTTTTCATAATGGGGACATTTTAACACAGCAGTTAGAGGGGACATTTTCATTAAGCTAACACAATGTTTAATAAAATTCTTGCAAAGAATAATCTTTTTATTTATATATATATGTTAAATTTTTTTACCCTTCCTTTAAAATGTTACCTAAAACATGATCATTTACTTATTAATATATAAAAGAAACCCTTTAGCAAAAGGCAACCCACCTTAGCGAAATAGTAAAAGTTTAGTTTTTATTCAGGATTTCCAGATCCCTGACCTGAGTCTTTAGGGCTATTTAACTAAGGAGGTTATAAATGGACACAATCAAAATCGCTATCGTGGGTATTGGTAACTGTGCAAGCTCACTCCTTCAAGGCATAGAATATTATAAGGGAAAAAATAGCAACGATGCTATTGGATTAATGCACTGGGACATTGGAG
>Ga0307443_1000582_pt1 | contig 23366 bp, 15 predicted proteins | sample SalMarSW160220MG_FD_202148 | JGI IMG/M metagenome (GOLD analysis project Ga0307443, IMG submission 202148) | Salt marsh sediment microbial communities from the Plum Island Ecosystem LTER, Massachusetts, United States - SW1601-220 | ecosystem: Environmental > Aquatic > Marine > Intertidal zone >... | reverse complement strand
GGCCACCGTGCAGTGGCACGTTTAAGCTGGGAAAGCCCATCAATACCAAGAGAGGTTATACCCAGAATTATGTTCTACTTGCCAACAAAGGCTGTAAGTGCAAACCCACCCAATGGCGCCATAGGAGTTATCCACACACCTATCCTTCGGTGGAATGCGGGAGATGGAGCTGTCAACCACCATGTGTACTTTGGCAGTGATTACAACGATGTAGCTAATGCTAATATACACACTCTGGATATCTATCGCGGCCAGCAGGATCTTGATGACACCTCGTATGTCCCCACCGAAGCTCCTCTCGAATGGAACAAGACTTATTACTGGCGAATCGACGAATATAGTGTTACTGGAGCAATCAACACAGGCCATATGTGGAGCTTTACGACTGCCGATTACATCATTCTGGATTGGTTTGAGGACTATATCGACGTACAGCCCGAGCGGATTTTTGATACGTGGATAGATGGATGGGGAATTGCTGACAACGGCTCACAAGTAGGTTACGGCTCAGCACCTTTTACCGAGCAAGAAATCGTTAATAGCGGACTTCAAGCCATGCCGTTCTTCTATGACAATACCGGTGGAGTTGCATATTCGGAGGCCTGGCGTTCTTTTGATGCTCCGCTTAATGATTGGACCAGAGAAAACGCCGAGACACTGACGCTGTTCTTCAAAGGCTATGCGCAGGACTTTGCGGAGAATCCGGCCGGTACGTACACCATGTCCGCAAGCGGTTTGGATGTCTGGGAATTGAACGATCAGTTCCGTTACGCCTACAAGAGGCTCTCAGGTAATGGCTCCATCATTGCTCGTGTAGTCGACGTAGAGAATACAAACGAGTGGGCCAAGGCTGGTGTTATGATTCGTGAGTCACTGGATGACTACAGTGTGCACGCCTTTATGTGTGTTACACCGGCTGGCCGTAGCGCCTTCCAGAATCGGCCGATTATTGGTGGTGATTCTTTCACAGCAAGTAGCGATGCAAACAATGTTACCACGCCAGTTTGGGTAAAGATTGTACGTCAGGTCCATCAGTTCAGCGGTTACTACTCCACAGACGGTACCAACTGGATACGGCAGCAGCCCACAGAAAGCGCCGATGATACGTCTCCCAACCCGCAGATCATTGCAATGCCGACGGACGTCTACATCGGCCTGGCGCATACCAGCCACAATATCAACTTGATTGGAACTTCTGTATTTTCTGACGTCAAAACTGCCGGCAACGTCACCGGTGACTGGCAAGTCGCAACTATTGGGACTGAAACGGGCGCAAACGATGCCCAACCATTGTATTTGACTGTCGAAGATACTGGCCATACTGTTAAGGTAATTGAGCATCCGGATAATCCTAATGCAGTGCTAGCTACCGAATGGCAGCAGTGGGATATTCCACTAAGCGTCCTCACCGATGCCGGTGTGAATCTTAATGATGTCGAGAAACTATATATTGGCATTGGAAGCCAGACAAACCCACAAGATGGAACAGGTAAGGTTTACTTTGATGACATCAGGTTGTATCCGGCGCCGGAGCCCGATCCGAATGCTACGCCATAACATGAGCAGTAACTTATGTGGTTTAGACTTAGCAGCATGGTAAACCGATGGCTGTAAGAAAAGATGCAGACACAGCCATGAGGCTGTGTAGTATCTGCTTAGTTAGCTAATAGAAATTGCAACAATCCGGGGCTCACGCCGATTGAGAGCATGGGCCCCGGTTATTTTTGTACCTGACATGCTAAGTGAGACAACGGATATTCCTATCCCGCTGTCAATGCAAGAATCTCAGGCGGGTTCATTATTAAAGTGAAAGCTTTTATTCGGTTTTATAATATAGAATGCTCGTATGATAATGTATGGTTTTTTTCCACTATATAGAAGGAACATAGAACCAAGACGTCACCTCGCCAGTTTGTCTCTGGCATTTATCTCTACCGTTTGTTTTGAGGCTTTGTTGGAAAAGAGTACAGTTCAATTCTATTTCAGTGATATTGACTAATTGCACATTTTTTGAGAGGGAATCAATGATTCTTCTTAGTTTGTTCAAAGTTACCTAAGATGGATGTTTAGTTTCTCGTATATCTCTAATCGCACGTCAATAACAAAACACGTTTATCTTAGGTCCTTTTGAAAGAAAAATACTATGTATAGAAAGATGAATTGTTTGATCTATTTTATTTTAGTGCTGAGTTTGGTTCTGACAAACGCAGCCAACGCTCAAGACCCAAATCTCGTCGGCTGGTGGAAATTCGATGAAGCACTCGGCGACATAGCAGTCGATTCAGCCAGCGGCGACAATAATGGCACAGTCATCGGCGACACATGGTGGGTGGTTGATGGCAAGGTAGGTGGTGCGCTGTACTTAAATGATTTCAATGACACTAATTGCCGTGTAGAAATCCCTTACGGCTGGTATGTCGGCTGCAACGGGGATTTTTGGGTACTAATCGATGGGCAGGTTCGTGAAAGCCATCGGAATGTCACACAGAAGAATGTTTTGAACAATGTGTCGATAAGATTGAACCCCTCGGACCATTTTTTGACACTTGTAACAACGGATGGAGGAGATGTCGATCGACAAGGGGCTTATCAGCGTTCCTATACGTGTGATTGGTGTGTTTTTGTGGAACCTGCATTAGTGTTGGAAACAGGAGAGGGGTAGATAACATGCGAATAAGTTAACGACCAATCTTTAATTTCAGAGAGACAGTGTCAATTGGTTTTTAATGAACTATTCCGATGTGTAGTCGGAATGATACAATTTTTTCATTTGAAGGAGGACTATTATGTGTAGAAAACTGATATTTTTGGTTTCTTTTATTATGGCATTGAGCCTGTCGGCAACCGTTCAGGCAGCGGCGGTGACCTTCCACACCACAGCTCCGACGCCGGGTACATACGATATATACAACTTCGTCGGTGCAACCAGAGACGCAAATAACGTCGGGACGACTCCGTACGATAGCTGGCTCAACGACGAATGGACTTATTTGGCACTCGACCGTGCTGCTCATGGACAGACATTCATGACAGGTAGCAGTAAGCCTGTATATATGCTGACCGGTGTTTGGATCCAGCATGTAGGATATACCGAGAATACGGCTAGTGGTACAAACAATAATGGTACGTGGTATTCAATGCCGCTTAACAGCAGGTTTGGAATCCGCATAACAGACCCTGCAGCCTCCGGCACGACGAGTTTCGTGCTGGGCAGTGAAACCTACACGGTAACACGTAATGAGGCCAATGTTTTGCCTGCGGGAGTAACAAGCTCTGCTAACGGCACGGGCACATGGATTCACTTTGTTCTGGATACACCGATTCCTGTTGCAGCAAACAAAACATACGGCTTTGACATTGTCAGCATGTCCGGCAATTCAAATATGTTCTTTGAAGTATTGGGTATCAAAGACGACTCTCCAGACCCTCCGGGGAATCCCTATCCCGAAGGCACAGCTTATAGGAGTGGTGGTAATGGTGTGGGTAGCAACGTACTAACTGTGGCTCCTGGTGACCGTGTATTTTTTGTTGAGCTTGTTGGTGCACCTCCTATAAAAGCCTCTATTCCAAATCCTGCTGATAAGGCGATCGCCGTTCCGCAGGATGCAGACCTTAGTTGGGTGCCTGGATTATATGCAGAAAATCACGATGTATATTTCGGCATCAATTCTGATGATGTAATCAATGCTACTGTCTCTACACCTCAGATATATAAAGGACGCCAGGATGCCAATAGTTTTGCTCTTGCTGCTCTTGCTCCTAATACAACCTATTACTGGCGTATCGATGAAGTCAGGGCTGATGGAACTACGATAGACAAAGGTGATATCTGGAGCTTTACGACTGAGCCGAGCAAGGCTTGGGATCCCGCCCCATACGACAATGAAATTGGTGTATTCATCGATCCCGACCCTAATCTTAGCTGGAATACCGGATATAATTCAATTCAAAGCCAGGTTTATTTTGGCACAAGCCCGGATTCTCTATCGCTTCAGACTATAATAACGCACACACAAGATGTAGAGTTCGAAAGCTTCTCCGTGACAGGTCTTGTCAATAACATGGATTACTACTGGCGAATCGACGAGATCCAGCCTGGCTCTATTACTGTTACGGGTGATATCTGGCACTTCAGGACGATACCAACCATACCTATTACTGATCCTACTCTTGTCGGCTGGTGGAAGTTTGATGAAGGCCCGGGCAAGGCAATTGACTGGTCCGGCCTGAACCAGCATGGTACCGTCTATGGAGATGCAGAATCTGTATCCGGATATGATGGTGGTGCAATAGATTTTGACTATATTGATAATTATGTGGAGTTACCTATCGGTTCGACTATAGCTTCGCTGAATAGTGCGACCTTTGCTATATGGGTGACTTTCCCAGGTACCGGTGAAACGTTCCAGCGAATCTTCAATTTCGGTTACAATGATGCAACTGTCTATATGTTCCTGACGCCTAATAATGGTAGCGGGGTACCGTATTTTGCAATTACTACGACCGGTTCTGGTGGCGAGTCAGGGGTCGATGCCCCCAATGCACTTCCAAGTGGATGGCACCATATAGCTATAACGATCAACGGAGCAACCCATGCCATGGAGCTTTACATTAATGGTGTCGTCGTTGCAGGGGGTTCGACGCAGGCATTGCCTTCAGATATCGGCAATACCATTTACAATTGGCTTGGTAGATCGGATGATTGGGTCCCGCCTAATCCGTATTTAATTGGTTCTTTAGATGACTTCCGCATCTATAATTATGCAAAGACGCAAAATGAGATTTCAAAGGTTATGCGAGGTGGCCCGCTAATTGCCTGGAACCCGAGGCCATCTAATCAAGCAATAACGGATGTAGAAAAGGCGTTGCCCCTTAGATGGTCGCCTGGAGATGAGGCTGTTAAACACGACGTGTATTTCAGCACTGATTATGCTGCTGTAGATGCCGCCGATGCGTCCGATACCACAAACATATATCGAGGCCAGCAGGATGCTAACAGCTACATACCAATCGAAGGTGTAGAACCTAACCAGGTTTACTACTGGCGGATCGACGAGATCAACGCCGACGCAACTATCAGCAGAGGCAGAATCTGGAGCTTTACAGTTACCGACTATCTAATCGTGGACGACTTTGAGGACTATAACGACTATCAGCCAGACAGAATATTCGATACGTGGATAGATGGATGGGGCGTCCCAGATAACGGCTCGCAAGTAGGCTATGGCTCAGCACCTTTTGCCGAGCGAACTATTGTTAACAGCGGGTTCCAATCCATGCCGTTCTTCTACAACAACACCGGCGGCATAGCATATTCAGAAGCTGTACGAACCTTTGATAGTCTACAGGATTGGACCAGAAAAGGTATCCAGACACTGACGTTATTCTTTAGAGGCTATCCTCAAGCCTTCGTAGAGGACCCAGCCGGTACGTACATGATGAGCGCCAGTGGTGCGGACGTCTGGGGTCTTTCCGATCAGTTCCGTTATGCCTATAAGAGGCTTTCAGGTAACGGCTCCATCACAGCCCGAGTAGTAAGCGTAGAGAATACAAACGAATGGGCCAAGGCCGGCGTGATGATTCGCGAGATGCTTGACGACTACAGCACACATGGGTTTATGCTCGTAACTCCCGACGGTCGCAGGTCATTCCAGAACCGTCAGATTATTGCTGAGACCTCTTACCAGGCAAGTAGCGATGTAAACGCCATTACTCTGCCCTTATGGGTGAAGGTGGTACGTCAGGGCAACAACTTTACCGGCTATTACTCTGAAAATGGTATCAACTGGATTCAACAGCCGGATGATGAGAACACCGGCGATGATGCATCCCCCAATCCGCAGAATATCGTGATGTCACAGAATGTCTATATTGGCTTGGCATATACCAGTCACAACATTAATGCAATGGGTACTGCTGTCTTCGACAATGTAACAACTACCGGCACGGTCCCAGGTGACGATTGGCAGGTAGAAGCTATTGGCGCAGATATGCCTGTCAATGAGGCGCAGCCGTTGTATGTGGTTGTGCGAGGTGGCGGCGTCGAAAAGACCGTTGAGCATCCGGATAATCCCAATGCGGTGCTGCAGTACACCTGGCAGCAGTGGGATATTCCGCTCAGCGTTCTTAGCGATGCTGGTGTGACTCTTTCTACGGTCCAGGATATAACCATTGGTGTTGGAAGTCAGAATGGTGGACAAGGTGGAACAGGCAGGCTCTACTTTGATGACATCAGGTTGTACCTGCCAACGCCTCCGGAGCCTAACGAACCGAACGCTACAACCGAAGAATAGGCTGGTGAGTAACTGCGTGGTCGATTGTAGCCAAAATCGCAAGCCTTTTTAAGGCTGACACGTATAGTTTAAGTCACTGTACCAATTGGGGCTCACGCTAATCGAAAGCAGGGGCCCCAGTTGTTTTCGTACCATTTGTGCTTACTCTTCACTTCGGCCAGATTGCCTAATCTGCTGACCGCAATAAAAGTTCAAAAGCTGCAACTGTCGCCATAAAAAAAGGCTGCGAATTAAAATTCACAGCCCTTTTGATCTCGACTCTGATCCTAAGCGAACAATCTATATTCTGCGCCGTACACGAAGCCAGCTAACCATAACCATGCCAAAACTGCAAAGCATAACAGCACCTGGACAGGGCACTTGCGCAAGCATATCTTGGTAATCAGGATGACTCAGAGCAACCAGGTTAGCCATTGGGCCAGTCCCATCAAGGCTGCTCAACAACGTATTGGTCCCACCGTTATAATGGTTGCTCTTAACGCTGCCGATCGATATGTCATATACTCCCGATGTTTCAAAAACCAATTCCCATACAGCAAGCTGAAACTCCGCAGCTTGTTGATTTGTCATAGACACATCATAATGCCTGCCCCACAGCTCTCTCAGTAGATCCGCCTTGGTTATAGTAATAGTAGAGCCTATAAAAGTGGGGTCAGGTGCTTCAGTAAGCGACACAACATCGAACGTCGCGTAGTTTGCCGCAGGGCTCTGTGTTAGATCGATACAGAAACCCATGAGTGGGTCAGGTACATATACTCCTGCACCAGTTGCCGTGCTTATATCATGCTTGTAATAACCAGCGATGACATTGTTATCGTAGGATACTTCATAAGGTGGGTAACTGCCGTCTGAATCAGCATAGAAAGAAACAGTCTTGTAAGGTGCAGCACTATGGCCCAAATACTTCATTGTCACTGTACCCGTAGGCGATGAAAAAGCCGGCGACCAAAATAGACAACAAATCCCAAACACCAAAAACAATCTCTTCATACCACTTCTCCTCAAAAAATGTGCTATAAATGTTTTTGGGAGGAAAAGATTCGTCACTACCCCCATTTGTATAGAACCCCACAATCCAGTTTACGATAATAAGTTTATCGTTTTCATTGACAAAAGTCAAGCAAATCCGGTGATAGGTTCTCCTTTATCACCGAAGAACTGCTGACTTTCATTACCTTAAGCCCAAAAATCAAGTAATTATGAGAACAAGGTAAAGAAAAAAATAACACACAGGCCAAGAATTTTACCCGATCCACAGCGCTTTGAAAGATCACCTCACCTCCATAAGCATATCATTCGCTATGGAATTGCAGTGGTATAGATGAGCGCATAAAAAAAGGAGACACAGGCTATTTGAATTGGACTAAATTGATTGTAGGCCCGTCTCCTTGTTGCGTTGTGCCCCGATGCACATTACCGCGGTTTGCGCTTGAGACCAACTGATCTCCGTCTGCACTCGCAACTATAACATTTTAATAAAAACCACTCCACAAGTCAAGAAAATTATACCCGTTTACAAATGCCTTTTAGGTACAAAATTCGCCACAATTTTCACCTCACTCGCTACCTTGCGCTCTGTCGAAGTAATAAAATGGACGGTCCAGACTTAATTAAACGATATTAACAACACCCACCCTATCATCAGTTCTTTTTCAAAGAATGTAGGCGACAAACAATGACAAAACGACCGATTTATAGCCACAATGTACACTGTCTGGCTGTAAAACTTCTAACCTGCATAATATGCCATAGACAACGTGGAAAGCCCGAAATAGACTATAACAACATGCCTATTCAACAACAGAAACTTCGCTAAGTGCCTTTCTCGTCAGGCCGGTCAGGCGAACATCGTCTCCAATTCGCTTAATATCAACATGCTCCAATCCAACAACAGCAGCCAGTTCAGCTAATGACTGCGATATCTCAGCACTGCCACCTGAGCCAAATATTTTAGGCGCAATGTAAACACACACTTCATCAGCAAGCTGTTCCACCAAAAACGAAGCCAGAACGCTCGGACCACCCTCAACAAGCAACTGCTGAACATCACGCCTGCTGATCTCGTCGAGCAGAAAATGCAAATTCGACCGCCCTTCTACATCCGGATAGACGAGCACCTCTACGCCTTTCTTTTTTATTCTTTCCGCGACCTTCGGATTAGCCCGGATTGCGCTCTCGCTCGTGCAGACAATCACTCGGCCTTTTTTTGTTGTCCTCATGAGCTTGCACTTTATAGGGATTCTAAGAGAATTGTCCAATACAATTCGAATCGGTTTTTTACCCTTGCTCGGTCTCGGCATAAGCAGCGGATTATCCGCGATTACAGTATTTATACCCACGAGTATTGCCTGCGCTCGCCGCCGCAGCTTATGCGCATCCTTCCTGCTTTGCTCGTTCGATATCCACTGATCCTGATCAGTCTTTTCGGCGTATGCAAGCTTACCATCAAGACTCTGCGCCCATTTCAATACCACCCAGCACTTACCTGTTGTGGCAAATTTGATAAACGGTGCGTTCAGAAACTTTGCTTCACGTTCACAGACGCCAGTTTGCACTTCAATTCCAGCCTCGCGCAGAAGGTCGATGCCTTTGCCACTTGCATACGCTGATGGGTCGATTGTCGCGACGACAGCTTTCCGCAGGCCGGCGTCAATGATCGCCTCAGTGCAAGGCCCTGTCTTAGCCTCGTGACAGCACGGCTCAAGCGTGACATACATCGTTCCATCACGTGGACTTACCTTGAGCTTTTTACAGTCCTCTAAAGCCATTATCTCCGCGTGTGGCCCGCCAAACTCCTTGTGCCAACCCTGGCCAATAACTCGCTCTCTCTTTACGATAACACAGCCAACGATAGGATTTGGCTCCACACCGCCAACGCCCCGCTTGGCCAGTTTCAGGGCCATCTGCATGTACCTCTCATCCTCAGCGCTCAATCTACACCTCCTTTGTCAAAAGCACCATCAACACTACCTTGAACGTTTTTATGGGCCGACCTGGCAACACTCCTCTCCCAAGACAGATCAAGCAAGGTCGCATTATCGGCCTTCCAATAGCTCTAAAAATTGCTTCTCATTTATTACCTTAACACCCAGCTTTATAGCCTTATCGAGCTTACTACCCGGCTGTTCACCTGCCAGCACGAAATCGGTCTTCTTACTTACGCTACTCGATGGCTTTCCGCCAGCCTGTTTGATTGCCTGCTCGACTTGCTGGCGCGTGAGGTTTTCAAGGGTACCCGTCACAACAACCGTCTTGCCTGCCAATTTTTCGGAACGTCGTGCTTTCTCAGGCGACCTCGGCTTCACACCTGCCGCCAAGAGCTTTTTGACTACCGCCCTGTTCTTTGGATCTCGAAAATATTCGAAAACGCTCTTCGCCATAATCGGCCCGATTTGGTCGATCGATTCCAGATTCGATAAATCTGCGTTCATAAGTTCTTCCAGCGACCCAAAATGCACCGTTAAAATCTGCGCTGATTGCCCTCCAATGTGCCGGATACCCAAACCAGCTATCAGTCGCCATAAAAGCCTGGTCCTGCTCTCTTCAATCGCCTTGATAACATTGTTAGCACTTTTCTGGGCCATCCGCTCCAAACCAGCAAGTTGAGACCTCTCAAGTTCATATATATCTGCAAAGTCATTAACAAGTCCATTGTCAACCAGTTGATCAATCAAAGAAGTCCCGAGATGTTCGATATCCATCTGCCCGCGTCCGGCAAAATATTTCAGACGCTCCTTTAACTGTCCCAGGCAATCCGGATTTGTACATCGAACATAAACGCCTTCTTTATCTCTGGCTACCGCAGAGCCGCAGTTTGGACACTTCTTGGGAATCCTAAAAGCTACAGCACCGGCAGGTCTCAGCTCTCGTTTAACCTCTATTACCTGCGGTATAATCTCGCCGGCCTTTTCGATCACGACCGTGTCACCGACACGAACATCGAGCCGGTTCATTTCATCAAAATTATGCAGACTCGCCCGCTTCACCGTCGTCCCGGAAAGCTGAACAGCTCCCAGATTCGCAACGGGCGTAAGTATCCCACTCTTGCCAACCTGCACATCAATCGACTCTACGATCGTTTCTGCTTGTTCTGCAGCAAATTTATAAGATATACACCATCGTGGTGCTCTGCCCGTCGCACCAAGTATGTCGCGCTGCTCAAGGCGATTAACCTTTATCACCATTCCGTCAATCAGGTAACCCAAACTAAGCCTCTTATCGCTCCAGCTTAGACAAATCTTAATCACCTCGTCAACATCCTTGGCTCTCCGGATATGGGGATTAACCGGTAATCCAAACTCCTTGAACCTCTTTAGTGTCTCGTAATGATCTTTGCCTAAAGGCTCAGATAACTCCCCCGTAGCGTATGCAAAGAATGAGAGATTCCGTGTTGCAGTTATCCTCGCATCGAGCAGCTTCAAAGAACCCGCTGCGGCGTTTCTTGGATTGGCAAAAACCGGCTCACCGGCTTCTGCGCGAAGCCTGTTTAGCGCGAGAAAGGAGCTTGTCGGCATATAGACTTCCCCACGAACCTCAAGTACAGCAGGAATTTTGCTATCACCTAATAATACAAGCGGAATAGCCTTGATCGTGCGCACGTTGGCAGTAACATCATCTCCCACCTCACCATCGCCCCGAGTAGCAGCCGTGACAAGCTTACCTTCCTCATAACGAAGGCTTATCGCAAGCCCATCAATCTTAAGCTCCACAACATAATCATAGTCTTCACTGCCCAGTTGCTTACGAACGCGCTCATCAAACGCCCGCAATTCATCCGCGCTATACGTGTTATCCATACTCAACATCGCCACCGCGTGCCGCACAGTAGTAAAACCTTTGAGCGGCTGCCCGGAGACGCGCTGTGTCGGTGAGTCCGGAGTCAACAATTCAGGATGTGCCTGCTCTAACGCCTCGAGCTGGGCAAAGAGCTTATCATACTGTCGATCGCTGATCTCTGGCTGATTAACCACGTAGTATAGGTAATCGTGCCTTCGAATCTCACGTCGTAATTGCTCGATTTGTTTCTTAGCTTCTTTAGCCATACCAGCACAATTTATATCTGTTTCCACAGGTTTTGCAAGCCCCATAAACGATTAGCCCCAGCACGAACGGCTGCTCCTGTTAGTACAGCACTTACTCTCTCAAACTTGAGGCTGCAGCGACAGAGCCCTCAACGCACTGGGTAATCATAATTACACTATTTAACATTACTTATGTCAGTATGATGTATCGGCTTAATGTCCCCCAGTGTAGTACGACTCCACTCGCACCCAAGCCAGATCAAATCGTGCTACCTCCTTTGCGAAGTATATTATGATACAAAAACCCCGCCTTATACCAATCATAATGAATTTTTGCGCTCGTCATGGGAGTTGTGACATATGCTACGGATAAGTTTCTAACCAAGACAAACAGCCTGCCAAGACTCAAAAGCAGCAACCCGCAAATCCTTAAAGCGCCATTAATTTTTAGAAATGGTTTTGTTGTGTCATGTCGAGCGTAGTCGAGACATCTGCTTTGTGAGTGATTCTAATCCTATAAGCCGTCACCAAGGTCACGCCAATCAGGATTGCTCTGAGCAACCAATTGCAATTTCTTATCTCGCCTCCAGCGTTTAATCTGCTTTTCTCTCGCGATCGCACTAAAAACATCGCCGAACGACTCAACATAAACCAGCATGTCGATCTTATAGCAATGGGTAAAGCCTTCGATCAATCGTTCCTGTGCTGCCAGACTCTTCTGCGGATATTGCTGTTGAACCCTACATATAGAGTATGTGATTTGTTGGTCATTATGTAAACGTAATAGGTCTTCCTCTCAGACACGCCGTTATTATAGGCGAGATTAACCTGCGAAACCAGATTTCTCCGCTTCGCCCCGCCTCTGGCGAGCCTTCAGTCGAAATGACAACCGACCTTTTCAACAGAGCCTTTCTTATACAAAATAAAACTCGGTGAAGAATTTAAAGGGTTGTTTTACACGCCAACTTTTTTGTAATCAACTTTGTTAGCGTTATTTTAGGATGACCACTGCCCTCGCTCCTAAGGGCACGAGCAGAATCAGTCTGGTCCAATAAACACGGGCCATAAACCTAAATAAAAGCATGTAAATAGAAATACACCCGTATAGGTTAATCCTACGGTAAACAATGATGCTTTGAAATGCGGGCCAGATCTCGTCTGGTTAGATAGCGATGGTTTATAGAACTGACCGACCGCGCCTACGAAACGCTAATACAATCCGTTCAATCGCTGCGAATCAGCCGTTGAAGTAGGAGCAGCAGGTGTCATTCCGAACTCATTACTCTTGGGATTATAGATGAAGTTGCCTCTCAGACGAGTCGTTATGAAAATGTAATCGCCTCGAACTGCAAAAATAGCCTCGATTTTTTCTTTTCTGATTTGAGCAGCTCCCATCAGCAAAATCGCATTCCGCAGATCTGTCCCGAGTGCAAGAACCTGCTCATCTGAAAATCCGGCTCGTCGCATAATCTGCACGATATCGTCCGAATCAAGATCAGCCACATCCCGATTGCTAATCGGTACAACCTCAAACCGATTAAGCCCCGTCTGCTCAGGCCGTCGCCAACTGACCTTCGGCCAACCGATGTACGCGCAGCCTACGACACTAACGACAAGAAAAACCAGAAAAAGTACCAAAATGACTTTTCTAAAATATCCTGCTTTGCAACACATCACAACATCTGACCTCTCGTTCTCCTGCCAGCAATACGTCTCTATCACCTCCTTATACGCGTCAAGCTTTCCCGCAAGGTCGACCTGAATTCATCCCCTGCCGGTCCTGGTCCTGTCGGTGCAGTTGGTGCAATCGGAGCCTCATACGATGGTGGCGCTGATGGTCGTGCCAACTGTTTGTCTATCTCCCCCCTCTCGCGCACCAGTCGGGCCGTTACAAACACAGCAACTTCTTGAGTCGATTGGTCATGATCTATGTTACGGAACAACGCTCCCACAATAGGCAGCTTGCCAAGACCCGGAACTTCCTTGTACTTTTGACTCTCCTTGTTCTCCGTCAGACCTGCCAGAGCAACTGTCCCACCATCTTGGACGCGAACGGTATTCGTAGCTGTCCGTCGTGTCACGACGGGAAGGTCACTGCCTCTACCGCTTGGTATGCTGTTACTGACTTCCACAGACATATCCAGTGTTATGTCATTGTTATCACCGATGCGCGGTGTGATAGTTAGTGTCGTGCCGGATGTAATCGACTGAAGCTCTGCACGCGAATAGTACAAACCGCCTGCTTCCGGCGCGGTCATCATGTACCACTCCTCGGTCATGACCTGGATTTGCGCTTGCCGGCCGTCCAGAGCCAAAACTTGCGGGTTCGACATTATCTCTGCTTGTCCATTCTCCGAAAGAAGATTAAGTGTCAAGTCCAACGCGTTGGTGAATGCTTGATCGGGTGCGTAACCAATTTGAACGCCCCATGGCCACATACCATTAAATTGTTCATCTTCTGCACCACCTCCGTGAAATTCGGAACCGAAAGTCCCTGCCGTAATGTGTGGCCAGCTCCATTCCACACCAAGATTCAACAAATCACCACGTTCCATCACAACAATACGCGCATCCAGCATCACGTGACGTGGACGCTGATCAATCTGCTTAAGGTCCGCAACGATACGTCTGGCTAAATGAGGTGCTGCCGTAATAACTATAGTGTGTGTTTCCGTATCAGCGTGAACGTAGTTTCGAAACGCTGTAGATAAAAGTGTCATCGCTACGTTAGCCGGAACATAGTTCAGTTTCACACGCCGCGTCTCACTGACTGCGGAAAACGACGGTGCCTCAATGTCGCCCGAAGCAACTAGGTAATAATCCGCTGTCTTTATTACACCGTATGGTGTCCCGGCTAAGATCATCTCCAGTGCGGTCTCCAGCGGAACAGATTTCAAATCACATGTTACTAATCCGGTTACACTCTCTTCGACAATTATTGAGACATCAGCCTGCGATGCGATCGTCTGAATCGCCTCAGTCATATCCGTATCGACAAACACGTTGCTGATAGGTGAGTATACCAAATATGAATGTGGGATCTTTTTGACAGCGTAACCCGTGCCCCTGAGCACCTGTCGCAATGCATACTCAAGCGTCACATCCCTGAGCTGGCAAGTGACCGTTGTATCACGAACCGTATCATCAGCGTAAATGTTAATCCCGGATTGATGCGAAATCTCCTTCAGAGCCTCACGCAGGTCAACACCTACAAAGACGGCTCTAATAAGATGGCTCTTCTCTTGCTCAGGTATTCTCGGAACAAGCGGCTCTCCGGGAACCTTTGTAACAAGCCCCTCATCGGGAATCGTTGGTACAAGTAGTTCCGTAGCTCCTGGGACCACCGGCTCTGCCACCGAAGCCTCTCCTGAAAGCTGGTTATAACGCTGCTGCAATGTCCGTATCTGCTCTTCAAGACGCATCTTCTCGCGCTCGCTCTCATCCACCACAGGCCGCGTCGGTGTAATCGGTTGCCGCGGTACTATCGGACCAGGAACGATCGGCTCAATGTCGGTTGGCTCAATAGTCGGCTGCGGAGTGATTGGTGTAGTCGGCTTAGGGAGCGTCCTAGGAGCTACGGGAAGCCCATCCTTGTAGTTCTGCATAACATTTGTATAACTCTCGCTGGCCGGATCAAATGCGAAGCCTTCCTTTGTCGGCGAAATCTCACCGGTCCAACCGTAAGGTACCTTTATATTGTATTTGCCTTCAGCGTCAGTAGTAACAGACTGGCCACCAGGGGTTGCAGTTATTAACACACCTTGTATGCCTGTCCCGCCCGTAGCGATTGTACCTGAGATTGTGAACATAACCACGTGTGCGGTGTATCCCTGATTTGGCTGGTCTTGCTTAACGGGATCGTATCTTCTATTGGATGGCGTGAAAGTATAACCTTCCCTGCCCGGAGTAACCGTGCCGCGCCAACCATAATCGATTTTTAATTCATACTCACCGTTAGCATCAGTCGCAACCGAACCTCCACCTCCATCCGCCACCACAATTACATCCTGAACAGGTCCTTTGTCAGAGGTTATTCTACCCGAGACAGTTCGCTTCAAAATCTGCGCCGTGTAGCTCTCATTGGGCAAAACACTGGCGACGTCCTGATATAATTTGCTCGGCGGATCGAAGGTGTAGCCTTCCTTCTTTGGTGTAACAGTACCGCTCCAACCATAGTCCACCGTAGTGCTATAGGTCCCACCCGGGCCAGTAAGAACCCTCTGTGGCAGACCTTCCAATATCACACTGCTTATGTCGGTCGTACCCGAAATTGCAAAGGTAATCCGTGCCCCAGTGAAATTCTCATTTGTTTGGTCTTTGGTAACAGTGCCATATTCTTTGTTGAGTGGTATGAAGGTATAACCTTCTTTTTGGGGCGTAACAGTACCGCTCCAGCCATAATCGACTGTGGCCGAGTAAATACCTGCTTCATTGCTGATCGGCTCTCCAGGCAGACCTTGCATCACCACCTGCCCTATTCCGGTCGTACCCGCTATTGTCAACCTAATCAACTCTGCACTGTAGTTCTGATCGAGCTGATCCCCCGTGACTTTGGGATAGGTCTTACTGGGCGGATCGAAGGTATAACCGTTCACCATTGGCCTGACCGTACCGGTCCAGCCGTGATTAACAACGACACTGTAGTTGCCGCTGGCGTCCGTAACAGGGTCGTTTGGCAAACCCTTCATCACTACTCCTGCCATGCTGGCTGTACCAGATATAACATACTTCAGAGGGGTAGCGATGTAGCTCTGATTCGTCTGAGCACCAGAAACGTTATTATATGGCCTTTCAGGTGGATCGAACGTATATCCCTCTTTCTCCGGCTTAACCGTTCCTGTCCAACTGTATGTAATGACGGCGTTATAGGTGCCAGTACCATTCGTGACAGGATTACCTGGCAGACCTTTCATCACAACGCCATCCGTACCCGCTGAACCGGAAATGGTAAAGGTCAAAACGCTCGCAACGTAGTTCTGATTCGTTCGGTTGTTCTTGACTTGAGTATATGTTTGGCTGCTCGGCTTAAACGCATAACCTTGCTTCACTGGTGTGACCGTGCCGCTCCATCCGTAGTCGACGGTGGCCTGGTATACACCTGCTGCATTTGCAACCGGATCACCCGGCAGACCCTGCATGATCGCGCCCGCGCCTTCTATCCCCGTCGTACCCGAAATCGTAAAATTCTGCAGCGTCGCAGTGTAGTCTTGGGCTGCCTGATTGCTGGTGACCTTGGTGTATGTTCTGCGGACTGGCTCAAAGTTCCAGCCTTCCTTTTTGGGTGTAACCGTACCGCTCCAGCCGTGTTCAACAGTGGCACTGTAGAAGCCATTCTCGTCAGAAATAACCGGACCACCCGGCAACCCCAACCCTACCATCGTCACATCGCTTAATCCCACCGAACCACTGATAGAATAAGTTATCGGCTTTGCCTCAAAGGCAGCTTGGACCCTAGGATCTTCTGTGCAGAATAAAACTATACACAGGATTACCGCACCGCCCGATAAAACTCTACCGATATCTTTCCGTGCCATATAGCAACGTCCCTTTCTGTGGCCTTCAGACCGCTATTCTTGCGATTCTGCGGCTTTCTAACCTTGTATCGGCATCCCAGCATCTTTCTTTAGCGAAAACTCCTCTCCCGCTATCACCACCTTACTCCGAGTGCTTGCTCATATTCCTCCGTCCTGATGATTTCAACAACCCGTTGTTTGTCCTTAATAGAAACCCGAATTGGCAATTGTTGTAACTGCGTCTCATCAGGCGCATATTCCAGAGACGCCGCAAGACGATATGTACCTTCAGGAAAAGGCGCAAAATCAATCACGCCAGAGAAATCCCTCACTTCAAGTGGCAACATCAAGCCGCCTTTGTGGCTGCTAAGCGTAGCCCGTGCCATCGGCGCCCCAGCAGCAGTCGTCACCAGAGCACGACACCTCGGAGAGTAGTAGATTTCTCCAAAATTGCCGTACCTGGTCACTACAAGATACTTAGACGGTGCTACTGATGCCAAGTTGAGCATCATCGGATACGCCGAGGCTTTTGCATCGACACTATTGTTAACCACACAAATGGGAGCTCTTACCACACCAGCGTTCTGACCATCCGGATATGTGGCATGTAGGACCAGTAACGCATAGTAGGAGGGATGAACAGGTGCTGGATTCGGCATTTTTGCCGTTATCCTTATGCTCTGATGTCCCAGAATGCCCATCGTAAAATTCTGAGGAACTATTTCCAGCCAATCAACACAACTCAAATCCTCTCCCCTCAGCTCACCATAAGTAACACCCCTATGTGAAGCCGGCGTTGATAGAGCTGCCGTGACGTTGACCGCCTCATCGGAAGGGTTATACACTGTCAGAGCCGTCATTCGCGTAGCACCTGGCACGGTCGTTATAATAAGCTCGGTCGGCTCTATCTCAAGTAATGCGTCAGTCGCAACCTTCGTTACACTCGGGTCACCTGCGAACTCTATATCTTTATCAATAGTCTTGACGCGTCGTCCATCCACATATAATGCTCCAGACAACTTGTACTTACCCGGGGGTAGCACCCTGCCTATATCTTCTGTTAATTTCAATACCGACCCCGGAATTATGTTTACTGGCCTGAACTGCGCCACCGTAATCTCTCGCCAGTGCTCCTTAAGAAAAGCTCTCACCCTCACAAAACCATCTAAGCGAGAGTATGTACCCCCATTATTCTCTATACCCATAGTCAATATAGTCGTCGACGGAATGTCTCCGATCGCCTCCTGCAGCCCCATGTTTATATCTTTAAACTCAACCTGATGCCGCACAGGTCGATTTTGTATCTGAATAGTAACCGGCACCAGAAACTGCACAAGCACGGCAACATTCGCTTCTCCTCGGGGTGGCCGCACACCTGCAATGATACCCGCGGCATAGAATCCTCGTGTTCCGGGCGGTACTCGTATGTTCACCTTCACAGGAACGATCTGCATGGGACCAACCTCAACAGTCTCCGTCTCTAATTCTATCCATTGGCTGCACGAAGACAATTTGGATATATCGTACCCGGAATCTTGTTCGATTGTCCGCCATGAGCCATCCTCCCATTGGCTCAACTCCACCATGCTCATCTCCACTACTCCCGCCACATCACTGCTCCGGTTTTGAATCTCAATACTCGTTCGGATCCACTGGCTCGGTTGTGCGGTCAAATCCATCCTCATAGGTTGAACAATGAACTGCCCAAAAACCGGACCAGAAAACAAAAACGTTACTATAATAGTTCCGATAAGCAAACAAACATGATTGTAAGATTCTGTACACATCTCGTGGATATGATTCCCGACCGACCGAGAATCCATTCTACCATATCTATCTCTCATTCCTAACCCCTCAAAATCTTAGCTATCCAACATATAGTATCGAAATACGCATACTACAATCCCGATCAGCCCCTTATACATCCCCCCATAATTGATCTATATAGAGACTTCTTTCCAGGCCCATTTGCGGCTCAATACCTGAAATCAATTCTATCGCCTCTTGTCCGTGGCTATTAACGCTATCTTTCTGCCAATCCAGTGGCTCACTACCTTTTCGGCAATTTGACATCTGCACTTGTTCCAAATTCTCAAATTCCCATAGTGGCCCTTCGCGGTCAATGTTACATATTAAGGAGCTGCCACACTCATCCGCCCAGTTTCTCAGGTGAATTTACCTACGTTATCATAATTTAACATAAATGTCAAGAACATATTACCTAAGTTACTTATATTATCCGAACTTACGACAATTAAAAATAATGCCAGCCTTCCAACCACCAACGGCACCTCAAAGCATCGGAGAATCGCAGACCTAACTTCTGCTTTACAACACGCATTTGAGGTAGTGTTATACTGAACTTGCTGAGCAACTCAACGCCATCACTGTCTTGCCAGGCCGAAAGGCGAAGCATCTGCCCAATGCAAAATAAATTCCTCACTTAGCGCAGAATGATATCCCTTCTCTAACCTCTGAGGGACCACTATCCAACTAACAGCAATATCGGCGGATATCTCAGGTTTTCGCGAACCAAATAACAAATCCGCTTCTTTGCTATCCTCCGCCAACCAACGCATGCCACGTACATTCCAAACTTATTCACAATATGATGATTGATGATTCTTCAATTTTGCTGTGCTAATGCGGCTAAGTAATTATCTCATCCAGTCCTAAAACTATAGGGAGGAACGGACTTATCATCCATTCCTCCCTATGTTATCCTGCAATTGCAATTTTCGACAGTTATTAAAAGTTGTCACAAAACAAATGTCTGCTCCGCTACACAACTTCATAACTGCCCTCCATTGCTACACTAAGCGACTATTATGGATCTTCCCATGTGCAATCAAATCCTGGCTTTACCTGAACGACAGCCGTACCAACCTCGATGCCCTTGCCAAAATCGAGATGTACGATACTGACCTCGTCGTAAATCACACAGACTTCTCTCTCTTCTACACCCACGCAAAGCGTCTTGGGAACAAACGGATCCGGTTTAATCTCACAGGAGAATTTGCCACCCATCGCCTTGCTCGCATCGTTGTCCTTCACATAGCAGCCGAGAATCAGGTCAAAGTTGCTCTTAATCTGGATTGTGCAGCTTCCCTCATAAGTATCAAGGTCTTTTTGATCCAATTCGATTTTCAGCTTATCCTGGTCCAGGATTTCCACATACAGTCCAATATTCATAGTTATGGGAATTTCGCAAATATCCAGGAATTTGAACTCACATGGCCAACCAGTGGCCTTAATATGTCCTGCATAAGCTGGCATAGCTACTAACGCCAACAGGACAACACCAAGAATGCTCTTCTTTAACATTTTCGTCACCCTTTCTCAACTTGTGCCCCGCAACAGTCGATATTAATCTGCGGAGCTAACCCAATTTTTCTGGCCAGGCACGCACAAGCCTGAGCCACACACACACTTGCGGGCTTAACCTACTTCGCCGACTCCTGTGGACTGCCCGCCTTACCCACTTGAGTCGGGGCCCCTGACATGTCCGATTTCGACCTGCGATCTTCATTCCCTATTCAGTGATCAACAATCGTTATAATGCCCGAAGACTGGGCCTAATCCTCAGGGCAGGTCCCGCAAGCTTAAAAATGCTTGCGAGCCTTCTCAATTGCATCAACTACCTCCTTTCTCCCACGTCCTCTATGGGGCTGCTTGTCTCACAATACCTTCCTTTTTGTCACTGAGTAGTTTTGTACAAGTCAGCACAAAAATTTAACGGTAAGTCTGCTACTCCTCATCACCATCCTCTTATGGTCTCGTTGCCACAAGAAATGCAAGCGTTCCTTTATATTTACCAGCCGGATACTTAACGCCTCGCTTCAATTCGAACTCAATATCTACGGGTATGTCAACACCCTCTTTGGGTGTTGGCTTAAACGAGTTTGCTATCGGTACACGACGGCCATTAACTGGAACATTCACTCCATTTATTGCTATCGATATGTTCTCTGCTGGTATACTGTCGCCATCACGCGTACGCGTGAAACCCCCAAACGATACCGCGACATAGTGGGGACAGTTGGCGACAATGTGCGCTTCCAACTTGGCCGGCATTCTGGACGTGTCTAAACCCGGAAACGGCATCATTCCAAGATCGATCTCACCTGGCGTAACAGTTACGCTGGCAAAACTTCCTCTATTTAGTCCGCTCTGCCTGACAGGACTAACCGCGCTTGCAACTTCATTAAAACCAAAACAAGCCAATGCACAAATCACAACCAACTTCCTCATTTCTTTTCCCCCAAAAAAAACAATCAATCTTTTTTAACTTTTACTGCCTTAGCGTAGCTCAATTTCTCTCTGTTCAGTCCTTTGAGTAAAAAGCAATCCGTTTTGATCAGGTGTCCCCTGACTTATACCCCTTAGCTCTAACCACATGGTGCAATAAATGACTCGATAAAGTGAATTGGGAAACTCGTCTGTTCATCCAACCCTTCTCACTTTAGGTTACGCACCGCGACAGTCAGTGCTTCAAATTTTTATTACCCAATAAATAAAAGAACCGTACTGCGTCCTTATGCATTCACTAAAACACCCAAACTACCAAGTTCCGCGTTCTTTGTCAAGTAGATATTACGCATAACTTGTTTTTCTATCTTTTCCCATTTCTCGATATTTGCTATTTTATCTCTTTTGAAGTGAAATGTCAATAATCCTTTCAGCAAATTTACTTTTTTTCAAAATCCTCCCTTGATTATTTATTTTTATCCTCTCTATGAACCTTTAAAGACTGATCCCTCATTCTCAAAATTCGCTCTCCTTAGCAAATCTTAACCATAAGAAACCACCCAAATTTCCAGCCAAAAAATAAAGGTATTCTCACACAAGTCCTTGATGTAGCAGGAGATAAAAAAATCTAAATTTTTAATCGGCACTCGAACGATTGGCCAAAATGTCAAATTTTTGCTCGACAAACAACGGTCATTTACAAAGGTCCCGCTTTGGGTCGTGCTCCTAAAATAGCCAAAAATGGGGGCTAACACGTAAAATAAATTGTTTTTTTTAGGACTAGTATTTTAGCTAAAAGTGCAGATATCAGAAAAATTTTCGAACTCCGCGTATCCCGACTATTCCACTTGCAATATCCATAGCTTGCCTTCTGATAATAGACATTACAACGCGCAGCTTACATGGCTGTTTAATTTATCAGGAACTCCCCACATGGAAGGGTGGGGATGAGAGCAATATCCTGCCTAAGCTACCTTGAGGAAGTATTTAGACAACCATAGGCCCAATATCAGGTACAATAGTCGATTCATGCCCCAATTACTGCTTTCATTATTTCAAAATTTTTTAACAATAGCTTATCAGGGCGAGCTTTGCCGAATCTTAAAAGAGCCACACAGCCACACAAATGAAGGCGTGAGTATCTACTATGTCCCATAGAAACTAAATACTTTTTCTGCAGCAGTTCTTAGAATACAACCATGATGCAACGCTATCTAACATCTCAAAGTCTGCTATGACGAATTCGATGGTTAAGCTTAGGAATGGTTCGTCGCAACTCGGAGCTACCTTGATTTGGCGCAGAAATGTTTATGATTCGTATGACAAGTTAAATTCGTCTCTATAAATTTATCATGCACAAGCAGCAACATCGAAATCCTTAAATGTACAACGCACAAATCGTTTATGTCTTTTGGAAAACCGGAGACACCGTCGCTCGGCATGTCAACCTTGTCCATCGAGCCATAGGTGCACCGTTGATCGATCTGACGCAGCTTACACCTGGCATTTGTTTTGCTTAGATACCCCCTCTGTGTTGCTGACCGTACTTGTCGGCTATAGTTACGAAACCGCGCTGAACGATTACGCTTGACCGTCTTTCAGATGAGTATGTACGGTTATCTTTCCAATGCTGAACTTAATGAGGACTTCTCCTCGGGACAGAGTAATTATAGCTGCAGAACACTTTTCCCAACAAATTTATCATAATCTCGAACTACACTGCTACTTTATACCAATTGTTATATCTGAACGTTATGGTAATAGAACAACACCGATCAAAACGAATTTTTCTTTACACAGTTGCGGCATCTGATGTGACGATGAAGTATTTGATCTCTACACTTTGAAAGCATACTTATTTAGCTTCCTATCCACACCCTATATTTAGGCACCTTCCGGCTGGCAGCTTTTTCGCAGGTCTTATAAACCACATAAACTCCCCGAGTAGGACTCGAACCTACAACCTAGCGGTTAACAGGAAGCATTCGGAAAACTGCCGAAAAGCCCAAAAGTCTATTGTTTTCAGTATCTTAGCAAGTTTTTTGATTTTCGCAAGAGTTCGCATTCTTTCGCGTTTCTTCGCATCTTATCGCGGTATTTGAAGCGCAAAACGGTATAAAACGGTAGTTGCGTTTTGGCAGTATCTGGATGCTGTCTGTGGGATTGCGAAGAGATAGTGTTCGTATCCGAACAGGACCTATCTCCGAGGCTCTGCGGCGGCGGTAACTTGGGTTTGCTGGTCTTACCCTAACAGAGCAAGAATAACTTTGCCCTCATTTCTTCCGAGGGCC
>Ga0307443_1000576_pt1 | contig 23463 bp, 14 predicted proteins | sample SalMarSW160220MG_FD_202148 | JGI IMG/M metagenome (GOLD analysis project Ga0307443, IMG submission 202148) | Salt marsh sediment microbial communities from the Plum Island Ecosystem LTER, Massachusetts, United States - SW1601-220 | ecosystem: Environmental > Aquatic > Marine > Intertidal zone >... | reverse complement strand
TTGATGAGCTGCCTATGCTTTTTTGAGATCTCCGATTCAGGATCTGGATTGATCTCATTGCTGAGCTTCAGCCATTCATCCAGCTCCGACTTAAACATCAGGTCATCAACGGTCTCAACTATAGTCTTTCCGCTCAGATTTTGTTCTTTCTCTGTCTGCTGCTTGATCCAGTAGGTGTTCCATCCTGAAAAATGTGACAATATGTCCTGTCTTACCCTGTCGGATAACTCAAGTATCGATTGAATAAGCTTAAGATATACCTTGTTACGCTCCGGATCATCGATGCCTTCTATTGTATAAGTAAGCATATTCCTGTAAGTCATAACCAGGTTTTCATACTCATCACGAAGATCGCCGGAAGTAACTCCGGTAATCATATCTGACAGTATATCAAGGCTTTGCTTTATTTTTCTTTCTTTAACAAAAGAGCAAAGCTGCTTATGTTGATCTATTGTTTTTTTAATTTCCATTTATAACTCTACGGCAAAAAGCTGAAAATAAAATTGCTGTAATTGTTAAATCGAAATGTATATATGCAACAATCGGGCCGTAACATTTTCGAATAATTAATATGGTAAAGTACCGAAAAGTATGATGTGGAAGGACATCACTCATAACTAATTTGAGAACTAATCGAACTCTATGGAAGCTTCCAGGCTGATAGAACCTACCTTATACGGCGAAGAGGGTCAATATGAAATCCTTACATCCCATGTCCCCGGTTCATTGATGGTAAAGTCGAAGAAAACATTAAACTGTGTCGTTCCAAAGCTGCTCAGGGCAGTAAACCTTATCCTTATATCCAGCGGGAATTTCGGCTGCATAATTCCGTAGTTGGACCCATCGCGGTATTGCTCGCCGCTGCTGTTGGTAATATCCGCTGATACAATACCTGAATTCTCAACGCCGCCCCTCATGAGCTTTATCCTTACGACATCATAGGCGCCTTCAGATTTGTAAAATGATGATCTTGTGACATTTAATGAGCGAGTGATCTTATACGGAGATATAATCTCCTTCCCGATATATTTGTCTTCTTTCCAGATGCCAGTATAGGTTGAATCAATACTTTTCATTTTCCCTTCGCCATTTTTCATCCCGTTTTTCCATTGACCTTTAAAGGAGGATCCGTCTGACCATGTATAAGTTCCCGTACCGTGTGGCAATCCTTTCCTGAATTGTCCGGTATACTTATCAACACCTTCTGAAGTACCTTGACCATGAGCCAGCCCTTTCCTGCATTCACCGGAATATTTACCTGAAATAGAAGGCATGTTAACTTTGCAGTCAGTGTTTTGTGAGTATCCGGTATTCCGGCAGAAAAGGAAAAGCACTGTAATGATAATGCCCGTAATATTTTTGCAGTTTTTCATTTTACTTTTTTGTTTTGTTGTAAAAAACAAGGAAAGTTAAGCAAATGTTATGTTAAAGAAAAAAAAGGAAGCAGTGACTTGACAAACATCAACTTCCAGTTAACCTGTAACTCAGAGTATTGTTTTTTTACTCGTATTCTTTAATTATATTCTTCACGTCATCGGGAGCTACCCGGCCGTATGTCTTATCACACACCATAACCACCGAAGCCGGCCCGCAGGCGCCTACACATCTGATGCTTGAAAGCGAGGACTTCCTGTCATTTGTTGTCTGCCCTACCTGCAATCCAGGCTCTTTTTTAAATTCTTCAAGTACTTTTTCTGCACCACGTACATAACACGCTGTTCCCGTCAACTGAAAACTCATCTCTCTGGCATTCATATTTCTTTGCAAGGCAGGGCCTTATAGATACAATAACCAGATCTTTCCTGTCGATCTATATTTTATCTGCAAAATCACTAATACAAAATAATAATAAGTTCAAAAAACCCTTATCAGGTTTTTGTACACCCGTTCTTATTCTTATTTTTACGGATCATTATAATATGTATTGATTAATAAAAATATACCCTCATGAGTAAAATCAGTTTAGTAAAGATCTTCATGGTCTTTCTTCTTTGTTTTTTATTTACAGGCAATCAGACAGTTGCACAGAGACCAATACGAAATTCAAACCAGGTTGCCATCCTTGGTTGGACCGATGACACTCATTACCTTATCCGCACCTTTGATGCAGACAGGAATCCTGTAATTAAGAATGTGAACATTAAAACAGGGAAAGGCAAAGTTGTTCCACCCTCAAAATCGGAGCATGAAATTATTGAAGAGTTACTGCCAGATGGTGTGAAATTAGAGATGAACGACATTATAAGTCCGGATAATAACAGTGTGGTTCTGATAAAGGAGAATGACCTGTTTTATTTTAAAAAGGGCGATACAGAGCTCCACCGGATCACCAATGACACCCTGGGGGAAGTTAATGTGCGCTTTTCTCCTGACGGTTCAAAAATCGCATATACCAGGGAAAAGGATCTGTATATTTATAATCTGGTCAATGACAGGGAGATAAGGTTGACCGCCGATGCTTCGGAAAGGATATATAACGGTTATTCCTCATGGGTATATATGGAAGAAATCCTTGGAAGAGCAAGCCGCTATGCTGCTTTCTGGTGGTCGCCTGACGGCTCAAAGATAGCTTATCTGAGAACTGATGAATGCGATGTGCCGATATTCACTCTCAACAGGCTTGATGAACCTGACGGGATACACGGACTGCTGGAACAGGTACCCTATCCCAAAGCCGGTGATCCAAATCCGAAAGTCAAAATGGGAATCGCAGATATTTCAACTGCTAAAACAACCTGGGTTAAAACCGATTACTCTGTTGATCAATATATTGCATGGCCATTCTGGACACCCGACAGCAAAAAACTGGCGATACAGATTGTGAACCGCGACCAGAATGATTTAACCATAATACTTGCTGATCCTTCAACTGGTGATTACACAGATATCTATAATGAAACATGTAAAACATGGGTGGAATTCCGTGAAGATATTTATGTGATGAATAACGGAACCGGATTTATTATCAGGAGTTATAAAAACGACTGGGAGAATCTGTATTATTACGGATGGGACGCGCGTCTTATAGCACAGCTAACAGATTTTGATTTCAGGGTGAACTCAATTATCAGGGTCGATGAAGATCCCGGGATAGTATATTTTACTGCAACAGGCCCCGAATCAACTGATAATCATGCTTTCAGAGTAAGTCTTGATGGTAAAAACCTGCTTCAATTAACCAGTGGAGAAGGAAGTCATCGTGCAGACATTTCACCAAAAGGAAGTTATTATACTGATACCTGGAGCAGCGTTTCGAATCCGGGTTCGATAGACGGATATAATAAGAGTGGGAAGCTTTTAAAGGAGATCCATAAATTCGAACATCCTGACTACAATCCGGCTGAAGATTCTAAGGTTGAGATGGTTAAGATAATGACATCCGACGGATTATTTAATATGCCGGCTATAATAACATACCCTCTGAACTTTGATCCGTCAAAGAAATACCCGGTTATTTTTACTATCTATGGCGGACCGGATGCTAAAAATGTATATAACAGGTGGCAGGGGAATAATCCTTCGTGGTACTCTCAAAATGGTATAATAACATTTACTGTGGACCACCGGGGTTCGGGACAGTTTGGGAAAAAGGGACTTGATTACATGTATCGCTCTCTCGGTAAATGGGAAATCCTTGATTATGCTGATGCCGTGAAATGGCTTCTTGAAAAACCTTTTGTCGACGGAACAAGAATGGGGATCACCGGTAGTTCATACGGCGGGTATATGACTTGTCTTGCACTGACAAAAGGAGCCGATTACTGGACACATGGTTTTGCAGGTTCTTCAGTTACCGATTACCGGCTTTATGACAATATTTACACCGAGCGTTATATGGACACTCCCCAGGACAATCCTGATGGTTACAAAGATGGTTCTGCACTTACATGGGTAAAAAATTACACGGGGAAACTCTATATGACTCATGGTGATATGGACGATAATGTTCATATGCAGAATTCAATTTATCTAATATCAAGGCTACAGGATGAAGGGAAAATATTCCAGTTTATGTTTTACCCGAATGGCCGTCATGGATGGGGTGGTGCCAAAGCTTTACACTCAAGAAATGAGGCAAATAATTTCTGGCTCGAAAACTTTTTTGGTACTAAACCTTGAACTTTAACACTTTAACACTTTATACTTTTAACTTTTAACTTTTAACTTTTAACTTTTAACTTTTAACTTTTAACTTTTAACTTTTAACTTTTAACTTTTAACTTTTAACTTTTATTCTATTATATATGATAATTGGCATCCTGAAAGAAACAGGAACTGAAAAAAGGGTGGCAATGCTCCCGGGTGAGATCGCGGTTCTTAAAAATCTCGGAGTTGATATTATCGTAGAAAGCAATGCGGGAGAAAACGCCTATGCATCTGATGAAGAGTACAAAAAAGCAGGTGCTGAGATTTCTGCCCGGAAAGATGTTTTTACAAAAGCATCACTTGTCATTTCAGTTAAACATGTTCCTGAAAATGATCTTAAGTACTGCATGAAGGGACAGGTTCTCTGTTCCATTCTTGATCCTGTGGACAATGCACAATGGCTTGATAAGGTCCGTATACAGCAACTTACAGTACTCGCCCTGGACTTGATACCGAGAACTACAAGAGCTCAGGCGATGGATGTTTTATCATCGATGGCTACTGTGTCAGGTTACAAAGCTGTTTTGCAGGCAGCTTTCTTATCGCCCCGTTTTTTCCCGATGTTTATGTCGGCCGCAGGTACCATTAAACCATCACGCGTATTGATACTTGGAGCTGGCATAGCGGGACTGCAGGCTATTGCTATAACAAGAAAACTGGGAGCAGTTGTAGAGGTATTTGATGTCCGGTCAGCTGTGAAAGAGGAGGTAAAAAGCCTTGGCGGGAAATTTATAGAGGTTGAAGGTGCCAGGGAAGATGCCGCTGCCCGAGGTTATGCTGTGGAACAAACGGAAGAATTTAAGAAGAAACAACAGGAACTTATCCAACAGAGAGCTGCAGCATCCGATGTAATTATCGCTACAGCTCAGATACCGGGTAAAAAAGCTCCGCTTCTTCTTCTGAAAGAGACAGTTTTCGCCATGAAACCCGGCTCAATTATTATAGACCTGGCTGCATCGACAGGCGGCAACTGCGAACTTACAGAAAACGGTAAAACGCTGATTGTCAATGGTGTTACAATAATAGGTAAATCCGATTATCCCTCCGATATGCCCACTGATGCCAGCAAAATGTTCGGTTCCAATATTATAAACCTGCTGAAGATACTGATCGACAAAGAGGGTAATCTCATATTAAACATGGAGGATGAAATAATCAACGGAACAACTGCAGTACATGCCGGTGAGTATGTGAGTCAGCGGCTGAAACAATTACTTAATATCAAATAATCCTGATAATGGAAAGTATACTTGACTTCATTTTACAGCACAGGGAGGCAATATTCATTGTTATCCTTTCGATCTTTCTGGGTATTGAGGTTATAAGCCACGTCCCGGCAATTCTTCATACTCCGCTGATGTCCGGCGCCAATGCAATTCACGGTGTGGTTATCATAGGCGCCATAATTGTAATGGGGCATGCAGAAACAACAGGATCAATGATCCTGGGTTTTCTTGCAGTGATACTCGGAACCCTGAATGTAGTCGGCGGATTTGTAGTCACCGACAGGATGCTGGAAATGTTTAAAAAGAAAAAGTAGTCAATACAATAAAAAAAGAATTACCGGTTAATGAGCGATATATCACAATTCCCATATGGTATCTCAGTGCTTGAGATAACTTATATTGTGGCTTCAGTACTTTTTATTATAGGGTTGAAGATGTTAAGTCATCCCCTTACAGCCAGAAGAGGTAATATTCTGGCTGCTTTCGGTATGGGCTTTGCTATCGTTGCCACTATTTTGTTTCACGAGAAGGACGGTGAGCCTATCGGCAACATACCATGGATCATTGCTGCTATTGTCATTGGAACGGCGATAGGGTGGATAATAGCCAAAAAAGTTAAAATGACTGCCATGCCACAGCTTGTATCATTCTTCAACGGGATGGGAGGCGCTGCAGCAGCACTTATCTCCATGATGGAATTCCCGCATGTGAGTCCGGAACTTATTGCCAGAAGCGGTATGTCAAACGGTCATGTGTTGGCTATTCTCCTTGGACTCATGATTGGGACTGTTTCATGGGCAGGAAGTATGATCGCATACGGCAAGCTCGACGGTTGGATAGGCGATCTTAGAGTAAAAGCCATGAGATATGTGAATCTCACAATATTAGCTGTGCTTATAGGATTCATCATATTCATAATGACCCGTGATGTCCAGTCAAGTTCCGAGCTTACACCATTTATTTACATAATGTTTGCTGTAGCGGTTGTCTACGGTGTTCTTTTTGTAATGCCTATAGGCGGTGCTGATATGCCTGTAGTGATATCCCTTCTGAACTCCTTCACAGGTGTGGCTGCCGCGATGGGAGGCTTCCTGTACAATAACCAGGCAATGCTTACCGGAGGAATCCTTGTCGGTTCTGCCGGAACAATACTTACTGTATTAATGTGCCGGGCCATGAACAGATCGCTGCTGAACGTGATTGTCGGTGTATTTGGAGGAGGAGGGCAAGCTGCTGATTCGGGAGGGGGTACTGTTAAGGAAATAACACTGTCAGATGCTGCCGTACTTCTCAGCTACTCAAAAAAGGTTGTGATTGTACCGGGTTATGGACTGGCAGTAGCACAAGCTCAGCATATATGCCATGAGCTCGACAAGCTGCTTGATGAAAAAGGTGTGGAGGTAAAGTATGCAATTCATCCCGTTGCGGGCCGTATGCCGGGACACATGAATGTGCTGCTTGCAGAGGCCGATGTACCTTATGAACAGCTTATTGAAAGTGATGAGATCAATCCTGATCTTCCGAATACAGATGTACTTGTTGTCATCGGCGCCAATGATGTTGTTAATCCCGCTGCGGAAGATGACCCTTCAAGTCCTATTTTCGGTATGCCGATTGTTAAAGCACGTGATGCGAAAAACATAATTGTGATGAAACGCGGAATGGGGAAAGGATATGCAACTATTGAAAACCTTCTTTTCTATAACGACAAGACAAGAATGCTTTTCGGTGATGCAAAAACCACTCTGCAGAATGTGGTAAACGAGGTAAAGAACCTGTGAATTCTTCATCAGAAAATCTTGCTCTTCTCCGCGCTGCTGTAAAGCTAGCCGGTATTGATGCATATATCATACATGTGTCTGATCCACATCTGGGTGAAAACATCCCTGATCACTGGCAAATAATTGACTGGCTGACAGGTTTTGACGGATCAGATGGTACGGTAGTCGTAACTGAGTCATTTGCAGGACTATGGACCGATTCGAGATATTTTATCCAGGCAGAAAAACAACTCGAAGGCTCCCCAATTAAACATATGAGACCCGGGCCTGTTCCGGAAGAGAGCTATATTGACTGGCTTATCCGGAATACAGGGGAGGGGAGCAGGATAGCTTTAGACGGCAGGATCTTTTCAATAAGTCAATATAGGAGACTTGAAGCCAGACTGGGAAACAAAAAAGTGATTTTAAAAACTGACTGTGATTTGATAACTGAAATATGGGTCAGCCGCCCTCCATTGCCCTCAGCACCTGCTTTTGATCATCCGGTAGAATTTTCGGGCAAGGAGCGGTCAGTGAAGATCACGGAAGTAAGGGAACAGATGAGAAACCTGAAGGTAAACAATCACTTGCTTACTTCGGTTGATGATATAATGTGGCTGCTTAATATCAGAGGCAATGATGTGCCATATACTCCCTTATTGTTATCCTTTGCTATTATTGGCGAGGAACAAATAATGCTGTTTACGGGAGAAAACAGAATACCTCCGAAGCTGGCACAGGAATTTGAAAAACTGGGGATAGTCATTTTACCTTATGAGGAGATTGCCGGTGTCTTATCATCCCTTCCCGCAGGCTCCTCTTTGCTCATTTCACCACGTACAACATCTGCCGCCCTCTATTTTTCCGTTCCGGAGAGCGTGAAGATCTTTGAGGATATAAGCATACCCTCACGGTTGAAGGCAGTTAAAAACAGGACAGAGATCGAGAACATAGGCAGGGTAATGATAAAGGATGGTGCTGCCCTCACAAAATTCTTTTTCTGGATAGAACACAACTTAGGTCAGATACCAATGAGCGAGCTTTCACTGTCTGGAAGATTGTTGAAGTTAAGATCTCAAAACGAAGATTTTATGGGACCCTCATTTGCTCAAATTATAGCTTTTAATCAACATGCAGCACTGCCTCATTATTCTGCAAAAACGGAAACAGATTCTATTATTGAGGAGAATGGCATCCTGCTGATCGATTCCGGCGGTCAGTATTATGGCGGCACCACTGATATAACCCGGACAATATCTGTTGGACTTCCTTCTCTTCAGCAAAAAACAGACTTCACACTTGTACTCAAAGGACATATAAACCTTGCAATGGCAAAATTCCCGTTTGGAACCAGGGGATACCAGCTTGACATGCTGGCAAGAAAACATCTCTGGGAACATGGATTGAATTACGGACATGGAACCGGACATGGGGTAGGGTACTGCCTGAATGTTCATGAAGGTCCCCAGAATATAAGTCCTTCCGGAAGCAAAATCCTCATTGAGGCAGGAATGCTTATATCAAATGAGCCGGCATTATACCGCGAAGGTGAATATGGACTCAGAACCGAGAATCTCATCCTCTGCTATGAGGATGAGGAAACCGACTTCGGGCAATTCCTTCGATTTGAAACAGTCTCTTTATGTTATATTGATAAATCATTGATAGATAAATCATTATTGGAACAAAAAGAGATAGACTGGCTCAATTCCTATCACATAGAGGTATATGAAAAGTTAAGCCCGAATATTACAGAAGAGGAGAGGATGTGGCTTAGGGAAAAAACTTCAGAGCTATAAATTAAGTGTAAGAAACACCTCCCCCCTGACTTTTATAGTCAGGGACGGAGTGGTTTGTATTATTCACCTATCTTATAACATCTTCCATATTAGTTACATCAAATACCGGGAATTCAGTGATCCTCAGTTTTGCTGCCCCATATGGTACCAGCTCAATGATTTCAGGTGTGCCTTCAGGTGCAACAGGACTTAATGGCGGGATATCTGCCGAATTATCTTTCATGATCCAGCGTGGCACTTCCATTCCTCTTGCTTTTATAATGACTGCAGCATCTTCTGTCCAGAGAACATATTTACCCGAATCGGTATTCCAGATCATATCTCCCCTGTCGGCAAAGGGATAACTTGTCAAGGAATTTTCAGTAATCTTAAATCCTCTTTCCTGTTTTGAAGGGTCAATCATTAAACCATAGTTCCAGGGGCTCTTAGGATATATCTCCCAGTCAACGCTCCCTTTATAACCAAAGTTATCATAGTTAATTTTGACACTTTTATATTCCTTCTCAATTCTCAATGAAAAATATAGTGGTCCTCGTAGTAATGACATTGCGCCATTATATCTTTTTTCGGTTCTGATTCTCATGGGGATCACCATATCAATAACATCACCATTATTCCATTTCTCGTTTAATCTAAAAGTCGAGCCCGTTTTTCCGGTTACTGATTTGCCCTTGAAGTTTATTGTGACAGAATCAGCCCAGCCGGGTATTCTGAGGTAAAGAGGGAACCTTATAGAGTTGTCTGTACTGATCTTGAATTTTATGTCGCCTTTGAACGGGTAATCTGTTTCCTCGAGAATGGTGACTTCAGTGCCATTGCCTACTTTTGCTTTTACCACAGAAGGGCTGTAAGCTACAGCAATCAGACCATTATTATTTGTAGCCATCCAGAGGTTCTGTGTAAATTTAGGCCATCCCTGATGCATATTTGCCAGGCAGCATGCGAAATTTGGCATCAATCCATAGATGTTTGAATAATTCCCGTTTGTGCTCCAATTCCTTTTTTCACCTGTCACAAGTACCTGGTTTGACTGCTGGTCATACTGATGCGCCCACATATCGGGAGTTGTTGTTCCGGGTAATGCGTTGAATGTCAGTAGCTCCAGTCTGTCGGCAAGAGAATTGTCTCCGAATATTGCATAAAGCTCACCAAGCGAAAACATATATTCAACAACAGCACATAATTCTGTGCCACGGTCAGGACTTTTTCCGGACAGGTGTTCATCTCCTGAGAATCTACCCCCTGCCTGTCCATGGTTGAGGTCATATTTTTCAATTCCGGTAAAGACTGCATTTTTAAATCTCTCATCAGATGATTGCTGAAACCATAATCCGGGATATTTAATTGCCATTGCGTTATTTACAACATGGGCGGTTAATCCTTCGGGACCCCAGTTCAGTGGGATTTTCTTATCGGCTGAGGCAGCTGAATCCCATGGAAACTTTTCATAGTATGCAGTCCAGTCTGAACTGTTTTCAAATATCGATTTTATTGTCTCAAGGATCCATAGTCCGCCTGTCTGCCTGTATAACCAGTAGCCGGTCACGGCATTTTCCATTGCCCTTACTCCGCGCCACTCCTTATCAGGCCAGTCGGGAGGAGTATCGTGCAGGTACCCGAAGTATTTTTCGAGTACCTCTATTGCCCTCATATCACCGGTTGCTTCATAATATTGCATCAGAACCTTATTGGCTACTGCAAGAGGCCAGCGGTCTTTGTTTTTTGCCGGACCATACCATCCGGTGTCGCTTGAGCTCGATAGGATCGGTTCAATCCATGCTTTCACTTTGTCCTTAATGGATTCATCATCAAGCAGATAGGCAAGAGGGACAAGTCCGTCAAGAAAATAGGGGCCTCGCTCCCATGCTTCACCATCACCTCCGCGCCAGGAGGAGTTGACAAGATCAGGCCAGAAATCATCGATATTTCCTGTCAGTCCTGCGGCCTGGGCTTCAAGCTGCGATTTCAGCCAGCCTTCCGGCTTAATTGAACCAAGAGGCAGCTTTATATATGCATTTTGCGACAATGGCACAGGATTTCCTTTATAGTTCATATTTTCTTTTTTGTTTATACATCCTGCAGTAAGAATGATAATTACTGAAATGAGTGTTATTACTGTTTGTTTCATGATTTGAAGATGAAATCTCACTTTAATATTTAAAATATCTTAAAATTCATTTAATTGTAATTCGGGGTTTATACTTTGTTTAATATCAGCACATTCTATTACCTGCAGCAGATCGAACCATGCAACTCCTGCAGGGGGCATTTGCAGGATAATATTGGCTTTCGACAACTGATCATCAAAATAGGGAATTGTGATAATTGTCACAAATTCCTCCCACTTATCACTCATTTTAAACCTCTTATTCCCATGTCCGCCCAGCGAGATCTCAAAATACTGGGGTATGTAAGTTTCACTGGCAGGAAATCTCTGCTCCGGGTCAGCTTTTGCCCTGACTGAAACGAGATAGGATTTTCCGTTCATGACAGGTATCGGAAAGAACCTGAGCCGGATACTCTCATTCTCTCCAGGAGTTACAATCCTTACCGAATGATTCCCTTCAACGTGTTCCCTTGAATCGAGAAAATATGTAGCACCCCTGTCACCACCGTTACGGGCATAGCATGAAGCCGGCACACCGGGGCTTGAGATATCCTCAAATCCGGGATCTGGTAACAGGTTGTCCGGAAAAGGTTTCAGTGAATCCATACGTGGCTCCATTTCTATCAGATAGACCTGTGAACCAAAAGGGGAAAGCTGGTCGGTAAAATATCCGGAGTTTACTGATATTGAACGGTTTTCAAACAGGGCTTTGGCTTTTCCTGAGATCTTTCCTGAAATCATATATTGAGCCCTCTGTGGTGAATTTGTTTTATTCACTGCCATAATTAAAAGTTCTCCTGCGTGTACTGCGGAAGTGACCAGAATATTACTTGAACCTGATCTGACAGGTATTGTCTCTTCATCCGACAGAAGCCAGGGAGTCAATTCTGCAATTTCAGAGGCCATGCGACCGCATTCACTCCATGTGGCTGTTGATTTTGGGAATAAATTAAGCCCCTGTCTTATGAAGTATTGTATGCCTCTGGCTCCCTTTATTATTGCCTGGTAAGTCATTGACCTTATCTCCTGAAGTGTAGGTTCGCGTTTCCATATTTCTCCACCGCCGAATGCCTGCGGAACCATCCAAATCGGTTTCCAGCCCCTAAATTCCCGGGAGAGCTGATCCGCAACATTTCCGAATGTTGTCACCGGGAGATCGGGAACAGGATATGAATCAGCCATAACAATGTCAAGGGCATTTGAATATTGTTTTGCTGACGCGTGTGGAGCCATGAAAACGATAGTAACCGGGTGCCATGGATCATTTTCTTTTATTATCTTATAGGTGGTTTCCAGCGCTTCAGGGGAAACACCATGTCCGCTCGGTTCATCAGCAATATACCATGCTAGCAAAGCCGGATGATCGCGGAATGTCATTATCTCATTTGCCAGCAATTCTTTTTTCTGATCCTCGCCGGGACCATAAACGTTTGAATCTGCCCCACCTCCTGATGAAACGGATAAAAGGTTATAATTCACCTTCATACCCAATTGTGCACACCGATCCATGTATGCTTTTCTTTCATTCAATGTCTCCGGCAATATTTTCTGATAAGGTGAAATGAGATTAAAACCTTTTACAACTTCTTCCTCAGGCAGAGTCGATGAGACAGGAGAATAACAATAGAATCCAAAAGGGAAAAACTGTCTTCTGTTAACTATCAGACCACCTGTCAGCCGGTCAGTTTTCACCTCATTGGGTTTGTAGTCGAGTTTAATAAATGCTGCTGAAGCTGAATAATTTGATTTGTCTTCTCTTCCTTTAATTATAATATTTGCTTTAGCAAGATATCTGCCTGCAGGCACTGTTATTTTAAAAGGTATCCTGAGTAATCTCTTCCCGGGTAGGCAAGTCAATTCATTAACAGTCATTCCATCTAGAGTAAGTTTCATACTCATCTCAGATGAATGTAGTAAGGCAGGAATTTCAAGAATCATTTCTGCCTCATTTTCAAATGAATAGAAACTCAATCTGGAATTCATCTTAAATGATGTACTGTCAATTATCTGATTATATACATCAGGACAGATAACAATTGCAAGAAGCATTATGAAATCCGTTATCGGAATTCTTTTCACGGTATTCCGTATAAGGTTAATTAATGGTTTAAAAATAAGCACTTTTAGTTACAATTTCCCAAATTGAAAATAAACACGGTATTACAAAGGCTACCGGACTTGGATTAATATCTTTCAGTGAGTTAAATATTTTATCAGCAAAAAAAGTCTTATTTTTAAAACTTCAGGCATTTTTTGAATAATACTATTCTTAATATTATAAAAAGTAGTGTTTGATTTTTTCAGTTTTAGATTTTTCGGAAATCATTCTCTCAAGCGGTCTATAGTGATTTTATTCTTTTGTTTTGCAGAAGTCTTTCATTTGCATTCACAGCAACGATATTCAAAATTTGATCACCTAACAGTTATTGATGGTTTATCGAGTAACCGTGTACGGTGTATTTACAGAGACAGCAAAGATTATTTGTGGGTTGGCACCGATATAGGCCTTGATAAATACGATAGCTATCAGTTTAAGAAATACCGATATGTTGAAAAACAGACTGGAGCAATCAGTAGTGATATTATAAATAGTATTTATGAAGACCGGGGAAAAAAACTATGGGTTGGTACTTTTAATGGCTTGAACTTGTATGATCCTGCAAAAGATAATTTTATAGTATTTAAAAACAATCCTTCCGATAAAAACAGTATTAGCAGCAATTGTATCAACAGTATTATTGAAGATAAGGACGGAATCATTTGGATTGTAACTGATAGAAATTGTTTGAACAGGTGGGTCCCTGAAACTCAAAGTTTTATCCGGTATCAATTTGATATCAAGAAGGATGAATTAAATCCGCGTCCATCCAAAATGATAGCATCTGATTCAAAAGGATACCTGTGGATAGTTTCATTTAGCCGGGGAATTCATCGTTTTGATCCTGAATCCGGAAAATTCACAGAATATGACGACCCTTCAATTGATTTCGGATACAATTGCTCAAAAAGTATATACATTGATAATCAGGATAAAATATGGATTGCAACAGATGGCAGCGGATTTTTTTCTTTTAATCCGGCATCTGAAAAATTTGTACAATTCGGATCAAAAGGTAACGGAAAAGGTACCAATCAGAATATCATTCTTGGTATTCTTCCGGAAGACGATCGTTATTTATTGCTTGCGGTTGATCAGGGAGGGATAAACCGGTTTGACAAAGTTTTTAAAACATTTGAATATATCATGTATGATGAAACAAATGTTAAAGGACTTAATAACAATGGGATCTGGTGCATGCATAGAGACAGAGAAGGGATTTTATGGATAGGTACCTCAGGTGGAGGGATCAATTATTTAAATCCTAAAAAAGGAAGATTTAAATTATTTACCCATAATAGTAGTAGTCCTAAATCATTGTCGTATAGTTTTACCAGTTGTTTTTTCGAAGATCATAAGGGTTTAATTTGGATCGGTACCGATGGCGGCGGGGTCAATGTCTACGATCCTGAAACAGGTAATTTTAAGGTATATAAGCACGAATCTTCCAATCCTTATAGTATAAGCGGGAATGTTATTCGAGGTATTGCAGAAGATAAAGATCATGATATATGGATTGGAACATGGGGTGCAGGGCTTAACCGGTATGATAGAAAAACAGGGAGATTTTTTCGATATATGCCTGATGATAATGATCCTTCAAGTATATCAAATAACATAATCTGGAATCTTTTTATAGATCATAACAATACCTTATGGTTAAGTTTATATGACATCGGCATTGATTTATTTGAAATTGGAAAGGGAGTTACCAGACGATTCAGGCCTGACCCGGATAATCCTGCTTCGCTTAGTAGTAATAATAGCTGGTTCTTTTTTGAAGATCTTAATAAAAAGATGTGGATTTGTACACAGAATGGGCTGAATCTTTTTGATAGTATAACGAATTCATTTAAGGTGTATCATTTTCCTGATAATGATATTGGAGCAGTTTATATAGATAAGGCGGGATATCTTTGGGTAGGAAGCAATACAAAAGGATTATTTATGTGTCATCAGAATGGTACCATACTTCGAACATATGATATAACTAATGTTTTGCCAAGCAATAGAATTCATGCAATCACTCAAGATAATGAAGGAGGCATCTGGATTTCCAGCAATTATGGTCTAACCAGGATAAATACAAAAATTCAGTATATCAGGAATTATTCGAAAGAGGATGGTTTACAAGATGATCAGTTTTATCAACAATCATTTCTTAAAACGCGTAAAGGAGAAATGTACTTTGGCGGATATAATGGTTTCAACTCCTTTTTTCCCGACAGTCTGAAAGATAATGACTTTATCCCACCTGTTTATATCACTGATTTCCAGATATTCAATAAACCAGTAGTTTATGGATCACAAGAAGGTCAATTTCCAACATATATTAGTGAAGCAAAAGAAATTATATTGACCTGGCGTCAAACAGTCTTTTCATTTTCATTTAACGCCATCAATTATACTTTTCCGGGGGAAAATCAATACGCCTATAAAATGGAAGGTTTTGAAAAAGGGTGGAATTATACCAATGCATCCAGACGATATGTCACATATACAAACCTTGATCCTGGTGAGTATGATTTTATTGTAAAAGCTTCAAACAATGATGGAATTTGGAATGAAAAGGGAGTTACATTACGAGTAACCATTTTACCTCCATTGTGGAAGACATGGTGGTTCAGGCTGATTAGCATTTTTGCAATAATCTTAATTATTGGTTATATTATTCTTTCACGTATCCAACATTTGAATAGTCAAAAAATACTGCTTGAAAAATTAGTAGCAATAAAAACCACTGAATTATTTGAACTCAATGCCTCAAAAGATAAATTCTTTTCAATTCTTGCACATGATCTACGAAGCCCGCTAAGCTCATTTGTTGGCGCGACCCAGATACTTACTGAAGATATCCAGACAATGAGTAAGGAAGAGATTATGAATATTACAGTGAGTATGAAGACATCAGCCACAAATATCTACAACCTTCTGGAAAACCTTCTTGAATGGTCACGACTGATGCGGGGTCAAATAGATTTTGTTCCTGTAAAATTTAACCTTAAGGAAAAAATTGAAGCCTGTATAGATGTTTTGTCTGAATATGCAAGAAAAAAGAGAATTGAAATAGTAATTATAATCTCTGATGCATTAGAGGTTTTAGCTGATGACCATATGTTTGATAGCGTTATCAGGAACCTGGTTTCCAATGCAATAAAATTTACCCCTGCTGGTGGCAAAGTAAGTGTGACAGCTTATAGTAAAAATGATCATTCCATTGAGGTAGAAATCAGTGATTCCGGAATTGGTATGACCACGGAATTGAAAAACAAACTGTTTCTTTTGACTGAAAAAACCAGCCGGAAAGGAACAGAAGGAGAACCTAGTACCGGGCTTGGGTTGTTGCTGTGTAAAGAGTTCATCGAAAAACACGGTGGAAAGATATGGGTTGAAAGTGAACCGGATAAAGGAAGTATTTTTAAATTTATTCTTCCTTTTAATAAGTAATGATCCTTCTGCATGAAACTCATTCAGGCAGATGCTCATCGTCATTATTTTTCTAAAAAACGATTTTGATTTTCACCGCATCATTTATTGTCCTGCCGTTCTCAATTGCAGGTTTCCATTCCGGACCCTCTTTAATAAGTCTGATCGCTTCTTCGGAAAATTCGATTCCGGGACTGCTGGTAACTTGTATGCTGTCAATTGCACCTGTAAATTCTACAAGGAGATTTAATACAACCTCGGCTCTTTGTCCATCCGGCAGGGTTAACGGTTTACGGATATTTTCTTCAACATAAAGGTCAAAGCTTTCCATGCCATTTATGGGTTCCGGAGGTGAATATTCTATTTGTATATTTTCTGCTTTCTTCATGGCACCTGCAACAACAGCAGGAGCTGCTTCACCCGGAAGAGCGGCTGTCGGTAGAATACGTCGATCTTCAGAAACCAGTCTCTCAGCTTCTTTTGCTCCAGTCGGAATAAGATTTTCTGATTTTTCCGAAATCACTTTCTCTTGCTTCTCCTCAGCAATTGCCTCGTGAATTTCGGGTGTGATATCCGATCGAACAGATTTAACCGGTTCAATCGATTCAATCGGTTCTTCTGCTTTTGCTTCAGGTTCAGCAATAATATTCGTTGGTTCTGTTTCTTCAGGTTCTACAATCCCTTTTGATTCAGGGATTTCCAGGGTAACCTGCTTTAAGGTAGTCTCAAGTGGTTCTTCACCGGTTTCATTTTTATTAATGATGATGAAGACAGAAGATACAATCATTAATACAGCTACAGAAGCTGCAATACGGTAATAGACGAATCTCTGTCTTTTTTGTATTCTGGTCTTCAATTTTTTTTCGAGTTTACCCAGATCAGAAACGGCCTCTTCGGGCAAAATTTCTGAGAGACCCTCTGTAGCCTCTTCTGCAAAAGGATCCCTCTGGAGTTGCCTCTGGAAGGAGTTCTCCTCTCTTTTTGTCATTTCACCCCTGATATAGCGTATAAAATCAGGGAGATTTCCCTTATTATTACCTTTTCTTTTCATTTTTCTCTTCAAGACAAAATTTCAGATTTCTTTTTCCATTTTGAAGATTACTCTTCACTTTTTTTTCACTTATCCCGAGATTAACGGCTATTTCCCTGTAGCACCTTTTCTCAAAGTAAAATTGTTTGATGCAATATTTCTGTTCTTTTTTAAGTCTTTCAATACAATCGTTTATCGCCTCTTCCATATCCGGTTCATCTCTATCTATTGGATGCATTTCAAAGGAGTTTTCCATAAAATTCACGCGATCAGCAGCCCATTCAACAATTTTTTCTCTCTGCGATTTTGATGACCTTAGTTGCATCAGGCAATAATTCTTTGTCACCACGTGAAGCCAGCTCCTGAAATTTTTTATTTCATGTTTTGGAATTTCAGTTATCAGCTTTTCAAATATCTGCATAACGGCATCCATCGCTTCTTCTCTTTTTTTCAGGTATTTAAGACTAACACCATATACAAGGTGCATATATCCGGAATATAGTTCACCCAATAGTTCCAGATTACCTGAATCACTGAATTCTGCAATCAATTCTTCATCGGTCTTTTCCTTAGATATTTTTCCCTGGAGATTAAAAAACATTACCTGCTGCTTAGAAACTGATAGGATTCTTTATTGTTTTTTATTGCACAGAGTCCCGATAGCTATCGGGACTCTGTGTAACTATTTCCTTCTTTTATTTTCCTTAAAGATACATTAAAATAAAAAAATCTGATCAGGTTTATGGAATTTGGATAACTACCGCATCATATTGAAAAAGTTAAACCAATAAAAATTTTGTCATGAAAAACAGTTTAAGAATTTTCGCAATACTGATTCTTTCAGCGGTAGTAGTCTCTTTCATTGAATCGAGTACTATTACTGGAATAGTATCAGATAATCGGGGTTATCCGCTGGCCGGGGTGAAGATATCTGTAAAGAATGCTTCCACAGGAACTATCTCTGATCTTAAAGGTAATTACAGCATCACAGTCGGCAGGGAAGATAAGATCCTTGTTTTTTCATGTACCGGTTATGTGACAGTGGAGCAGAAAATCGGTGAAAGAAACATAATAAATGTCACCATGAGACCTGAAGTTCTTCACCTTGAAGATATAGTGACCGCAGGTCATGCTTCAAAAAGAGATATGGTTTCGGAGGCAGCCCCGATGGTAAGCGGTGTTGCTTATAAAACAATGACTCATTTCCCGGGGTGTAATAGTAATTTCAATACTGAAGGATATGCTCCGGTAAATGAAAACGGGTACAAAAACGTGAGGAACAATCCATTATCTACATTCTCCATCGATGTTGACAATGCTTCATATTCCAATATCCGCAGGTTTATCAACAATGGCAGCCTGCCTCCGGCTGATGCGGTGAGGATAGAGGAAATGATAAATTATTTCAGGTATGATTATCCTGAACCTGAAGGAGAGCATCCCTTCTCAGTTTATACTGAAGTTGCTGTCTGTCCCTGGAATCAGAAACACCTGCTGCTGCAGGTAGGTCTGCGTGGAAAGAATATCGACAAATCCTCACTTCCTCCTTCAAACCTTGTTTTCCTGATTGATGTCTCGGGTTCCATGAATTCACCAAACAAACTACCTCTGCTTAAATCGGCATTCGGACTGCTGGTTAATGAGCTGCGTCCACAGGATCATGTTGCCATAGTTGTTTATGCAGGCGCCGCCGGACTTGTACTTGAATCGACACCCGGAAACAGTAAGGAGGTGATAATGAGTGCTATAGATAACCTTGAAGCAGGAGGATCCACAGCAGGCGGAGCCGGGTTGAGGCTTGCCTACAAGGAAGCTGAAAAAAATTTTGTCAAGGGTGGAAATAACAGGATAATACTTGCAACAGATGGTGATTTCAATGTGGGAGAGTCAAGCAATGGAGGTATGGAAAGACTGGTTGAAGAAAAACGTGAACTCGGAGTATTCATAACAGTTCTTGGCTTCGGAATGGGAAATTACAAGGATGATAAGATGGAGATAATAGCTGATAAAGGCAATGGCAATTACTCCTATATCGATAACCTGCAGGAGGCCCAACGGGTACTTGTTCGTGAATTTGGAGGCACACTCTTTACGATAGCTAAGGATGTAAAATTCCAGCTCGAATTCAATCCTGCAAATGTTGATTCATACAGGCTTATAGGATATGAGAACAGGCTTCTTAATGATGAGGATTTCAATGATGACACAAAAGATGCCGGCGAAATGGGTTCAGGCCACATGGTAACCGCCTTGTATGAGATTGTGCCTGCAGGTTCAGGTGAGAAAATACCTTCGGTCGATCCTCTTAAGTATCAGGAATCCAAAAAGATAGAGGAAAGAAAATATTCAGATGAGCTTCTGACAATAAAAGTACGTTATAAGAAACCGGATGGTCACACCAGCATGCTGCTGGGAAAGGCTGTTAAAGATTTTAACAAGGAGATCGAGGAGGCTTCTGATAATCTTCGATTTGCAGCTGCAGTTGTTGAATTCGGAATGATACTCAGAGAATCTGAATTCAAAGGAAATGCAACACTCGACAGTGCAGCAAAACTTGCATCATCGGCGAAAGAAAATGATGAAGACGGATATCGTAGTGAGATGATACGACTGATTAATACTGCTAAGGGAATGAGACTGATTAGTGACAGAGATGTAGTTAATTAACAAAATATACCATTATCTTAAAGTAAACTTTATTGATTTACTATAGGTCTTAAAGGGATCCGGCTCAATATAACCTGATCCCTTTATCGTTATACTGTATGCAACATGTAACTTATTCTTCAGTCTTTACGTCAGATAATAACCTAATCTGTAAAACTGAATATGCTTAAAAATTTTATTATTAATGCATTCCGCAACATGAAGAAGCATAGTGGATCAGTTATTCTGAATGTTGTTGGGCTGGCTATCGGATTAACAAGCTTTCTGTTTATAACTTTTTATGTAATTAATGAACTCAGCTATGACAGGTTTCATAAGAATTATGAAAATATCTACAGGTTGAAGGTAGTTGGAAGAATGTCAGGCGGGGAAATCGACCAGGCAATTACTGCGGCTCCTATGGCACAAGCTATGCTAAATGATTACCCCGAAGTTTTAAAAGTCACAAGAGTAACCCGGATGGGAGCCTGGCTGATTCGATTCGGAGATAAGAAATTCAACGAGGATGGAATACTGTTTGCCGATTCCACATTTTTTGATGTCTTTGATTTCAAAATGCTTAAGGGTGATCCGTATACTGCCCTGGTACAGCCACGGTCTATGGTGCTTACCGAAGAATATTCAAGGAAATATTTTGGGAATCAGGATCCGGTTGGACAAAGGATAAGTGTTGAAGAGGATACAATACTGTATACGGTTACAGGAGTTATACAGGATGTCCCGGATAATTCACACATGCAGTTCGATATGCTTGCCTCAATGAGCACCTATCCCGGAAGAGCCAATAATCAGTTCTGGATAAGTCATAATTTCTATACATATATCATTGTAAATGAAGGTACTGACAAGGATCAGCTTCAGGAAAAATTCCAGGGAATGGTAATTAAATATGTAGGACCACAACTCCAGGAGTTTATTGGTATTACTGTGGAAGATTTCAGAAAGGCAGGCAACGATTTCAAGTATGTTATGGAACCCTTAAAAGATATACATCTGAAAGGAGCTCCGCAATACAATCTCGAACCGCCGGGTTCCCTATCTACAGTTTATATTTTTATTGCCATTGCCATAATGATCCTGGTGATAGCAATTATTAATTATGTAAACCTTGCAACAGCAAAATCGGCTGCCAGGGCAAAGGAGGTAGGGGTGAGGAAGGTCGCTGGAGGTAATAAATCCGGTCTGATTCTGCAGTTCCTGGGAGAGTCGGTTATTGTTGTTACTGTTGCAACCCTGCTATCGGTTTTACTGGTTTTCCTGCTGAGTCCGGCTTTCCATAATCTCGTTGGAAAGGAAATATCGTTTGCACTGCTCACAAGCTTTAAAGGAGTATTATCACTCATACTGTTGATTATTGTCGTCGGAATCGCAGCAGGATTTTATCCTGCTTTTGTGCTTGCCTCTTTTAATGCTGTTGAGGTTTTGAAAGGAACTCTTAATCCCGGATCCATGTCAAAGATTCTCCGGGGAATACTTGTTGTCTTCCAGTTTACAGTCTCCATTATCATCATAATAGGCTCATTTATTGTATATAATCAGCTGAATTTCATGACAAAAAAAGATCTTGGTTTTGAAAAGGAGAATCTGATTGTTATTCGTCGGCCTGATGCTTTTTACAGGCAAATGGAATCATTCAGGACACAGCTTTTACAAATTCCGGGGGTAGATAAAGCAGGTTTTTCATGGGCTTTACCAGGTTCGACTTTCAGCAATAACGGATTTCTTCTTGATGATGATCCTGAAAAAAACACCTACCTTATAAACCAGGCAGGTGTAAGTCTTGATTTTCCACAGGCGCTGGGTGTTCAACTCGTGGAAGGCCGGTTTTTTTCACGTGAATACGGCAATGATTCATCCGCAATACTCATCAATGAAAGTGCAGTTAAATCGCTTGGACTTAAAGATCCGATCGGGAAATATATATTGCAACCGCAAGGACCTCAGCAGTTCAGAAGACTTCAGGTCATAGGTATTATGAAAGATTTTAATATCGAATCCATGCATAAATCAATTACTCCTGTTTGCTTTACTGTTATGGGACCGGGAGGAGGTGACAGATTTGCAACAGTAAGATTAACCGGGAATGATGTTCCGGGAACTATCAGGGCAATAGAGCAAACATGGCAGAATTTTACAACCAAACAGCCTTTTCAATATGATTTCTTCACTGATACCTGGAATAATCTTTACAGTACAGAGATGAAAACTGGAAAGATCTTTATCCTTTTTTCAATTCTTGCAGTTTTTATTGCCTGTCTTGGATTGATTGGACTCATAACCTATATCACGAACAAAAGAACCAGGGAAATAGGGATAAGAAAAACATATGGTGCTTCGGCACAGGTGGTACTGAATCTGTTATCAAGAGAGGTTATTTACCTGATTCTTATTTCATCGCTTATAGCCTGGCCGGTTGCCTGGCTTGGTTCAAGATACTGGCTCGAAGGTTTTGCCAGTAAGGTGAGTATTAGTCCCCTGATATTCATTTCTGCAACTCTTGTAGCATTAACAACAGGGTGGATTTCAATTAGTTACCGGACATTTAAAGCAGCAGCAACTAATCCCGCAGAAGCTCTGAGGATGATATAAATAAAATAATTATCTTAATGTGATCTCAGGTACCTGTTTATCTCTTTTGCTACCCTTCTCCCTGATGCAATAGCATTTACAACAAGACTGGCACCACTAATCGAATCGCCGGCTGCAAATACTTTAGGTATGTTTGTTGCCAGGTTACCGTTAATCTTCACATTATTCCTGTTGTCGAGTTCAACTCCTAATTCTGTCAGTAATCCTTCCAGTACCGGATGGCTGAATCCGAGTGCAAGCAGAACAAGGTCTGTTTCAATAACCCGGCGGGTGTCCTCAACGGGGTTCATTATATATCTGCCATCTGAATAATCCCATGTAACTTCCTCAACTTCTGCCCCCCTGGTTATTTTCCCATCACCAACAAACCTTAAGGTTGAAATGTTCCAGAATCTTTCACAACCCTCCTCGTGCGAGGTTGATGTTTTCAGGGTTTTGCTGTAATAAGGCCAAGGATTATCACTCGTCCGCATTTCCGGGGGTTTTGGCAGTATCTCAACCTGTGTTACGCTGACAGCCTTCTGACGTATTGCAGTGCCTACACAGTCTGACCCTGTATCTCCGCCGCCTATGACAAGAACTCTTTTACCTGCAGCATTTATGGGATTTACATCC
>Ga0307443_1000563_pt1 | contig 23766 bp, 21 predicted proteins | sample SalMarSW160220MG_FD_202148 | JGI IMG/M metagenome (GOLD analysis project Ga0307443, IMG submission 202148) | Salt marsh sediment microbial communities from the Plum Island Ecosystem LTER, Massachusetts, United States - SW1601-220 | ecosystem: Environmental > Aquatic > Marine > Intertidal zone >... | reverse complement strand
TCCTTTTATTTAGTCTTCCACTATTGTACCATCCCGCCATATATTAATAGGTGGCTCCGAGATCAAATGGAGCCCCACGGGTAAACCCGTGGTCCCATCAAAATACCCGTCTTTCCATCCTCCGCAGTATCCTGTCCATCCTCCGTAGCAGGCCACTGCGGAGGACGGGCTGCGGAGGATGGACAGGCTATCATTTGCGCATTCAGCCACGGGCAAGCACGTGGTCTTCTGCGAAGGCGGATAAAAACAGGCCCAAAACGCAAGGCACAGGGTGGAGGATTTCTATTATCCCGGTTTTTAAATTTTAGTGATACGTTAAGCATCGGGCAAGTCTTTGTCAAGGCAGGGGCCGGGAGAACCTCTTATTTATGAATTTCTTCCAGGCTGTTATTAACTCCTCCACATCCACGGACCGATTATCCCTTCCCTTCAAATAAAAATCCTTATGTCTCTGCATATCTTCAATACCGGCTTCCACTATCAGGGATAATTCCTCGATTAATTCAGGGGCGTATTCTCTGGTAAGTCTTAGGGTTTCTGAATCATCCTTGCCCGAGGGCTTTATAAACAGGCCGTCAGAACCGGACCTGAACACGGCAACCGCGTCTTTTATCAAGGATTTTCTGGTATAAAAAACAGCCGGGATCCCCGGATAATGCATCCTGGCCTGCCGGAGGTTCTCCAAACCATATGCTCTATTCTGACCTATACGGTCAGAAACCACCTCAAACATGGCCCGCCAACTGTCCACTATAGTAAACAGCCTCTTGAGGTATTCGTTGTTCCTGTTTTCCCCACAGTCATCAAGCCCTGCATAGACATAATCCAGGGTATTAAACCGGGATACCATCACTTCCAGTTCCTCCTTCGGGGTAAGGTAAGGCTCGGACACCTCCTTATCTTGCCCCCAAAGATCAAGCAGGAAAAGTCCCGGGACCTTTTCCCTCAGCATGCCATCAGCCTCCATGAATGTATGGGCCTGTACAAAGGTAATGTCAGGGGCATAGGGGGCTATCTCATCGCGTACAAGATCATGTTCAAAATCCGAGTCATCAATAAAACATATGATCAGATCCATATACAGCTGCCTTTCTTAGTTATTGCTTGCCTACTCAAGTCCTCTGCCCGTCAGTCTCTCCAGGGCCTCCAGATATTTTTCCCTGGTCTTTTTAATGATCTCCGGGGGGAGTTTAGGGGCCGGCGGCTTTTTGGGCCATTCGAGGCTGTTCAGATAATCTCTCAGATATTGCTTGTCAAAGCTTTTCTGAGGGCCTCCCGGACTGTAACTATCCATAGGCCAGAATCTCGAGGAATCAGGGGTCAACACCTCGTCAATCAGAATGAGACGGCCACCTTCAAAGCCGAACTCGAACTTGGTGTCCGCTATAATGATACCCTTTTCGGAAGCGAAATTGCGGCCGAATTCATATATCTTGAGGCTAAGATCCCTCACCTGCTCCGCGGTCTCCCTTCCCAATATCCGCCTTACGGACTCAAAGTGGACATTTTCATCATGTTCGCCCTTTTCGGCCTTGGTGGAGGGCGTGAATACAAGATCAGGCAATTCCTCCGACTCTTTCAGCCCTTCAGGCAAAGGAATACCGCATATACTGCCCTTTTCCTGATATTCAATCCATCCGGAACCTGAAACATACCCCCTTACGATACACTCCACCGGTAACGGCTCGGCCTTTTTCACCAGCATGCTTCGTCCTTCCAGGTCATCCCTGTATTTCCTGCATTCCACGGGATATTCGTAGGGGTTCGCTGATATAATATGATTTTCCACAACCGGCTTGAGTTTCTCGAACCAGAACAGCGAGATAGCGGTTAAGATCCTGCCCTTGTCAGGGATGGGATCATCCATGACAACATCAAAGGCGGACATCCGATCGCTTGCTACAATCAGCAGGTTACCGTCAACCTCATAGACGTCTCTTACCTTCCCTCGTTTAACCAATTGCAGGTCACTGAAATCAGATCTGATAACAATATCTCTAGACATCTCGATCTCCTCCCTCGTTCTTAGCTGTTAGCTATTAGCTATTCTCCCTAGACGCCCTCCTTCTTAGCTTTTAGCTGTTAGCCATTAGCTATTAGATGTTCCCTGTTCATTATTCTCTTTTACCCTTTCCCTCGAACGCTTGAAGCCTATCCTCTCTCCTCTTTCCTATTTTCTATTTTCTATCCTTTCCCAAATTGACCATTCGACCATTTGACTATTTAACCAATTATCGGCTTTCAGCCCTTTTCTCTCTCCTCTCTCCTCTCTCCTATCTTCACACTCCTGGCTTCTGCCCTTTCACGCCTTACGCCTCACGCCTTACGCTATGCGCTGCTTGGCTCGCCGTAGCTTACAGCGTAGGCGGCTGCGCTTTGCTTCATAAACTCGAACCCCCGAATCCTGTCCTATGTTTCCTCGCCTCTCAGGAAAAAACACAACCTGTCCTCCCCTCTTAGGGGAGGATCAAGGTGGGGTCTCTTCCTTGACCCCCTCGAACCCTTATACATTTCAATAATTTCCTATATAGATGTGCTTGTCAAGCATCATAAAGGACCCAAATTCACCACCAAGTAGACGAAGATAATTCTGGTTGACCCGCTTAATGAGTACGTAAAGAAGTAAATGAGGGTCCAAGGCCCTTCGACGGTGCTCAGGGCCGTGAGTCCTTCGATATTACTCAGGACTGTGAGCTTGTCGAACAGCGTGTCGAACGGGTTCCAGGGTTCAGGGGGTCAAGGGTCGATTCTTTTGTTCTTAAGATCTTCACTCGAACCCTCGAACCCCCGAATCCTTGAATCCTGATAAATCATCTCTCAAAAACCATCATGACCTGAGGTTACCGCTGTTCTTGGAAAGACGACATCTCAAAAAGGATTCCACCCAAGGCGTGCAGTGGACTTATTTTCAAGGGTTTGCTCCACCAGAACCCCTGGCAGAATTTCCCGTTGCCACCAGGAAAAGGTCTGCCAAACCCTTGAAAATAAGACCACGTCCACTGAATACTATAGATGTCGTCTTGAAAAGAATGGCCGTGACCGGATATTAGCGATACCTTTATCCAGTTATGATATTTTTTGATTCATCCGCCCGCCTCATCTCGTTTTGTGCAGGGTAATTGCACATAAACGAGTTCGCCGCTTAAAAGAGAGCCCATGGGCCGACGGATAGCGCAAAATACTTAGATATCATTGACTATCGAACTCATTAACCGGATGAACCGAAATTTTATGTTTGATTGATTGATATAAATTTGGTAAACTGTATGTTAAAAACGATTAACCTCCTAAAAGAGCAAAAGGTCCATAATCATGGAAATTTCCCAACAAAACTACGAAATCAGAAATAGAATTATGGGATTTGAGCAGAGAATAGACGAAATGCACCAGGCGTTTTATAAATTTTATAATGGACTGGAACCGCTGATGCCGGACTGGGAAAGCCTGGAGAGAGAGCTTGTTTTATACTCACGGAGAAAGATACTCGATCTGGAACTTTCCAAAAACCTGGACAGGGTGCTTTATAAATTTCAGAATAGAAAAAAGATATGGCTGAAATGGGCTGAAGAAGTCGATCATATGCGAAAAGACGAGGAATCCGAAGCCACGGAAACAGCCGGTTCGACTGACCAGAGTCCACAACAGGGCGGGAGGCACTAGATCATTCGCTCCCGGCCCTGCTGATGTACTCCTTGTAATATTTCAAAATCCGGTTTCTAAAACCAACCGTCTCCTCATAGGGAGGAATTCCTCCATATTCCTGTACACGATGGGGCCCGGCGTTATAGGAGGCCAGGGCCAAGCTTATATCGCCCCGCTGCTTCTTCATTAATTCCGCAAAGTAGTTCAATCCATACTCAATGGCCTTGGCCGGAGCGAGACGTTCATCCGTCCTGTCTTCCAGCAACTCCTTTTTGTATCTATTGAACAATTCTTCCCTTTGCTCACCCAGTTCAAGGGATTCCTGCATCAGGGAACGAGCCTCTTTAGCGTGCCACAGCTTGGCTTCTTCGGTTATTTTAAAAAGCGCGGATATGGCCTCTCTTTTCATTTCCTTCTCCTGTTTCAGGAGTGATTGGGCATCATTTAAGTACCCAGGCATATAGATATTATCCATTCCTATCCCCTTGGCCGTTGACGGCATTATCTGGGTCAGTCCGGCCGCTCCCACATAAGAAACAGCCAGCGGATCAAAATGAGACTCTTGTTTAATGAGTGCTGCAAAAAGCAGGGGGTCTATATCATATATATTCTCACGGCACCTTTTTGTTGCCGTCTCCAACAGGGGTACAAGATCGGATAATTCAGGTCCCAGCACGGCCTTCCAATTATCATTCAACCCCTTGTATCTGTAGGCCATGTCCCTCTCAAGATCAAACATCCCCGGCTCTTGTTCTGAGCCTTGTTCCACGAACATGTTGAACACATAATTGACAAAGGGGACATTCTCGGGTGTCAATGGGAAATCCTCTCCCTTAATACCCCGGCATATATTATAGAAATAGCCCAGTGCATCCCTGAGGTTGTTATCCGCCTTATCCAGGCTCTCTTCCCACAACCTCGCAAGCAGTTCTTCACAAACAGCGTTATCGAGCCTGTCATCAATCCCGGGGTTTAAAACAGCCCTGTAACTCAATAGCTTCTCCCGGGCCTTCCGGGAGTTCTTCTTGAAAAGCATAAAATTATCCGCAATACTCTCAGCGTAATATCCCCTATATTTTTCTTTTTGCCGGGTGGACATGGCCCTCTTGGCCCTTTCCAGGGCCTTATCCGCCTCCTTGAATAACCGCACGGCATCCTTGTAATCATCATTAATAAAGGCCTTGATACCCAATGAGTTCGCGACATCCGGTTTTATTCCCAATATGCCCTCCTCGCCCCTGTAGGAATCATCCTCAAGATGTTTTTCAATAGCCCTTAGATTAAATTCAATGATAGACCTTTTAAGCACATGGTTGGGTGTTGCCGCGGAGTGCGATATGATGAGCACCCAGCATAATACCGGACATAATAATAACCCGAGACAAATTCTAAGGCCTGTTCTTGAAATGGAAGGGGATTGGTTCATGACTGTTTCAGTATTTCCGGGGTGTCGAAATCCTTTACGCTATTCCTGCTGCCGGATCGAGTCCGGCACAAGCTACGCCCATCTCCCCCTGAAAAGAGATGGTTGATGATGTGGTGTAATCCATCAGAAAAAACGGCGGAAAGGATCCGCCGTCCATGCAGTAATGTTCAATGACCCGGAATAGCCGTAAACAAACCAGGTCATTGTCTGGAATTATATAACTGTATAATCTTATCGGTGATATCAATTGCGTCGTCGAAGGTTACGACCCCTGTCTTTTCCAGGATAAGCGTGAAACCCTCTTCTTCGGAATATTCGCTTACCACCTCATATATCTCCGTTAAGAGCTCCTGGCCTAATTCATTATCCCTCGTTTTAAGGTCCTGTTCTATATCATTCTTCATGCGGTTGAGCTCCTTGATCTCTTGTGACAGCTTTCCCTGCTTCTCTGTCAGGACCGACACGCTCATATTACTTCCTTTTGTGTTCAGCTCTTCCTGCAGGGCCTGGGCTTCCTTCTGTTTAGCAAGGTAGGCACTTCGTTTTTCCTCCACCTCTTTTGCAAACTGGGCATGGGCCGTTATTGCCGCTTTGGATTCCGTCATGATCCTCTGGGTGTCGATCACACCCAGCTTTATGTCAGCGGCGTAAGCTGAATTGATAGAAACAACACTCATAAAAAAAATAGAAAAAACAACTGCTGATATCTTCTTCATAATTATGTTCCCTTCTGTTATCTTATTGGTATCAAATAAAGATATTTGTTCCGGGATGATTCATCTTCGAAATACTGCCCCTGTACACCTATATTCTCCTACTCTATAAGCATGAATTTGTCAAGATGTGCGTAAGCTCCTGATCAACCCTTAAGAAATCATCACGACTTATGCATTGCTGGTGTCCGTGGCCAAGCGCCGTTCTCTTGATATCCGAACTAGACTTAGAACAAAATACTATTTTACTATATCATACATTTTTATGATCTTATCAGTAATATCGATCGCGTCGTCAGAAGCCACAATCATCCTCTTATTGTGGATAATGGTATATTTCTCTTTCTTAGAATACTCCTGCACTACCTCTGATATCTCCTTGAGAAGGCCTTGGGTCAATTCGTTTTCCTTTTTCTTTAATTCCTCTTCCAGGTCACTTTTAAGGCGATTCAACTCCTTGACCTCCCGGGAAAGCTGTTCGGACTTCTCCTTCCTGACCGATGCCGCCATTTCACTTGCACTCTTTCTTAATTCCTCCTGCAGATCCTGGGCCTCCTTCTGCTTTGTATTAAGGACTTCCCTCTTTTCCTGAACTTCTCTAAGGAAGACAGCCCTGGCACTCTGCGCGGCCTTGGATTCTGCCATGATTCTCTGGATATCAATCACACCGATCTTCACATCTGCAGAGTAAACCGGCCCGACGAGGAATGTAAAACCAGCGAACATAAGCAAAAGTCCGGCAAACAATGATTTCTTCATAATAAAATTCCTTTCCGTGGTATTATCAAAGAAATTGATAGTCTATTGCCAAGCCGATAAAACTTGAACTGTAATTAAAACAAGCAAATAACTATTACACCCTTAATAAATAAAATATCATACCATTTGTCAAGCAATATCTGATTCTTACATCCTCCATAATACGAAGATAAAACAAGAAAGCTCGCGTAATTAAATTCTTGTGAAAATTGTTAAACAAATATAAATTATCAAATATAATCTATGATCGAATTATTCATTTGCCATATAATTAATATCCTAAAAAAATGATTTTCAAATATCTTTAATTTAATATGACAAATAATATCTTCCTATCTATTGTCATTCCCATAAAAGATGAAGCTAGAAATATTGAACCATTAGCTGAAGAATTAACAATTACATTTAACCAAAAACCCTGGACATGGGAATGCATATGGGTGGATGACGGCTCTACCGATGAAAGCCTTTCTGTTTTAGATCGTTTACATCGAGAAGACCCTCGCCATCGTTTTTTATCATTTCACAGGCACGCAGGTCAATCAGCAGCCTTATGGGCCGGGTTTAAGGAAGCAAGAGGCAATCTAATCGCAACTTTAGATGGGGACGGCCAGAATGACCCCTCCGATCTCCCCCGGCTAATAGATATGATATATCCCGGTGGGTGGGATATGATCCAGGGTTACCGTTACAATCGCCGGGATACTCCTGTGCGTAAACTCGCGTCATATATTGCCAACACCTTCCGCAATTGGGTTACCGGTAAAACAGTAAGGGATGTCGGATGTTCGACCCGGGTATTCAGGCGGGAATGTGTCGAATGCCTGCCACAATATAAAGGCATGCATAGATTTCTGCCCACTTTCTTAACTATGCAAGGATATAAGATCGCCGAGGTTCCGGTAAATCACCGTCCTCGTATACATGGGAAGACAAAATATAATATTAATAACCGGCTCTGGATCGGACTGGTAGATACATTAGGTGTTTTATGGCTAAAAAAAAGGTATTTTCATTATAAGATATCTAAAAGATCCGGGTAGGGGCTATATAAACTATTTTGAAATATTAATCGGAGCAAAATGATGAATATCGGTTTATTAGTGCTTGGTTTTACCGCACAGATACTATTTTCCGCAAGATTCGTGGTCCAGTGGATCGCGAGTGAACGGGCTAAAAAAAGCGTGATTCCCGTTTCTTTCTGGTTTTTAAGCCTTATTGGAGGGGGGCTTCTCCTGATCTACTCGATTGGGCGTAAAGATCCTGTTTTCATAGTCGGTCAATCCGCCGGCGTCCTTATCTATTCAAGGAACCTGTATTTTATATTTAAGGGCAAGTATCTAAGCAAGGCTATCCCAACAAAATGATTCAGCGAATTTGAAGAAGAGATAAAAAAATTGGACATCAAAATAACTGATCGTAGGACATCCATTATTCTTATCCTATTATTTATGGCAAGCTTGACATTAAGGATTCCAGGGCTTCTGGAAAGTCTCTGGTATGACGAAGTTTATAGAACCTCTCTAATTCTGAATAAAGAAACTATTATGAGAGTGTTATTTCATGATGTTCATAACTTTTTATATAATGGAATAATGTATTTGTGGATAAATATTTTCGGTGATTCCGGAATAAGTATCAGAATCCCTTCTCTTATATTTGGATATGCATCACTCATTATTATTTACTTGTGGAGCTACAGGAGACTGGGACCTAAGATTGCATGGGGAGTACTAATCTGGGTTCTTATTTCACCCTTTCATATATGGTATTCAACAGAAGCAAAAAATAATGCAGCTGTAATCTTTTTTACGGTTTTGATATTTGTCAGCTATGTCAATCTCATTGAGAAACCTGAATGGAAGTGGGTTATTGCTGCAACAATTTCAGGAGTTCTGGGCATTGCCACTGACTTTCTCCTTCTGCTACCACTACTTTCGATCCTGATAATGGTTATTATAAATCTTGTAAATGATTTTTCAGGAGATAGACTGAAAAAAGTCCTGACCGCTTTTCTTTTAAACGCGATCCTGATATCGCCCCTGTTCTTCTTTAAGATTTCCCGCACAGAGGAGATGCTTCGCACATACCTGAAATCATTTACATTAGAAGAGCTTTACCTGCTTCTCTGCAATTTCCTCCCAAATGGCAACGCAATCCTGAATATCCATATATACGGGGGACTGGCCAGCTTTCACGGGCTTTATGGATGGACATTCCTGATCATTTCCAGTCTGATATTTACCATTGTTTTATTAAGGGGCTTACATTCATTTATTAAATCCAAAACAGGAAATTTCATAAATATAGCTTTTGTGGTTCCTATTATTATTATGTTCCTCATGACATGGTATATGTCTTCATGGTATGAAGGAGAGAGGCATGATATATATCTTGAAAGAACTTTAGGATCAATACTGCTCTACTTTTACGCTTTGATCATATTCTGCGGGGCATATAGCATAAGATCCTTAAAGCTTAGATATGGAATATTGACTGCTATATTTGCCATTACTATTAGTGGCTCGGTATGTATGTTGACTATAAATGAAGATAAATGGTCAATATGGTTGCCGAATCCGGACTGGCGTGCTTTTTCGTATGACGTTAGACAGGAACTCGAAGGCGGTATAGTATTCACCAGCTGTCCATCTCTCGCAATGAAGTATTATTTGGAAGAGCAGGCTGACCTGGCAACCCCCATGCAAGTAGATCCATCAGGTAGCCTGGACAATATCAGGGCCTATATTGAAAAAGAGTTTCAACAACGTTCTGTTACAGAGCCTGAATATTTCTATATAGCGATCAACAAATATTGGGACCCCTACAAGGTCCAATATATAAATAGCAAGGTCATAAGGTGGATATACCCATTGCTGGAGGAAAGGCATTATCTTGCCTTGGATGTATATAAATATGGTCTTCCCGGCTAAAATCATTTTATCGAATTCAAAAGTTTATGCGTGAAGATTATGGGGTATCTATATATCTGTGTATGCGATGGAAAAGGAAATGATTTCAGTAATCATACCGGTCCATAACGGTGGAGAGAACTTCCGCAGGTGTCTTGTAAGCCTTTCCGAATGTGCGACTCAACCTGATGAGATCATAGTTGTGGCGGACGGTGAGTCAGACGGATCATGGCGTATGGCGGAAGACTTTAATGCAGATATATTGAAAATTCCAACGCCTGGTGGTCCTGCAAAAGCCAGAAATACTGGTGCGCGAAAGGCCAAAGGAGATATACTGTTTTTTGTGGATGCCGACGTTACAATTGATAAAGATGCTATAATACATGTTATTGAAGCCTTTGAGCGGGATTCTGATTTGGCCGCCGTTTTCGGTTCCTACGATGATGAGCCCTTTGAGACCAACTTCCTTTCACAGTATAAGAACCTTTTTCACCATTACGTTCACCAGACATCCAATCCGGAGGCCTCTACCTTCTGGGGCGCCTGCGGTGCCATACGGCGGGATATATTCCTAAAGGCGGGAGGCTTTGACGAGAGCTTCCGCCGACCCTCCATAGAAGACATAGAACTGGGTTACAGACTCAAAGAAGCCGGTTACAAGATAAGTCTGTTGAAAGATCTAAAGGTAAAACACCTTAAATACTGGGGCCCATTGTCTCTTTTAAGGGCAGACCTTTTTTATCGTGCCATCCCCTGGACCAGTCTTATCCTTAAAGAAGGTAAATTCCTGGATGATCTAAATCTGAAAATATCAAACCGTATAAGTGTAGCTTCCATTTTTATCTTGATTATTACTTTAGCAACCTCATTATACATGCCATGGCTGATGCTGATTGCTTTTTTTATATTCATGCTGCTATTATTTCTTAACAGGGATCTATACATGTTCTTTAATAAAAAGCGTGATTTTGTTTTTATGCTAAAAACAATACCATGGCATTGGTTATACTTTTTCTATTCAGGACTCGGATTTTTGATCGGGTTCACTGATTATTATGTAAAAAGACTAAAGGGAGAAAAGAGAAAACAGTAGAGAGGAAAGAGCGCGAAAGATCGAACTTATGAATGATAAACCAGTTATCATAATAGGGGCCGGCCCCGCCGGCCTGACCGCTGCATATGAATTCATCAAGCTGGGAACTCAGCCCATTGTCATAGAAAAGGCTGATAAGGTAGGAGGAATTTCCCGAACAGAATCCTACAAAGGCTATTACTTCGATATGGGAGGGCACCGTTTCTTCAGCAAGATCGAAAAAATTAATCGCCTGTGGCAGGAGATGCTAAGAGAGGATCTTATCAACGTCTCTCGTATATCCCATATCTATTACAAGGGCCACTTTTTCAATTATCCCCTCGAAATCTCCAATGCGCTCTTTAATCTCGGCATAATAGAAAGTCTCTTGATACCTCTAAGTTACATCAAAGCACAGATACAACCCTATCCTAAAGAGGAAACCTTTGAACAATGGGTGTCCAACCGTTTCGGCCGGCGTCTTTATGAGAAATTCTTCAAGACATACACGGAAAAGGTATGGGGCATACCCTGCGGAGAGATAAGGGCCGACTGGGCCTCTCAGCGCATCAAGGGACTATCACTTATGGCCGCCCTGATAAACTCTCTTCTGGACATCCAAAAGGCCAAGACCTTGATCAATGAATTCCACTATCCTTTAAAAGGTCCGGGGATGATGTGGAAGCGCTTTAACGAGTATGTTGAAGAAAGGGGCGGCCAGGTACTGCTCAATTGGGAGGTAACAGGTCTGAGGCATGAAAACGGATCAATAGTAAGTATTGAATATATGAATGACGATAAGATCAAGGAGCTAGCGGTAAGCCACGTGGTTTCAAGCATTCCTTTGCCTGCTCTCGTGTCTACGCTGAAGCCCGGGCCCCCGGAAAAAGTGACCTCAGCGGCCGCAAGCCTATCCTATCGAGCCTTTATTATCGTTGTGCTTATTGTGGATAAAAAGGACATCTTTCCTGATCAGTGGATATATATCCACAGCTCTGATGTCAGGGTTGGTCGCATCCAGAATTTCAAGAACTGGAGCGTGGCCATGGTCCCGGATCCCGATAAGACCAGCATCGGGATGGAATATTTCTGTAATGAAGGTGATGAAATTTGGGGCATGAGCGATGAAGATCTTGCAGAGATCGCCTCTGGAGAATTGTCACATATAGGATTGGTAGAGAAAAATGATATCCTTGATAGTTACGTGGTACGCCAGCCAAATGCCTATCCGGTTTATGATGAGGGATATAAAGAGAACCTGGGTGTTATCAAGGAATATCTTGCCGGTATTAGCAATCTCCACACCATCGGCCGGGGAGGAACTCACCGGTACAATAACATGGATCACTCAATGCTGACTGGCATACTGGCGGTTCAGAACTATTCAGGTGCGCAGCATGATTTATGGAATGTGAACGAAGAGGAGGAATATCTGGAAGAGGATAAAAGAGTTATCGACAGGAGAGATGTCATTGAACAAATTCTTGGACGAACATTCGCTAAGATGGATAAACTGGCCTTTGCAACCGCTTTAGGATCGGTATCTGGCCTGCTGGTTTTCCTGGCAACGATCTGGCTGGTTATAAAGGGCGGGGAGGTTATAGGCCCAAATCTGCGGCTCCTTTCTCAATATTTTGCCGGCTATACGGTAACATTAAAAGGCTCCTTCATCGCCTTGGCATACACCTTTTTCTGGGGCTTTCTATTCGGCTGGCTGTTTGCCTATCTGAGGAACCTTGCTTTCGGGTTATATGTTTTCTGGGTCAGGGAAAAAACCGAGATACTGACGCTCAAAGATTTCTTTGATTATATATAAGGATCAGCTCCAAGTTAGTCAATCGATGATCAGGATTCAAGGGTTCTAGGAGTCAAGGATTCAAGTGAAATACTTTATGATCAAAGGATCATTATCTCCTCCCCTCTTAGGGGAGGATTAAGGTGGGGTCTCGGTTGATCTTTGAAGACCCCCTCCTGGCCTCCCCCTAAGAGTGGGAGGAATGACGGGGCGCTCTGCAACAATCAATAACCAGATTCGCCTGAAATCGGTGGGTTTTAATATCCACGAAAGGGATACTATTTTAAGCATTATAAGAGGAATGAAAAAATGGAGATAAAAAACCAAGGCGAGTTAGAGGAAGAGGAAAAGCTCCTGAAAGGAACCCTGTTGTTGAACGCTAAGGCGTTTGGACTTGTCCTCGGTCTTTTGACCGGCCTAGTCATATTCATAGCTACGAATTGGCTTGTACTAAAAGGTGGTGATCAGGTTGGTCCTCATTTAAGGCTTCTTAGCCAGTACTTTATCGGGTACAGGGTTACCTTTGTCGGCAGCCTTATAGGTTTTGCCTATGGATTTGCCCTAGGAACTTTAAGTGGAGCGTTTATCGGTTGGGTCTATAATAAGATTGCTGCTTTAAGAGATTAAAAGAGATTAGTGTTATTTAATAGGTAAATAATGCTCCGGGGATTAGAAATAAATCATAAAAATCATATCCTTTTTGGCGGCTGTGATGTGGTTGATCTGGCAGGCGAGTATGGAACGCCTCTCTACCTGGTCGATGAGGACAGGGTTCACTCTAATTACCATAGATTTATTACCGCCTTTAAGAGATATTATCAGGGTGTTAAAGTCTTTTATTCCTTTAAAACGAACTGTGTGCCAGCGGTTCTCAAGATACTCCAAGAAGACGGCTGCGGTGCGGAGGTCGTCTCACCATATGAGTTTTGGTTAGCCCACCGACTTGAAACAGAGCCGTCCGACATAATCTACAATGGTGTTAATAAATCAGAAGAGGATTTGAGAACCGCCATCCAAAAAGGTGTAGGTTTGATCAATCTTGATTCCTTAAATGAACTCGGAAGGCTTAAGAGGGTTGCTGGTGAACTGAGGAAAAGAGTGAATGTAGGAGTAAGAATCCATCTGCAGAACGGGTGGAGACAATTCGGGGTTCAGAAGAACGGAGATAATGTCATCTCGGCCTTCGGGGAAATGAAGGAATCTGATTTTCTGGATCCATATTGTCTGCATGTTCACATCGGGACAGGGATAAGGGGAATAGGCCCCTTTAGAAAAGTGATTAAAAAAATATGCATATTAATGAAAGAATTAAAAGATAAAACAGGGCTGGAACTAAAATATCTTGATCTGGGTGGTGGATTCGGGATACCCACAGTCAAAACATTTTCTATTTTTGAAATGGCTTTCTATAAAATTTTCGATATCCCCCCAAAAGCGCCTGATATCAAGAAATGTCCTTCGATCGAATCTTTTGGGAAGGCTATTTCCGAGTGCCTGATTGCAGATTTAGAGCGATATGGGCTGAAAAAACCTATATTGATCCTCGAGCCAGGACGTGCGATAACTAGTGATGCCCAAGTCCTTTTAATTACAGTAGGTGATATAAAAAAAAGGAGCGATGGATCGAAATTCGCAATAACAGATGGCGGGATGCAGAATATAGCTTTTCCCCTTTCTTATGAATATCACGAGTGTCTTCTGGCCAACAAATGTAGCGCAAAGAGCGAGGACAGATATTATGTAACAGGCCCTTTATGTTCCCCTGAAGACCTTCTATATAGAAACTGGAGATTGCCGGATTTAAAGTCCGGGGATATCCTGGTTATAATGGATGCAGGGGCCTATTTCACTTCATTCTCAAATAATTTCTCCTTTTCCAGACCGGCAATAGTTTCAACTCAGGCCGGTTTCCATAAAATAGTACGGGAAAGGGAAAATTTTAACAACATGATAGGATTAGATAAAATTTAATACGCATATTAAGATCTATGGCTGGAACTGAAGAAAAAAGGAAAAAGACTAAAAAAAAATCAAAGAACCAGATTATTGCGAGCCGGATCGCAGGATTCTTCGGGCTAGGTTTCTACAATCTTTATTATGTTGAAAAAAACCTCTTAAATGATATTGAAATATTTGAATCGCGGATAGAAGTAGAAATTCGAAAGGCTACTGATAAAGATATCCACCAAATATTAAAGCAATTAGATCATAAAGACAGGAAAAATTTTGAATACAATATTGCGATTGAAAGCACCTGTTATATAGCAGCACATAAAAACAAAATCGCCGGTTACTCGTGGGCTAATCTCAAATATATCTATATTGACGGGATGAAGGTGGCTGAATTGCCGGCAAAAGGATCATATCATGCGGACACTTATGTGTTCCCTGAATTCAGGGGCAATAAGATATTACTAAAACTGGTCAGTTCGGTTTATGCTGATCTGAAAAAAGCAGGCTGTATTTTTACAGGTACTATAATCACAAAAAACAACGCCGCGTCAATTGCAACTACTAAAAAATTTCATGTAAAATTTCAAACTACCCGTATACTTAGACTTCCCGGGCCAAAATCGCTTTTTATTGGCAAACGGTTTTTAATAGGTGTAGCCTCTGATTTTTGCGACACATCAATGTAAATTCCTATTGGCTGAAGCCGATAACTTTAGGGGCCGTTGAATCCTAATCATCGGTCTACCAATTTGCAGATGATTTAACAAAATGAAGATATTACTTATTCATGATTATGCGATGAAAGGTTATGGCTCGGAGCTTCAAATGCTGGCGTTACGGGATGGATTGCGTAGACGTGGTCATGATGTCCGTATCTTTGCTAGCAATGCCCGACTCGTTCAAGAAGGCGATATTCTGGCTGATTACCAATGTATCGGCATATTATCACGCTTTCTGACGTTACTTCAAACGGCAAATCCATGGGCCTATTGGAAGCTTCGAAAGGTCCTGCATGAATTTAGACCTGATGTTGTCCATTCAAGGACATTTCTCACACAACTTTCACCATTAATCTTACCTTTACTGAAAAACATCCCGAGTATGTACCATGTTGAAATATTACGACCTGTTTGTCCGATTAACTCAAAAGTGCTACCCGATCGCTCAATTTGCAGGTTTAGAGCAGGCATCGCCTGTTATCACCATGGGTGTCTGCCCCTCCGTTCATTATTACCCCAGATGCTGGCGTTATGGCTCTGGAGAAAGTGGCGTGGCAACTTTGATAGGTTTATTGCAATCAGTCATAGCGTTCGGCAATACCTCCTTGATGATGGAATCGAATCTGTCGAGACCATATGGGAACCCGTTTCTGCCAGACCACCCCGTCCTTCCCTTTTATCACCTCCAACCGTTGCATTTGCCGGCCGCCTTGTCTGGGAAAAAGGTGTCGATGTCTTACTAAAGTCCTTTAAAAAGCTCTTGATTTATATCCCTGAAGCCAGGCTTATCTTGGTTGGAGAAGGAAAACAGCGAAGTTCTCTCATAAAACTTATCTCTGATCTTAGGATCTCTTCCCATGTCACCATGACTGGATATCTGCCCCGATCGGAAATGGAGATCCTTTTTGATTCGGCATGGGTGCAAGTTGTTCCTTCCATCTGGGTTGAGGCCTTCGGTTGTGTAACCGCGGAAGCCATGATTCGCGGTACTGCCGTAGTAGCAAGTCGTATTGGGGGCCTAGCAGAGATTGTCCAGCATGGTAAAACTGGCCTGCTAGTCCCCCCAAAAGATGTCGATGCCCTTACCGGGGCATTGAACCAGATATTACAGAATCGTGAACTTGCGGAACAAATGGGAAGAGAGGGACGAAAATATGCACTGAAGCATTTTAACTATGAAGAGTTCCTGGATAAAATTTTACTATTATATGAGTCAATGCTGTCCAAGAAAAAGTAACGATCCCTTCACAGCATGATTCTATTTTAATCATCAAAAGAGTTATCATCCTAATGATTAATGAAGTCCGATACTGGGATTCTATCTCTAAAACATTGAAAAAGGACAGGGCTGATTTCTTATGGCGCTCTCATAGCGACACCGTTAATACTGCTTTACTGGATAGATGGCTGCCACCTGAGAAAACAGGGCAGTTACTCAAAACAGACCTTTTTGATGAAGTGGCATCCAAAGGTATGTATCTTTTTCTTAGGGGAAAAGCAGAAAATATCATTGGAATGGATATATCTCCCTTGATCGTAACAGCAGCCCGAAACTCCTATAATGACCTCCAAGGAACTGTCACAGATATACGATGCCTTCCTTTTCACGGAAACAGGTTTAATACAATCGTTTCCATATCAACCCTTGACCATTTCAGCTCAGAGATGGAGATAATTAACAGCCTACGCGAGCTACATAGAGTGTTGCGAATCAAGGGCCAGCTGATCATTACTCTTGACAATCTAGCAAATCCCATCGTTTTCCTGCGAAGCATACTTCCATTTCGATTTTTATTTCGTTCAGCGATTGTTCCCTATTATGTGGGAAAATCTCTTACACCACAACGTCTGGTACATATACTGAAGCAGTTGGACTTTAATATTTTAGAAACCACTGCGATTATGCATTGTCCCAGAGTCTTAGTGGTTGCATTATCTCGTTTCCTTGAAAAGACAGCATCTCCGCCCACTATAAGAGGGTTTTTAAAAATCCTTATATCATTTGAGAGGTTATCATATTGGCCCACCCGCTATCTAACCGGTTATTTTACGGCTATTAGGGCAATTAAACGGTAATCACAAATAAGAATTTCTCAGACCAATAACGTTTTATAACTTTTTCTGGCAATTCGGTTAAAAGCATATTGTATTTTCTTAATTATTTATTTATATCATGTGAGATGCAACTAGAAAGCAGGCATAAATATAAAAGAGGGACCCTCCCCAATTTGGTAATAATCGGAGCTGGAAAATGCGGTACGACAAGTCTGCATTATTATCTCGGGCTTCATCCCTCAATATTTATGTCAAAAGAAAAAGAGCTGAATTTTTTCGCTGTTGATCGGCAATGGAATAAAGGTATTGATTGGTATAAGTCAAATTTTACGGGCAATACGAAGATTTTTGGCGAATCTTCACCTTCTTATACAGCATACCCTCTTATAAGAGATGTTCCTAAAAAAATGCACTCGGTAATTCCGGATGCCAAGCTGATGTACAGCATTCGAGATCCGGTTGAACGCATAGTTTCCCATTATGTTCATAACTATACAATTGGATTGGAAAACAGAAACATAGAAGACGCTTTCAATCAACTCGACAACAATGAGTATATAATTAGAAGCATGTACTTTATGCAACTGGAGCAGTATTTAGTCCATTTCCCAAAATCCAACATTCTGATATTTACATTGGAAGATCTATACAATCACCGGCTTGAGACTCTGCAGAAGATATTCAGGTTCCTTGATGTTGATAAGGATTTCTATTCTCCTAAATTCCAAATAAAAAAACACGACTCAAATGAAAAAGGACGTAAAAACCGCATAGGTCTCTTCTTAAAGAGAATGTCCAAAACAAATTTTGCAAAAATGTTTTCAACGGATATGAGAATGAACATTGGTAGGATACTCTACAAACCCTTTTCAACCAGGGTCGAAAGGCCTGTATTGAATGATAAGGTAAAAGACAAATTAGTTGACTATTTAAAAGATGATATAAATAAATTGCGAGGATTGACCGGATTTGATTTTGAAACCTGGAGTCTATAACGTTTACAGTAAATAAATCTTCTTAATTAAAGCTCAAATTGATAGGCCTTCATCAAATAACTAAAATAAGTGAATTCGTCAGGAAAGATGAAATCCTAGGACATGTTCTTGAATTTGTTAGACAATATCCAATTTCTTTATGGGGGGCTGTTAAGTATAAAGAACTATTTCAATCTATTGAGACATATTGTATGTTTATTGGCTATCCAAGAAGCGGGCATAGTTTAGTCGGTTCCTTGCTTGACGCCCATCCCAATATCATTGTTGCACATGAATTAAATACTCTCAAATACTTATTAACAGGTTTTAAAAAGAATCAAATTTTGTATCTTCTACTTAAGAATTCTCGTGAATTCACAAAAGCGGGACGCAGATGGAGCGGTTATAAATACCAAGTACCTAATCAATTTCAAGGTAGATTTAAAAAATTAAAAGAGATAAGAAAGGGGGGTCTTCTACTAGAATCTTAAGCACATATCCTACACTTCTCAAACAGTTACGAAATGTAATTAATCTTAATTTAAAATTCTTTCACGTTTTCAGGAACCCTTATGACAACATAAGTACAATATCCAAAAAACATAAAATGAACATCAAGAAGAGTATTGATTATTATTTTTCTCTTTGTGAAACAATAACAAAAGTCAAAAAACAATTAAACAAAGATGAATTGTTCGAATTTCGGCACGAATCTTTTATTGATAATCCCCAAAAACTGTTACGAGAAATTTGTTTCTTTTTAGGTGTCACCGCACCACAAGATTACCTAACTGATTGTGAAAGCATTGTCTTTAAATCTCCCAGCAAAACACGTAACAACTCACCATGGGATGATAAATTAATCGCTGAAGTAAAAGATAAAATGAAACGGTTCTCTTTTTTAGAAGGATATTCTTATGACTACTAATTGGCAAGTCAATATGACAGATCCTTTGGCTAACCCTTTTAGAGCTGGAAATATGCAAATTATTCAAATTAACTATTCTCAAATGTCTGGCTCTGTTTTAAGCGATATTAGGCAATCCAACTCGGTTAATATAAAAAGATGAAGCAAGCTTCCTCAGGAGCCGGCCGAGACTTAGTGACCGGTACCGTAAAAATTTTTTTAGCCGAATCGTTAATCATACCGACAGGATTTATCACGGCTGTATATCTTGCTCGGAAGTTAGGTCCAACCGAATACGGCCTATTCGCCCTAGCGACAATTATTATCCTCTGGATCGAGTGGCTCAATGTTTCGTTATTCTCTCACACAACCGTAAAATTCGTGAGCGAAGCCAAAGACTGGAAGCCGATCGGTATCACTGTTATACAACTGCATCTTATTTCCAGTATCGGCATTGCTATATTAATCTGGTTCCTCTCATCTCCACTTGCAGGAATATTCAACGAGCCAAGCATGGATAATTACCTGAAGCTCTATGCGGTCGATATACCTATATTCACCCTGGCCCGAGCCAATTGCAATATTCTTATTGGAACCGGTCGTTTCAAAGAACGAGCCAGGATAACTGTAGGTCGAAGGATTGCAAGGCTTTTATTGATCATACTTTTTGTGGAGATGGGATTCTCTGTTAATGGTGCCATCATGGGAATGATCGGGGCTTCGGTAGTGGAACTGGCTATCAGCAGAATATATATCAGCCTCCCATTGTTTTTCCGATCTTCATTTGAAATATCAAATCTGCTGGGATTTGCTACTCCTTTGTTTCTATCCGCTCTATGTTTGAACATAATCAGGCTTGACCTTTTCGCCTTAAAGGTACTTGGAGGGACAGCAGCTCTTGCGGGCTTCTATGGGGCTGCCCGGAACCTGTCTATCCCTCTTTACCTCTTTTCTGGCTCCCTCACGAACCCTTTACTCTCTACTTTGAGTAACCTTATCAGCAATGGAGATGAGCTTAAGGCTAAAGAGATAGCCATGACTTCCATACGTTCTATCCTGTGGCTCATGCCTTTGATAGCCATGAGCGTAGGGGTATCCCATGAAATTATTCTTTTCATTTTCGGGGAAAAATATCTACCTGCAAGTCCTGTTTTTTTCTTTCTTATAATCGCGGCATTAGGATTAGTTGCAATCCAGATATCCAAGTCTATACTCACTGCTCTAGGGAAACCAGGCTGGATATTGATTGTTACCGGCTCCATGGTCCCTGTTGCGTTAATAGGGCACCTGATCTTAATACCACTAATGGGCGGTACTGGCGCGGCCATTGTAACGGCATCTGTGGCGTGCCTTGGGGCTATAGTCGCCCTCACTATCGTCCATAGAATCTGGGAGATACCTTTTCCGCTGAAAACACTTTTTAGAGGAATATTTTGTGCGGCGCTTGCTTATGCCGTCTCTGTATGGTGGCCGGTTTCAGGATATATTATAATCTTGAAAATCCCTGCAATAACCTTCCTCATCTTCCTCACTTTTTGGATTCTCAATGAGTTCACAGCAAAGGAGATCCTCCTGATCCGTTCAATGCTGGGGTTATATAGAAAGGGAATATAACTACAATTGGATGGCATATCTCCATTCGTTTATTCGAAAGGTATGGAAAAACGCTCACGGTAAGCTCGGAATCGTTCATTCACCTTATCGGTATCAAGGCCGAATACCTCCGGATGATAATGATGTACGCCGTGTTTGTCTTTCTTATTAAGGCGCAGCCAGTCTTTCATCCTCCTTTCCGCCTCATCTGACAGGACAGCTCCTACATCCTCATAGATCCTTTTTACTGTTCCAATCGGGTCTTTTACCAGGGCATAATAATCCACATTATGAAATTTCTTGTCAGCTATGGAATCCCATGCCTTCATCCCTTTCTCCACATGGGCCGCTGCAAAATCAAGGGCTATACTCCCGAATTCCTCTAGTTCTAGGAATGCATCGCTGTTCATCTGGTGTACTCTATTTGCCAGGCTGCACATGGAAGGGAGGACCTTCAGAGGGTCCCTGTGTATCCATATTATATGGGCATCCGGAAAAACCGTCTTAAAGACATCAAGGTACCTAAGATGATTTGGACCTTTTACTACAAGCCAGTCTCCAGTGCAGCGCCAAAGTAGTAATTGAATCTGCAGCCTGTAATACCGGTACGAAGGATACATATCTTGTTCATTAAGCCACCTTATATACCCGTTTAATGTACATAGATCTATAAAAATATGGAATAAAAAACTATTTTTCATGAGGTGGCGGCACTCTCCAGGACTATTATAACGGTCCTCATGAATGGCTTTGATGATGCCTTTTCCTCTTTTCGAAAGTACAAACCATTCCCAGAAAGACTGCCATTTTTTCAGCGATAATCGCCTCGGATCTGACTCATAGGTATCACGGGAAGGAGGAGGCGAAGGCGAAAGCAGTTCCCACATCTTCAGGGTCCTATTGTTCGGATCCTGGGCCAGCAGACCATGAAGAAATGTTGTGCCTGTACGTTGCAGTCCCGTGATCACGAGCATGCGGGGGATCGGGGTATCAAGGATCTCGGGATGGTTGGTTATATCGGCCTGTATCTTTAATCTATTGACAAGGGCCCTTATCACATCTCTCTGTGCACGCAGCCTACCGTAAAAGTTTAAATGTGCGTCCTTCTCGTAAGAACTGAGTAAGACTTTTAACGGTGCCCTAAAAGACTCATCTCCCCAATCCGATAATCCTGCAATTCTGCTGGCTCTTTCTAGTAATTCACTTTCAGATAAAGAAATTTTTTCTGCAAATTTATCACCTATAAGATTTACTACACGATACTTCCAGCTCGTTATCTTGCGCATCTGTTCCTGTTTAATTTTTAATATATCCATCTTGATCCAATCTCTAAACTCGATTCTGTAAATAATACTAAAGCTCTAATCAAGACATATTTCTTTTCCCTTTGATTAGAAACAAATGCCTTTCTAAATTAATGTTCCAATATCCCTTTCCGTCATAGCCGATACCTTCAACGCTCCATTTTTAAAATTTTTATCTGCTCTCTGTTCCATAGAGACTATAAAAGGAATTAATATATTCAAACATGTCAGCTTCTTCCAGGGCTTTCTGTTTATCAATTCTCCAGAGCACTTTGATCAATTTTGTTCGGGTCGTTCTAAGTCCTGAGTTGAACTCGAGCGCCTTCTCATATGCGTTCACGGCCATATCAAGCTGTCCCTGGTTAACCATCATATCGCCGATCATGTCATATTTATTGGAGACGGCAAATGAATCATCAGTAATTTTATTAAGATAATAGAGGGCCTTCTGTGCGTCACCCTTCATATAATATTTTCCCGCAAGGGACAGGTTCGCAAAGTCGGAATAGTGTTTTTCCAAACTTGAGGACTTCTCCCAGTATTCAATGGCCTCATCTTCAAGCCCCTTTGAATTAAGAACAATGGCATGGGTATTCAGATAAGCCGTCATATCCTTGGTATCCCGGACAGGAAAAAATTCAATAATAAAAAAAGCAACTAGAATAACTAAATAGATTAATACATTCTTTAATCGGTTGCTTTTGATATAAGATCGAATATCATTAATTCCAATAATCGCAAACGGAATCAAAATCACAAGCAGTGGCAACCTGACCCTTGTATTGGTAAAAAAGGCGACAAGGGTTAAAGCGTAAATAATAAATATCACGTTCAATGCAAAGGGTTTCCTGCTCCTAAACATGTTCAAGACCATTCCGGTCATGCCAAAAGGCAGAATGAGCCAGAAGCTTAAGAGTGGGAATTTAAAGAATCTTATATAATCACTTAAAAAACCGATATGATAATGATCACCTTTTTCATGCCAATTAAAAAAATTCATTAATTTTCTAAGCTGTTTCCATGTAAATGCTAACGGTTGCTCCAGCGCCGTCTTCAAAACCTCATTTTTCCAGTAACGTGACGCCTCTCCTGAAGAGAGCTTCTTGCCCACCCTCCTGCTCGCCTCAATGGTAAAGTGTATCCCCATTTCAGCAGGCGCTGTTGTAGCAAAAGAAACGGGATATCCATATTTCATATTATTACAGATAAACAGGTTGAAGCCCGACTGTGAAGGAGTTGCTGAAGTCTCACCCGAGACCATGTAGTTCCTTATCATAAAAGGGGACTGTACTATTAAAAGCCCGGCAACATATACAAAAAGGGTCGTCACTGCCATCTTCATTGAGGTTCGGCATTTATAGGCGTTCCAGGCAAGGAGCAAGAATATAATAGGGATCAGGACTAGGCAGTTCGGCCGGACATTGTTTGCGAGAGCGATTGCTATCCCCAGGAATAATGTCTTTAGCATCGACCTTTTACACATAACCACTACCAATAGATAGCAACTTAAGGCAAACAGGAAGACGGACAAGGATGTCTTAAGGGGCACGATACTGTAAAATATAAAAGGCTCGTAAAGGCAGGCGACAAGAGAGGCAATCAGGCCTGCCGTGCGGTTTAACAACTCCTTAGCGATGAGATAGACGACCCAGCAGGTAAGGACTCCGAAGATGATATTTACGATCCTGATATAGATCACATCAGGAGAAAAAAGCCAGTAGATCAGGGCCATGAAATATGCGGGTAGAGGGGCCATTTCATAGACGGACGACGAATCGAAGGTTCCCTTCGCCAAATTTACAGCCCAGGCATGATATAATCTCTCGTCCCATAAAAGGAAATCAAAGTAGATGCTCCCTTTAAGGCTCAGAAGTGCCAGCACCCTGAGAATTAAGGCAAGCAAGAGAATGCCTATCAGAATTACATGGAAATACCTGTCAAG
>Ga0307443_1000562_pt1 | contig 23805 bp, 15 predicted proteins | sample SalMarSW160220MG_FD_202148 | JGI IMG/M metagenome (GOLD analysis project Ga0307443, IMG submission 202148) | Salt marsh sediment microbial communities from the Plum Island Ecosystem LTER, Massachusetts, United States - SW1601-220 | ecosystem: Environmental > Aquatic > Marine > Intertidal zone >... | reverse complement strand
AACTACCGTTGTATTTCACGACATGTGGTGCAACAGGAACGTTTTCAACGCGATGGAAAGACCAGTTAAGCATATCGTCCGAGATCCACGCACCACCGCCTGTGCAAAACATGTAGTACTTGCCTTTCTCCCTGATGACAGTGACGTCTCCTGACGCATTCCCTCCCTGCCCTATGATCATGGGCAAAGGATTACAGTAGCGTGCTGCCTTGCCGGTTTCAGGACTTTGCTCAGTATCAGTGGTTGAGCAGGCAACAACAAGACATGTCATTGCCCCGGCAAGCAGTAAACGACAGATTGATTTCTTTTTCATATGTAAATAATTTTGATTTTAAAGGTCACATAGATAGTCATTTCGGTAAAATATTCACAATAACACGTTTATACCTGGTAAGCGGAGGATTTCCCTTATCGGTTACTTTAAGAATAAAATGTGCCGTTTCCGGTTTCTCGACCACCGGGGCCTTAATATAAGGGATCCTGTACAAATTTTCAGCGGGATCAATTTGAATAGGTTTTTTATATGAGCCGGCCTCGGGATACTGAAACCACAGGTAACTTAAATTATCACCATCCGGATCAGCAGTGCCACTTGCATCAAGTATGAAGACTTCACCCGATTTAACGGTTATCTGATCGGGATGCCCCAGTACAGGAACCGGCGGATGGTTTGCTTCATTATATGGCTTTGTACACCAGTCCATTCTGGCTGCAAAATCATTCTGAAAATCGTCTCTCCAGCGAAACAGTGAAGCCTTATTATTATTAAAAACAACCGTATCCCTTCTTATTGCCCGACCGTATTCATTATATACACAAGGGACAAACCTGTCGGCAGCATTGGTCCAGATTGCCCGTGGTTCAGGTTCAACCGGCACACCGCCTGTAAATCCTTTGGTATCCAGTGTCGAATACTCAGGCTGGTATAATTCATAGCGACCACCCCAGCCACCCCAATCAGGGTGTTCGACATTATTCAACCCATTTGGTATTAAAAACAGGAAAGAGGGAGTATCACCCTCCATACCGTATGCAACATCCGGATATACTGCACCAAGTGGTCCGTGGTTCTGCTGTATGTTTTGTGCCAGCCATTTATTGCTAATGGTTTCGTTGTTTAATCCTTCAAAGGGAAGATGAATGGCATTCCACGTAGAGCTTCCATAGCCGCCAGGACTGACAATATAAAACAGGTCAGGAAAATTTTTACGCATCCAGATGCCGCTGTCATCCTGGTCGGAGATTGTATAAACCCTGAGTTTATTAACCAACTTTTTAGCATCGGCTTCCGACTTTGTTTGTTTGATTTTGTACAATGCCTGGGCAAGAGTATTGGGACCGCCCCAGACACATACCCATAATGGACGGGGATTATTTTCATCAAGGACATGTATGATCCAGTCTGAACCCTGCGAATCTTTACCTGTTCCAACTCCGCCCATTCCATATTCCGGTAAACCCTGCTTTACTATTTGCAGCAGGGAATTAGCTTCTGGAAAACCGGCTTCATGCTTTAACAGGTTGGCCTGAACCTTCTCATAGGCCCGGATGACTTTGTGAATTGATTCGGGGTGTACCTCATTCTTCATGTGAACGGAGGTAGTGGCAATGATCCCTTTAATGTCGATTACATTTGAATATAAAACTAACCGAACAAGGGATTCTGAATCATCAGGTTCATTTTCGACATCAGTAAGTATAATTACCCTGTTCTTCTGAATTTCCTGTGCTTTCAGAAGCAGGCCTGAAGAAATCATCAGGTATACCATAAATGAAGAAAAAATCTTCTTAAAGTTATCGGTCCTCATATTACCATCAATTAATATTAAATAGAATATAGTACCGGATCGATCAAACCGGAAATATTTCTTATATGAACGGCAGTCACAGTCCGGACTCCCTGATCATTTTTTACCATATTTCGAACGTCTTACAGGTTGATTAAGATTTATCAAATTAAAGCAATATAATTTAAAGAAGTGTAAAAACAACACCTAATAAATTTTAAATTTGCCTTTAATCTCTTAACGTTTTTATCAGAATACCATGAGTGTTTGAAATCCTGCCTGATCAATTATTCTGAACAGCCGGTTTTTTAAACGGTTCAAGCTCTTTTTTGAATTGGATGATCAGATTTTTCAGTGCCGGCATGTCAACCTCTCCCTCTCTTAGCATCCTGACTTCCCAGGTAGGCGGAATTCTCATTGCAGTCAGCTCTCCTGCTTCCAACAGGTGGGCAGCAGTTTCGGCAAGATCCAATCCATCCTTCCAGGTCGCTTCAGGATCCTTGAGCCACTGTTCACTCCGGTCTGTTATTCTTGTAACCCAACCCTCCTGATCCGGCATGCAGGGAAGAATATCCTCAGTCCGTTTGCGGAAAAATCCCATGATTGCAGCAGCGATCGACGGATCCCTGACACTCCCGTCATCATAGAATACACCATGGACAGTTCCCCATCCTTTCCTTACGATCATAAGTTCCCAGATATACCATCCCACCTTCGCATTCATATGTTCCTGGAGGGTGATATCATAAGGATTGGCACGGGCAATACAGCCAATTTCACCATTTATCAAAGGCTTGTTCACTTTTGCGGCAAACTCTTTGGCCCGGCCGATGTTGTTCTTTATCTGTTCACGTGTCTGCATATAATCATGAAACTGAAGTACATCCACATAATCTGCCATTTCAATCATCCCATCCACGAAAGCCATTCCAATCGTTACAGGAGTATTAGGGTCGAGTTCATGGAAGGTTTTAGCCATGAATTTACAGTTTTCAAAATTTCTTAAAACTCTCTCCCTGGGGGTTGGAGGCCAGTCAGGTTCATTCATAATGTCCCAGAATGCCAGTCCGGGTTCATCCGATATCGCATCGACAAGAAACTGAGCCCATTCCCTTCCCTGGGCACGTAGTGAGGTATCCCTTACCCAAGGTCCGCCTTGCAGAACAGGCATGACTCCTATATTCCTCTTATGGCATTCGCGTACAAAATGCCGAAGTTTTGCAGGCAGAGCTTCCTTATCCTCAGTATAAACTGTATAAGGAACGAAAACCCGCACCTGATTAAGATTGAGACTTTTAGCCAGATCAAGATCAAATTCGATTGTTGCTGAGTCATAACGGACCCAGCAATCGACATGATGTCGCGGGGCAGCTACATTGGCAGGTGTATAATTGAAACCCCTGATAAGAGAAGGATCCCTAGGCCCTGTAAAATCAAATCTTGAGATCTTTTTGTCCGGGCCAGTGCATCCTGCCAGTATAAGGCAACATAAAAACAAAGAATTAAGAATAGACTTTTTCATGATTCATGTAATTATTTATATGATTATCAAAGATCATTAGTGTCCATTAAAATTACAATATCGTTCTTTAAAATCTTGAATACATATAGGTTGTAGAGTTTTTTTATTACATGTTAATTTGAAATAAAGATATGGTTTTTAGCTTTAATAAAAGCTAAAAACCATGAATCAGGGCAAATATGTTTACTCTCAGCTTACAGATTTTTAGCATATCATTTTTTGAAGAAACGTCTCTAAAAGAGCTACTTACAGACCAATATTAGTAGGATGCGTCAAAAAACTAAATTGTATATAGTTGAAAATCAATTATATTTAAGTGGACATTAGTAAAAAATTATTATTTTTAATGTCTGGATTATTTGCAGTAATAAAATGAAAAATTATCCATAATAACCTAAATCTAAATAAAATGAAAAGTATTTCAAGACGCAGATTTATTCAAAACAGCGCAATAGGCGCTGCTGGTCTTACCGTACTTCCTTTGTTGCAAAGCTTTAAGGGTCAGAGTCCTAACAACATGGTAAGGCTGGGTTTTATTGGACTTGGACAACAATGCATGAACCTTCTCAATGGTATGAGCAGGATACCGGGCGTACAGGTTGTTGCAGGTGCCGATGTTTACGGTATTAAAAGGCAAAGGTTTGAAAAGAGGGTTAAAAATTACGCCAAGGCGGACAATCAAACTGCTGATGTTATAACATACAGTGATTTCAGGAAGGTTCTTGACCGGAAGGATGTAGATGCTGTAGTAATTGCCACACCTGATCACTGGCATGCAATGATAGCAATTGCCGCATGTGATGCGGGTAAAGACATTTATCAGGAAAAACCGATTACGTTCACTATTAAGGAAAGTATAAAGGTTGCCGAAGCTGTCAGGAGAAATAATGTGATTTTTGCCACAGGCAGCCAGCAAAGGTCTGATAGTAATTATCAGCATGCCGTAAATATGGTTCATAAAGAAGCTTTTGGTAAACTAACAAAAGTCTATGCTTATGTGGGACCGGGTCCTGATCCGTATAACCTTCCTGAAGAACAGATTCCCGTAGATCTGGACTGGAAAACATGGCTCGGACCATTGCCTTATATTCATTATAACCAGAGACTCAATCCTCCTATTTCACTTGATCCCGAAATGAACGAAACATATTGGGGAGCATGGCGTTACTATAAAGAAACAGGTGGTGGATATACTTGTGACTGGGGAGCACATAATTTTGATATCGGCCAGTGGGGACTTAACAAAGATCACAGCGGACCTGTCAAAGTAATTCCTGCCGGTTACCAGGATACAAAATACCTGACTTTCGTATATGACAATGGTCTGGAAATGTTAAATCAGCCTTATGATGATGCTAAAACACTCGGCATTAAATTCTGGGGAACCGATGGTTGGATTTCCGTATCAAGAGGTAAAATAGATGCTTCAGATAAATCATTGCTTCCTTCAGAGGGCACGGCTTCGGATCCCGGTCTGTATGAAAGCAGTTCTCTTCATGTCGAGAATTTCATCTCTGCAGTCAAATCCCGCCGCGATCCTATTGTCCCTGTAGAAATCGGACAAAGGACAACAGTTACATGCATATTGGGAAATATTGCCATAGAACTTGGAAGACCCGTAAGCTGGTCTCCTGAAAAACAGTATTTCATCAATGACCCTGAAGCTGAAAAGTTATACCATAGGGAATATCAAAACGGATATCAATTATAATTCCCTCAGGGAGTACATAAAGCTTATAAACCTGCAACTTTGCTGTTGCAGGTTTTTTAATCCTCCTTTACGTTCCGTTTCGGAGAACTATGAGATGATATAATTGGCTTTGCCGAGCTGGTAAACTCGGTTCCCCGCAGCTTGCTGCGGAAATTTTTCCCGGATCACATCTGTAAACATTTCCCCGGCAGAATCAATTATCAGTAAACTCGAGTAATCCGAAACGAGCCGGCTGATGAACATCTTTCCGTGTTTCATATATCGGGAAGAGCGTTGATGTTGAACGGAATCTGTCTTCTACGTAATTTCTGTCCTGTCGGACCGCCTGAAATGCCCATCTTACACCGGCCTTTTGACGTGAAAGAAAATGAAAATCGCTAAATGCCGTAAACGGAATTGCAAATTCCATTTGCCACATTTTGTCCTTGTCTTTGTCATTATTTATTGTACCATCATATGTCACCTCCACTTTATACACAGGATTATAAGACCTGATAAAAATAGTTCTGTCATTATAATACCTCCATAGTACTATATAGTCGTACGCTGCTTTGGTTATATTGATTTCAAACCCAAAATGCATATAGATACTGTCAGGAACAGGAACACAAAAGAACTCTGCGCAATCGTCCAGATAAGGCCGGGCGTCAAAATTTTTCTCGCGTGCGGTGAGTGAAGTGTCTTCGCATTGGTAAAACAGGTACAGATTTTCATCATCCCATAGCATCCTGAATTTTGATTGCTGTTTTTCAACAGGTTTATCGCCTCTGTAAAAATAATTGAATGACTCTACTTCAGCATTCTTCCAGCTTGCTTCATCCATTTTACCATCAACTGTTATAGGTTCCCTGGCTCTTGAAACTTTATATACAGGTTGTTCTCCTATTACGAGTTGTTTTTCGGTCTGAGAAAAAACAGAAAAACCTGTAACAATATAAACTAAAACAGTAATAATCCTTTTTAGTTTTAAGTGATTAATGATCTTGCGTTTCATCCTTTCTGAATAATTAATGATGTCCGAATTTAAAAAATTCCCGAAGAAAACAGAAACTTGTTTATGAATACTTTGTTAAAATCATCGATTAGACAAAAAGTTTTTCAAAGTTTGTTTTTGAAGATTATTCATGGATCCTACCTTTTTTTGTTTGTTTGCACTTCAAATTGTGAAGATTCATTTTTATAATACACTGTATATCACATAATTACTAATAATTGAAAACTGTTTTATTAACAATCAAACAGTTTAGAAATCTTATTCACAAAAAGACTATTTAAGTAATTAAATTGTATTTTTATCAGATATTACTTCTGTTTAAAATAATTCATTAAACCTTATCCAATGAAAAGAAATGTTAAAAGATCATTCTTCACAGTAATTCTCCTCTGTTTTGCTATCACTTCCTGCACCAACAAACAGGTAGGTAAATCACTACCGAGGAGTGTCCCGGAAGCCGAAGGAGTGTCATCACGTGCTATTATTACTTTCCTGGACTCTGCTGCTAAAAGCAAACACGAGTTCCATAGTTTTATGTTTCTGAGGCAGGGCAGGGTTATTGCCGAGGGTTGGTGGAATCCTTTCCGGCCGGATTTGAAGCACACACTTTACTCAACCAGTAAAAGCTTTACATGTACGGCAGTAGGTTTGGCAGTTAAAGAAAAAAAACTAAGTATTGATGATAAGGTAATCTCATTCTTTCCCGAATCTTTGCCTGATACTGTAAGCCCGTTTTTAGCAGAACTTAAAATAAAGGATCTGCTATCCATGTCGGCAGGACAGAGGCGTGAACCTTCCACAACGGGGAGTGGCTGGGTTAAAGCCTATTTAGAGACTCCGGTTGTTAATGAACCCGGAACTAAATACCGGTATAGTTCACTGGCATCTTTTATGCTGTCCGCTATAGTTCAGAAAGTAACCAGTGAAAAAGTAATTGACTACCTTACCCCGAGATTATTTAACCCCCTGGGAATAGAAGGAGCTGACTGGGAGACAAATCCGGAAGGTATCAATACAGGTGGCTGGGGCTTGAGATTAAAGACTGAAGATCTGGCAAAATTCGGGCAGTTATATCTTCAGAAAGGCAAATGGAACGGGAAGCAGATTCTGCCTGAAAAATGGGTTGAAGAAGCTACCTCTCTTAAGATATACCAGAATCCCGATCTCTCTCAATCAAAAAGAGATTCCTCCAATGATTCGATGCAGGGATACTGTTACCAGTTCTGGCGTGCCAGGCATAATTCATATATGGCTAACGGAGCCTTTGGTCAGTTTATACTGATTATGCCTGAAAAAGATGCAATAGTGGTATTTACTGCAGAATCTTCTGATATGTGGGGTGAACTTGACTTGGTATGGAAGTATTTGTATCCCGGGATCAAGAATGAAAGCCTGCCGGAAGATGAAAAGTCTGTTGCAGAATTGAAGGAAAGATTAGCATCTCTTGCTCTTCCCATCCCTGCAAAGAACAATAATGAAGCAATGAGCTCAAAGGTCTCAGGTAAAATTATCAGCCTTACGGAGAATCAGAGGCAAATCCAAAGCATCTCTCTTCAATTCAAGGATGAACTGTGTATACTCAATATAAAAACCGATACTGGTTCTTATGATTTGTCATTTGCTTCTGGAAGCTGGCAGCCTGGTGTAACTACCATGCATGGGCCAAACCTGTTTACTCGTTCAAAGGGGAATTTAGCAGGATTGCCACCCTTTAAAATTGCCGGAGCTTATACATGGAAAGAGGATCAGTCGCTTGAACTTACATTGCGTTATATCGATTGTATGCATACTGAAAAAATTACTTTTAATTTTGAAAATAATAATAAAGTAGTAGTTGATATTAAAGACAGTAATTCTCCGTGGGACAGAGCACCAGGTATAGAAGGGGTGATGTAATAGTTTTAGTGATCACATTTATTTATGTTTCTTTTATTTCTGTATTAATCCGCTGAATATTGAGACGCAGGCATTGACAGAATAGTTGGATGTTCGGGAACCTATATATTCAGATGACCCGACGCAGTAGAAAAAGAATATTCAAAAGGATTTTAATTATTATTTCATATTATTATTTCATATTATTATGTTTACGACAAATATATTTGCGGGAATATCTGAAGAGATAGAATTTTAAATTAAAACTTTTTTCGAGACAAACAGAACAGTACTGAAGGAAGACATTCACTTTAAGACATGGCCAGGCAAAATGGAGAACCAAAGGCTGTCTGTGGAAAGTATGAATTGTTTAAGGCAATTAATTACATGTATATTTAATAAATTGAATTATGGCATTTATTTCATTAAAAAGTAATTCGACACCCGGTGCAATTACAAAAGGTAATCCGGCTTACGTTATGGCTCTCACGCTTGTTGCCACGCTGGGAGGTCTTTTGTTCGGATATGACACTGCGGTTGTCAACGGAGCGGAAAAATCTCTGGTTGAGTTATATATTACACCAATCTTCGATTTTTCAAATCATGATTATACAGTAAAATTAATCAGCCAGTACAAAGTACTGCTGACACTGGTGATTTATGTCGTCTTTCTGGTTATTTCAGGACAGATCATTCGTCTGCTCGGACTAAAAAAGGGAGGGACAATTTCTGCACTTCTCATAGCCATTGTGACAGGCTGGGCCATATTTTTCCTCGGGAAATCGCTTCCGTTAGAAGGGGACGCATTAAGGGATACAGCTGATATTGTCAAAGGTTTTGTGATTGCCAGTGCGCTTATTGGTTGCATTATTGGCGGAGCCCTGTCCGGCTTTATCTCGAAATCGTTCGGAAGGAAAAAGGGATTGATCATAGCGGCAATCGCCTTTTTTATATCTGCTATCGGAGCCTGGAAGCCCGAAACCCTGAACATATTCGGAACATTGCCTGTTTACTCTTTTTTCTTCTACCGAATAATCGGAGGCATAGGAGTAGGCATTGCCTCGATGATTTCACCTATGTACATTGCCGAGATAGCCCCGGCCTCTGTACGGGGTAAGCTTGTGTCATGGAACCAGTTTGCCATTATTTTCGGAATGCTTGTTATTTATTTTGTGAATTATTTTATAGCAAAGCAGGGAAATGAACAATGGCTGGTGAGTGAAGGCTGGCGATGGATGTTCTTTTCAGGCGCCATACCGGCAGGATTATTCCTCATATTGTTGTTACTGGTCCCCGAAACCCCGCGTTTTCTGGTTATGAAAGGGAATGACGACAAGGCATTGACCGTACTGAACAAAATTTCAGGCACTGAATACGGGCAGGAGATATTAAAAGAAATCAAAGAAACGATTCACGAGAAGAACGTTCCCTGGTTATCTTTCGGCTTTTTTGTAATATTCATCGGGATTCTTCTTTCGGTATTTCAGCAATTCGTTGGCATTAACGTAGTGCTGTATTATGCCGGAAATATATTCCGGAATATGGGAGCTTCTGTAAATACTTCCCTTCTGCAAACCATTATTGTAGGTATTGTTAACCTTACTTTTACGGTGGTTGCCATTCTGGCAGTTGATAAATTCGGGCGTAAACCTTTGATGATCATTGGCGCACTGGGTATGGGGGCAAGCATGATAGCCCTTGGACTCTCGTTCTATACGCATAACGAGGGACTGGGAGCCCTTATATTTATGTTACTGTATGTGGCCTTTTTTGCCATGAGCTGGGGGCCGGTGACCTGGGTATTACTTTCTGAGATCTTTCCCAACAGCATCCGCGGAGCAATGTCAATCGCAGTGGCTGCACAGTGGGTGGCCAACTGGCTGGTTTCGTTTACCTTCCCGATCATGAATGATAACCAATGGCTGACAAAGATATTTAATCACGGCTTCTCTTACTGGATTTATGGCGTTATGGGATTTCTGGCCGCCTTTCTTGTATGGAAGCTGGTTCCTGAAACAAAAGGAAAGACCCTGGAGAAGATGGAGAAACTTTGGAAGAAAAATTGATATATAGTTAAGACTATTCGGTTTATAGCCATAGTTATTCCCATGCCCGGTCAAATTGAGCAAGATCGATATATGACGAGAAAGAAAAGACAGTAATTATCCGGGGAACAGGGCTTTTTATATAATAATCACAGATAACAATATAATAAATTAAAGCTTTTAACCATGAAAAAAAGATTTCTAAGAATAAACTTGCCGGCATTTGCCGGAATTGTGATCATTTTCTTTCTATCGGCAAACAAAACAGGTGACCCCGGAGTACTGGTTTCAAAAAAACCAATATACCTGAATACGGCTTATTCTTTTGAAGAGAGAGCCGCTGATCTTATTTCAAGGCTTACACTTGAAGAAAAGGAAAGCCTCCTGGGTAACAGCATGACCGCTGTTCCGCGACTTGGAATAAATGCATTCAATGTCTGGAGTGAAGCTTTGCACGGAGTAATGGGGGGATTTAACAGGAGTGCAGATGCCGGTTCTCCCACTTCATTTCCAAACAGTGTTGCCCTGGGATCAGCATGGGATCCGGATCTGATGCAAAGGGAAACAACCGCTATTTCGGATGAAGCCAGGGCATTGAATTCCCCTGTTATAACAGGCCTTACCTATTGGTCGCCTGTTGTCGAACCTGTAAGAGATCCCAGATGGGGAAGAACAGGAGAGTCATACGGTGAGGATCCTTTCCTGATCTCACAGATTGCCGGTGGTTTCATCAGGGGGATGATGGGTAGTGATGCCAATTATTTAAAAGCTGTTCCCTGTGGTAAACACTATTTTGCAAACAACAGTGAATTCGATCGTCATGTCAGCAGCTCGGATATGGACAGCAGAGATATGAGGGAGTTTTACCTTGCTCCCTATAAGAAGCTTATTGAGAAAGACAAGTTACCGGCAATAATGTCATGCTATAATGCTGTTAATAGAGTTCCGGTTTCAGCCAGCAAATTATATCTTGATACAATTGCAAGAAGAACATTTGGCTTGAAAGGTTACATTACCGGCGACTGTGCAGCTGTTGAAGATATCTATACGGGGCATTATTATGTAAAGACAGCAGCTGAGGCAACAGCTCTGGGACTGAAGGCAGGTGTTGATACCGACTGCGGGAGTGTTTATCAGACAAGTACCATTGATGCTTTGAATAAGGGCCTTATTACTGAGGCGGATATTGACAAAGCTCTTCTGCACATGTTTACAATCAGGATGAGAATAGGTGAATTTGATCCTCCTGCAAAGGTTCCTTTTTCTCTTACACAGGCAAGTGTGATAGGATCACTGGCCAACAGGGCACTAGCAAAAGAAATCGCTACAAAGACTCCTGTATTGCTGAAAAATAATATTGTTGCAAAAACAAACCGGAAAGCTCTTCCCCTGAATGCAGCTGAACTTAATAAAATTGCCCTTATCGGTCCACAGGCTGACGGAGTGGAGCTTGGTCCATATTCTGGAAGACCTTCACAGGAGAATATGATTTCTCCGCTTGCTGGCATTAAGAATTATATTTCAGAGAAAGGGTTATCTACAGAGGTGGTATTTAGTTCCGGCGGCAATACAGCGAACAAAAGCAACCTGTTTTATGTGGCCGGCTTTGAATTGAAAAAATCTAATGGGACCGTCTCCAAATTCGACGCTACAAAATATAATTCATCATCAAAAGGGATTACTGTCGGCTCGGGTATGGGAGCAATAGACCAGGTCAGAACCATTGACGACGGATCATGGACAGCCTACGACAATATAGACCTGACAAATGTAGATACAATAGGAATAAATCTGAATATCCCAATTGATGGGGGCATAGTTGAGGTAAGGGTTGGCTCTCCGGAAGGAAATCTGCTGACTACCCTGAATGCAACCGTTGCGGCAGGAGCAAGGTCAGGGGGTGTTTATGGTGCAGGAAGCCTTATGAAAGTTAAGGTCAATAAACTGGGTCTGAACGGACCTCAGACACTCTATCTGGTTTATAAGGCATCTCCCGATGCACCAATTGATAAAGAAACTATTGCATTGGCCTCATCTGCTGATGTTGCAATATTGTTTGTTGGAACAGATGAGAAAACTGCCACTGAAGAAGCTGACAGACTCACCCTTTTATTGCCTGGCAACCAGGTTGAACTTATTAAAGCTGTGGCAGCAGTCAATCCGAATACTATTGTAGTAATGCAGACACTGGGATGCGTCGAAGTTGAAGAATTTAAAAACCTTCAGAACGTATCCGGAATTATCTGGACAGGATATAACGGTCAGGCCCAGGGTGATGCAATAGCCAGCATCCTTTTCGGAGATGTGAATCCCGGGGGAAAGCTGAATGCCACGTGGTATAAATCAATTAAAGATCTCCCGGAGATTACAGATTATACTCTCAGGGGCGGCAACGGTAAGAATGGCCGTACCTACTGGTATTTTAACAAGGACATTTCATACGAATTCGGATATGGATTATCATATACAACATTTGAATACAGTAATTTTAAAATAAGCAAGAATACCATCACACCACAGGATAAAATTACTGTAAGTGTTGATGTTAAAAATACCGGGGATTGCGACGGAGACGAGGTCGTCCAGGTATATTTAAGGACACCTGATAGTCCGGCATCATTACAAAGGCCTGTTAAGAGATTAAAAGGTTTTCAGAGGGTGACCATAGTTGCAGGTCAGACAAAAACAGTCCGGATCGACATTAATTGTGCCGATCTCTGGTTCTGGGATCAGGATAAAAACAAGATCACTTTCGACCATGGAAAATACGTGTTTGAAATAGGTTCATCTTCTAAAGATATCAGGGGATCTGTAACAGCTACTATGAACGGTACTTTTATCCCGGTTGTTAAAACTGTAGTTGCCGATTGCGGAACAATTGTTTTAAGAAACGGTTCAAGTGCACCGACAAGTATGACGGCTGCAATGACAGATGACAGTTTTTATGATATTTCCAAAGCCAGGGTTGTTTATACAAGTAATAATCCTGCCGTAGCGACAGTTGATGAGAAGGGTCTGGTAACAGCAAAAGGAGTAGGTGTGGCAACTATCACAGCTTATGTAACAATCGGTGATAATACAGAATCCGGCAGCTTCCCGGTCAAAATAATGCCAAATCTGAGCCCTGCTTCAATAACCGTAAATAACAAGAGTATTCCGGGATTTAATCCGGCTGTGACAGGGTATAGCTATTTATTGAAAAATAAATCATCCCAGGCACCTGTGGTAAATGTCACCCCGGCTGACCCGGCTGTTCTGGTTGAGACTATTCAGGCAAAAGGTGTTCCGGGAACAGCTACTATCACATTAACTGATTATATAACAGTCGATAAGAAAGAATATTCTGTAAACTTCGGCATTAAATCGGTCAGTGATGAATTTAACAGTAATACATTGGGCAATCAATGGAACTGGATTCGCGAAAACATAAATGACTGGAGCCTGTCAAAGACCCCGGGATCATTGGTAATAAAAGGACAGAAAGGTGATATCATCGGGGCTTCCAATACAGCAGAGAATATATTACTCCAGAGTGCAAATACTGACTGGACAATTCTGACAAAGGTGACCTTCTCAAGAAAACCTTCAGCATTTAATCAGCAGGGTGGGGTGACTGCATGGCAGGATGATGATAATTATGTGAAGCTTGTATACCGGTCAAATCCAATGTCTTTCAGAACAATTGCGGGCATCCTTGACATGATAGTTGAAAAGAACGGTTATTACTTTTCAGTAGTAAATTTCAGAAATGCAGATGTAATAACCGATAACAATTATTCTCTGATCCTGAAATTGGAGAGAAAAGGAACAACAATTACCGGTTCATATTCGAGGGACGGAAGAACTTTCAGTAAGGTAGGGAATATCGACATTATCCTTAAGGATGCAAAAGCCGGACTGATTGTATGTAACGGATCAGATGAAGGCAGACCTGCCATGTTCAGAATGCCTGGTATGCAGAGGCCTGAACCGGAGCAGGGTGATTTTGAAGTTTCATATGATTATTTCAGAATCACCAATAGAGGAAAGTGATGGGTTTCTTCAATTTTCGTAAGCAGGTTTTAAATTAATAGTATTATTTATCTTTATACATCAGTTTGAAATTTATTCTTGGAAAAACAATAATCTGTTAAGGGTAACAGGCTGTAATTTAACAATACAATAAGTATCATAACATATTAATTTAAAAACAATACCTATGAAAAAGCTAAGAATCTTACTAAGTTGCATGCTTCTGTCCGGTTTGATATCCGGGAATCTTTTGTCGCAGGAAACCGCTGTAATTAAAATTGATCTTGACCGTAAAACAGGGGCAATTGACCCGAACATTTATGGTGCTTTTCTTGAGTCTATGGTTGCATACCGCGGCATTTATGATCCTACTTCTAAATTTGCTGATGAGAACGGATTCAGGCAAGATTTTATCGATCTTATGAAAGAACTGAATATACCGGTAGTCAGATGGCCCGGTGGTAACTTTGCATCCGGGTATAACTGGGAGGATGGAATTGGCCCGAAGGACCAGCGTCCGGCAAGGCAGGAACTTGCCTGGCATTCAATTGAAACCAACCAGATGGGAACTGATGAATATGTGAAATTTTGTAAGCTGATTGGAGCTGAAAATTTTGTCTGTATCAACGCGGGGACCGGCACTCTTGATGATGCAAGGCACTGGGTGGAATACTGTAATTATCCCAAAGGAACATACTATTCCGACCTCAGGCGGAAGTATGGCAATGAAGAGCCTTATAAAATTAAGTACTGGGCTCTTGGAAACGAGATTGACGGACCCTGGCAGATGGGTTATAAAAATAAAGAGGATTATGTTAAGTTTGCCATCGAGGCAGCCAAGCTGATGCAGTGGGTCGACAGAGATGTCAAGCTTATTGCTTCAGGATCTTCAAATTACCCGGGGGTAACCGCAGATTATAAAAAAGATGATGGCTGGATTGACTGGAATGATTATGTGCTCGATCGTATGGCAGGTTTTATTGATTATATTTCTATCCATAGATATGCAACCCAGGCACTACCAAATAGAAACGACCAGAACTTCTCTAACTTAATGTCTTTAGGTCTTGAGATTGATCAAAAGATAGAAATGGTACAGGGACTGATAGAGAAGGCAATGTTGAAATCAGGATCAAACAGGCCGATATACATCTCATTTGATGAATATGGTGCACGTGGGAATAGTCTTACCGGGTCATTGATGCTTGCTCTGCATCTGAACTCTTTTATCCGGCATGCCGATATAGTTAAGATGGCAAATCTTACCATGATCACAAGCCTTGCAGGTAACTCAGCCGATGGTGATTACAAGAATACACTCTATTATCCGTTCTATCTTTATTCACATAACTGCCATGGCACATCCCTCGATGTATATATAAACAGCGAAAAGTACAGCAATGAAATTTTTAAGGATATACCTTATCTTGACGTAACCGCTTCATTGAACGAATCGACAAAAGTGGTGGTAGTGAATGTAGTCAACAGGCATGAGACAAATGCCATCGCTACGGATATTGTTTTACAGTCGGGTGATTTTACAGGAAGCGCCAAAGTTCATGAGATTAACGGAGCAACTATTAACTCAACCAATACTAAGACGAAGGAGGAGGTAGGTATAGTAACAAAGGATATTAAGTTCAAGGGGAATACCATTCGTTACAGTTTCCCGGCACATTCATTGACACAGCTTCAGATACCCGTTAAATAATATAAAAGTGATTATCCGGGCTTAGTCGTATAAACACTCCTTCCTGCTGACCCTTGTTATGTTTGCAGCAGGAAGTCCTGATTCTCAGTCGCAAATGCTTATGGAATCCAAACCTGCAATTACGAATGTCACAAGGGCACCTTTCCCCCGGATTCTTCCCGACCGTGATCACAGGGCAATAGCAGGATTGTCAATGGGTGGTTTTCTGACTTTTGAGGTCGGGCTGAACAACCTGGATAAATTCTCATCTCTTGGATGTTTCAGTGGATCTACTATGGTAAAAACCGGGGAAGACCTCAAAGCTGGGAATAAAAAACATTTATTATCTTTCGTAAGGAACTGCACATGAATGGCTCACATGGAGGAGATGTCTGCATGAATTTACACCAATGTTATTTAAAAAGAATAATCTGATTATAATTCATTAAAATTACATCCTATGAAAAAGCTGTTTAAAATCCTGATCCCGGCGATTCTGGTAATAATCTGGAATTCACCGGATTCATCCGGCCAGCCCGGCAGACATAGCTTCATCTCTCCGGAAGTGAAGGCGGACAGAACTGTCACATTCCGTTTTCTGGCACCGAATACCAAAGAGGTAAAGCTAAGCTCAGAATTCCTGGCTGAGCCTCTGTCCATGACAAAGGATTCCGTTGGCCTCTGGACGATAAAAACAGATCCTGTTAAGCCTGATATTTACCCGTATTTTTTCATTGTTGACGGGATACAGGTCAGCGATCCGAATAACACATATCTCTTCCCCAATGAAAGGTTCAAACGCAGCATTGTAGAGATACCTGGTGATCCTCCCTTGCTCTCTGAGGTTCAGAAAGTACCACACGGAAATGTCACTTACATGTACTACAAATCAAAATCCCTCGACCTGATCAGACCGGTGTTGATATATACTCCCCCTGATTATAATAATAACAATGAGAAATATCCGGTACTCTACCTGATTCATGGAATGACTGATACTGAGGAGACATGGTTCAAGGTTGGACGTGTGAATGTCATTCTTGATAATATGATCGCTCAGGGTATGGCAAAGCCTATGATAATAGTCATGCTTTACGCCAATCCTCTGCCTGCATTACAGGAGAAAAACGGGAAAATTGATATGAATGTACTGAATACGGATTACTTCAGCAATGATCTCATTAATGATGTGATACCTTTCATCGAAAGTAATTACAGAGTCTACACTGATAGTTTCAACAGGGCTATTGCAGGCTTTTCACTCGGAGGAAGGCAGACATTGGCTGCAGGATTGGGAAATCCGGATAAATTTGCATGGGTATGCGCTTTTTCTCCGGCTATTTTTTCAAACGAATTAGAGAACAACTTTAAAAATTCATATGCCTCAGCGGGAGCACTCAATAAAAACTTAAAACTCCTGTGGGTCAGTTGTGGAAAAGATGACGGATTATATAATGCATCAGTCGAGTTTACTACTTTACTGGAAAATAAAAGTATAAGGCATAAGACATTTTTTTCAGAGGGCGGTCATACCTGGATGAATTGCAGGTTATTTATATCTGAGATCTCAAAACTTTTATTTCAGGATTGAACAATTTAAACCATAGTAATTATATATTGACATCGATAATTAATTTTTAAATACATTTTGAGATGAGAAAAACATTACTAATTATTTTACTGACAGTTATGTCTGTTAGTGGAATCTATTTAATTCAGTCGTGTAAGGGGCCAAAGGAATCTAATGCTGCTTTTGAAGCACATCCTTCACCTTACAATCTGTATGGAGCTCAGTATCCTCGTATTGAAGCCGATTCGCGGGTTACCTTCCGCTTTAACGCTCCTGATGCGCAGAAGGTGCAGGTTTCCATCGCCAACGTTCCGTATGATATGGTCAAAGACACCAGCGGTGTGTGGACCTACACCAGTGAACCGCAGGATAAAGGTTATCATAACTACTGGATGATTGTTGACAGCGCTATCGTGCTGGATCCGGCTACCGATGCATTCATAGGCTATAGTCATATGTGCAATGGCTTTGAAATACCCGATCCGGACGGCAGTTTTTATGAGATAAAAGATGTGCCGCATGGTAAAGTGCTGATCAGGAATTATTTTTCAAAGACTACAGATTCCTGGCGTCAAGTGTACATTTACACTCCTCCCGATTATGAGACCGACACTTCAGCCCGTTACCCGGTGCTTTATCTTCAGCATGGCGGTGGTGAGGATCAGAGAGTCTGGATTGAAATGGGTCGTACCAATGTAATACTTGACAACCTGATCGCCGAAGGAAAGGCCAAACCTTTTATAGTTGTTATGGAGACCAGTGCTGCATACAAACCGGGTGAAACTCCTCCACAGCCTCGCCAGATGCGACCTGCCGCTCCAGCACAGAGAGCACCGGCAGGACAGCGTCCTTCAGTTGCCGGACAGGGAGCACCGGGAGGACAACCTGCACCTTCAGCTCCACGTCCCCGCATGAGGAATACTACATACGAAGAGCTTATGATCAACGATCTGATCCCCTGGATTGACAGCAACTTCCGTACACTGTCAGATCAGCCGCATCGCGCTATGGCAGGACTTTCGATGGGTGCCGGGGTGACAAGGCAGGTCACACTGGCTCATCTCGATAAGTTCTCCCATATAGGTCTGTTCAGCGGCGGTACTATCGCCCCGGCGGACATTACCGACAAAGAAAAGGCCAAACTCGTATTTATGAGTTTTGGCAGCCGTGAACGCGGCGCAGAGGGTATCAAGGAAGCTGCGGATACACTAAATCAAGCAGGCATCAAGAGTGTATCATACGTTTCCCCGCTTACTGCTCATGAATGGCAATCATGGAGAAGAAGCCTGCGTGAATTCGCACTGCTTCTGTTTCAGGATTGAAAAATTAAAACCACAGAATTTATTTTGATTGGTGTCATAAAATTTATAAGGAGATTTTGAAATGAGACAAAAATTACTTTTTATTTTACTGATTGTCATATCAGTTAGTGAAATCTGTCTAGCCCAAACGGGGCAGACTTTAATTAATTCTAAAGCTGCTGGTACAGCACATGCTTCACCTTACAATCTCTATGGGGCTCAGTATCCGCGTATAGAAGCCGATTCGCGGGTTACCTTCCGCTTTAATGCACCCAATGCGCAGAAGTTGCAGGTTTCCATCGCCAACGTCCCGTACGACATGGTCAAAGGCGAAGACGGAGTATGGACATACACAAGTGAACCGCAGGATCTGGGTTATCACAACTACTGGATGATTGTTGATGGCGCTATCGTACTGGATCCCGCTACCGACGGATTAATAGGCTATAGCCATATGTGCAATTGCTTTGAAGTCCCCGATCCTGACGGCGGTTTTTATGATTTAAAAGATGTACCACATGGAAATGTGCTGATCGAGAATTATTTTTCCAAGACCACGGATTCCTGGCATCAAATCTATGTTTACACACCCCCGGATTATGAGAAAAACACTTCAGGCCGTTATCCGGTACTTTATCTTCAGCACGGCGGCGGCGAGGATCAGAGGGTTTGGATTGAAATGGGACGTACCAACTTAATACTTGACAACCTTATCGCTGAAGGAAAATGCAAACCATTTATAGTTGTTATGGAAACCAGTGCTGCATATAAACCGGGTGAAACTCCCCCCCAGTTCCCTCCACCACGTCCGCCGCAACCTGCCGGAGAAAGACAGGGAGTTCCGGGCGGACAGCCCACACCTGCAGCCGCACGCCCCCGCATGGTATTTTCATTTGACACATATGCAGAGGTTATGATCAACGATATGATCCCCTGGATTGACAGTAACTTCCGTACACTGGACGATCAGGGGCATCGCGCTATGTCAGGACTTTCGATGGGTGGCATGTGCACCAGGGCGGTCACACTGGCTCATCTTGACAAGTTTTCCTATATAGGCCTCTTCAGCGGCGGTACCATAGACCCGGCAGACATTAAGGATAAAGAGAAGGTAAAACTCGTATTTATGAGTTATGGCAGCCGTGAGCGGGGCTCCGAAGGTGTTAAGGACGCTGCGGATGCACTGCAGCAAGCCGGCATCAAGAGCGCCTCCTACGTTTCCCCGAATACCGCTCATGAATGGCAATCCTGGAGAAGATCTTTACATGAATTTGCACAGTTACTATTTAAATAATAATATAGACAGTTGCAATGAATGCGATGGTATTGACCGGGATACGGCAGATTGAGATACGTGAAAAGCCTGTTCCTGAATTAGTAAAACCTGATGAGGTCCTTGTCAGGATGAAGTCGGCGGGAATATGCGGGTCTGATATTCACTATTACCGCGAAGGAAAGATTGGCAGCCAGGTGGTTCAATATCCTTTCACTGTTGGTCACGAAGGTGCCGGGATTGTTGAGAATACTGGTTCTGCTGTAAAACGGATTAAACCTGGAGACAGGGTTGCAATCGACCCTGCTATGCCATGCTATAATTGTGACCAGTGCAGACAAAAGAGGTTTCATACCTGCAGAAATATTAAATTTCTTGGATGTCCCGGCCAGGCAGAGGGATGTTTTTCTGAATTTATTGTAATGCCTGAAAAAAGCTGTATTCTTATTCATAATAAAATGACTTTTGACCAGGCTGCCCTTTCTGAGCCTCTTTCAATAGGAATGTATGCTGTTCACCTGGCAAGATCTGTGAAAGGAAAAAAGATTGGGATTCTTGGTTCAGGACCCATCGGGATAAGTGTTATGCTTTCTGCCAGAGCATCAGGATGTGAAAAGATCTATATGACTGATAAACTGGATGCCCGTCTTGCACTGGCATCAGAAATGGGAGCAACCTGGACCGGTAATCCTGACACTTCAGATATTGTTGAAGGTATTTTAAAAAATGAACCTTTAAGACTGGACCTTATATTTGAGTGCTGTGGCCAGCAGGAAGCCATTGATCAGGCCGTGTCCCTGCTAAACCCGGGCGGAGCGCTGCTGATCGTCGGAATCCCATCATTTGACAGGTGGAGTTTTGATGTCGACGATCTAAGAAGAAAAGAGATAACCGTTAAGAATGTCAGGCGTCAAAACGAAATGGCGGAAAAGACTGTTGAAATGATTACCAAAGGAAAGATAATTCCGGACAGGATGCTGACACACACCTATGAACTTGAACGGATCAGCGAGGCTTTCGACCTGGTTGATAATTACAGGGACGGAGTCATGAAAGCCATGATACGGTTTGGAAAATGAATATTGTTAAATTAATAACAGTAAAATATTAGTTAAATCCCTTATTTTCAATCTAATCCGTTCAATAATGTTTATAGTTAATTCCTATCCTCTGGCAGTGATCCTTTGCATGGTCACGATGATATGTTGGGGTTCCTGGGCCAACACAATGAACCTGAAACCGAAAACCTGGCCGAATCCGCTTTTTTATTGGGATTATTGTCTCGGAATTGTCCTTTTCACACTTATCCTTGGCTTGTCCCTTGGAAGTGTCGGTACTGAAGGAAGAGGTCTGTTCGAAGACCTTGGTCAGGCTAATGCAAAATCTCTTGGTTCAGCCTTCCTTGGAGGTGTAGTATTTAATCTTTCAAATCTTCTATGGGTTGCTGCAGCAGCAGTAGCCGGCATGTCGGTGGCTTTTCCTGTCGCTGTTGGTCTGGCACTGGTAATAGGGGTAATCTACAATTATATCTCTGAATCTACCGGTGATCCGGTACTACTTTTTGCAGGAGTAGGATTTGTTGTTATTGCAATTGTCGTAAATGCCATAGCATACCGGACCATACCCTCAAAAGTAAAGGGAGATACACGCAAAGGAGTTATTCTTTCAGTTCTCGCCGGTGTTATAATGGGATTCTTTTATGGTTTTGTTGCCGACAGCATATCCCTGAACTTTGCGAATCCCGCGGCAGGTAAGCTTACTCCCTATTCGGCAGTCCTTGTCTTCTCAATAGGATGCTATCTTTCAGGATATATCTGGAACACTTATTTCATGTATAAACCTGTTGAAGGAAGAGCCTCGACCTACGGCGAATATTTTAAAGAAACTTCGCCTAAAGTGCATCTCAGTGGTATTATCGGTGGAATGATATGGGCTATGGGTCTCTCTTTCAGTATAATATCTGCCGCGCAGGCAGGTCCTGCAATATCTTATGGACTGGGACAGGGCTCAACCATGATTGGTGCCGCCTGGGGAGTATTTGTATGGAAGGAATTCAGGGACGCCCCGAAAAAGACAAACTGGCTCCTGGCGATAATGTTTATCTGCTTCATCGCAGGACTGGCAATGATAACAATGGCAAGGAATTTATAATGCTGCCGATTCCCCGGCCGGCCTCGATCCTTTGTGGTCTGACTGTAATGTAAGGCTTATCCGTTTGGGAGACATTATGTTGCTTTATGCTGAATGTATGGCTCAACTGAATCCTTCTAATGTTTCACCAACAGATCCTAACAGTGCAATTTACTGGATTGATCAGATCAGAACCCGTGCCAATAATCCCGTGAACGATCAGCCACATCTTTACAGTGCCCGTCCGGGAGTACGTGGTCAGTTGCCCACCGCTACAGATCTCATGGCATCCAAAGGTTGGACATTGATGCAACTTATTGAACACGAGCGTTATGTTGAAGGGTATTGTGAAGGCTGGAGAAAAGAAGATCTGTTACGCTGGAAAAAGGGCGCAGACTATGTACAATTCAAACCTGGCTGGACGGGATATCAGTCGCTGATTCTTCCTATACCACAAACGGAAGTTGATAGAAATCCCAATTTTAATGAGTAGAAGGGTTGTTTGAAATAGAAAGCATCCGTAATAACACAACCGGAACGGCAACCATTTCATTGAAAATGCCTGGTAATAATAAGGGCAGAAAAATTATCTCCCGGCGTTAATTGCAATATTTATTTAGTAATGGTATCTATAAATTTTCTACTTTTATACTGGCTGTGCTTCACAGACCGGAAGGCCTGTAAAGATAACAGGCGATGAATCTGTTTACTGATGCCCGATGATGAAATAACTAATTTCTAATAATTCAATTACCATGAACATTATAATATATTCATTTAGTGTGTTGATGTTCCTGATCAACATAATTACTGACAAATTTGATAATCAGGGATCTGTCAAGACCGATAAAACGGTCTTGCAAAGAGATCTTACTATTCAGGATCTTCCACCAACAACATTAATTGTATATCCTGGCACTGATGGCAAACTGGTATATGTTGCTGACAGCATGGGCAATAAAATCCCCGATTTTTCGAATGCCGGGTATAAAGGCGGAGGTGTACCTGTTCCGTATGTAGCGATCAAGGAAACAGTCTGGCCAGTCCTGGGAGATAATTCTGGCAATATCCAGGCAGCAATCGACCGGGTTTCAGCCCTTCCCCTTGATGCTTCAGGATTCAGAGGTGCCGTACTTCTGAAAATGGGTACCTATGAGCTTGAAAAACCTATCAACATAAAAGCATCAGGTGTGGTGCTCCGGGGAGAAGGGATGAGTGATATTGGAACCATTCTTATCGGCAAAATACCAAAAGACAGACAGACCTATGGCAGAGGTGGACTTATAAATATAAGTGGTCCTTCAGCTATAGCCCCGCAGGAAGAAACTAAACAGGTAATTACTGATAAATATGTGCCGGTTGGCACCCGTAGTTTTAATGTAGTATCAGCCAAAGGATTTAAAGTGGGAGACAAGGTTCTGGTAAGACGTATTGGTAATCAGGACTGGATTAAAGAAATTGGGCTGGACAGTGCGAGTGTTGGCAGAAACAGATGGAGACCTTTTAATATTACCTATGACAGAATAATTGTCGATATCAAGGGAAATACAATTACAACTGATATAACCATTTTCACAGCCATAGATGCACGCTGGGGCGGAGGAGAGATTCTCAAATACAACGATGAGCGTATTGATCAGGTAGGTGTTGAAAACCTGCGTGGTATTTCGGAATATAATCCTTCAGTACGTACCAGGGCTTATGGCAATATGGATCGTGACAACTTAGGTTCCAAATTTCAATATGAAGGGGATGAGTATTTTTCTGATGAAAATCACCTTAGTAATTTTATAATTATTTCCAATTCAAAGAATGCATGGGTAAGGAATATTAGCGCTCTTCATTTTGTCAGCAGCATAGTACAAAGTAATGCCGGATCAAAGTGGATCACAGTAC
>Ga0307443_1000561_pt1 | contig 23814 bp, 23 predicted proteins | sample SalMarSW160220MG_FD_202148 | JGI IMG/M metagenome (GOLD analysis project Ga0307443, IMG submission 202148) | Salt marsh sediment microbial communities from the Plum Island Ecosystem LTER, Massachusetts, United States - SW1601-220 | ecosystem: Environmental > Aquatic > Marine > Intertidal zone >... | reverse complement strand
ACCCACCCGCCCGGCCCCGGCCTACGGGATGTAGCCGTACTTCTTGAGGTTGGCCTCGTGCTCCTCCTGGGTCCTGGCGAAGGCCAGCCCGCCCGTGCCGTCGTTCTTGGCCAGGAAGAACAGGTAACCGTCCGTGGTGTCAGGGGCCACGGCGGCTTCGAGCGAGATCAGGCCCGGCGAGCAGATCGGCGTCGGCGGCAGGCCCTTGGCCCAATACGTGTTGTAGGGGGCGATGTCGGGCGGGAACTCCAGCTGCGAGTACGGCGTCGAGCCGCCGACCGGCTCCCAGAACGACAGCTCCACCCAGGCCGAGATCGGGTTGTTGGCCAGCCACTCCGAGTCGCGCGCGTAGGCCACCGTCGGGTCCGAGTTGAGGTGGCCGGTGGGCCAGAGCGCGGGATCGAGCCGATTGACGAAGACGCCGGCAACGAGCGGCCGGTCGGTATCGAGAGCGGCCTCCAGCTCGACCAGCGAGGCGATCTGGACCGTCACGTAGACCTGCTCCGGAGGGAGGGCCAGCAGCTGGGCCGGGGCGTTCTGGCTGAAGGCGAAGAGCTGCTTCTCGAGCAGTTCGCGCGGCGTGATGTCGACCTCGATGTCGTACGTGGCCGGGAAGAGGAAGCCCTCCAGCGAGCCGCCGGGCGGTATCTTCAGCCACTCGTACTCGGCCACGAGGTCGGCCGGCGGGTTCTTGGCCATGTCGTAGTAGGCCTGGGTGTCGAGCTGCAGGACCTTGGACGGATCGCTGGGGTTCTGCTCCATGAGCTCGAGCTTGGCCACCATCTGCTCGATGCGCAGCCCTTCCCGGAAGGTGACCGTGACGGTCGGCGACACGGGGATTGGGATCGTCAGGACGTCGATGATCTGGTCGACGGTCATCGACCTGCTGAGACTGTGGCGGCCGGCGATGAAGTCGGTTGTCACGCCGCGCGCGATCGACTCGAAGACGAAAGCCCGGCGGTCCCGAACCAGCCCCTCCCGGGCCAGGTTGTCGGCTATGTCGTAGGGGGTCTCGCCGGACCGGATCTCGAAGACCACCGTCGTGAAGTCCTTCGGGTCGGCGGGTTCAGTCAGGCTGTCGCCCAGCTCGCCCCGGACGATGTCGGCCACGAACGGGAGGTTCAAGGCGGTCGGGTTCTCAGCTCCCCAGTCGGCGATGGCGCTCAGGACCGGCGGTCGAACGAAGACGTACAGCCCGCCCAGCACCAGGGCCACAAGCAAGGCCGTGGCGGCCAGGTAGACCAGGCTGCGGGCCAGGCTGCGGGGCCGCTCGGAATGGTAGTCGCGGCTTTCGTAGCCTTCGTGGCGGCGCCGGGTCCGGTATTCCACCGCCCTCTCCGCGGCAGTCTCCGAGTCATCGGGCCAGTAGTCGTCCCAACCGCCATCCACGAAGCGCCTGTCCGGCGCCTCGCCCTTACCGCGGTCCCGCGGGTCGCGCCCGCCTCGGATGGTCATCGCCGATCCTCATCGCCCCGGGTCGCCGGTTCGGCGGCGGCCAGGCTGTCGAAGTGGTCCTGCAGTATCAGCGCGGCTGCCTCCCGGTCGATGCGAGCGCGGTGAGCTTCGCGCTGCGCCGGCCCCGGCGGACCGCCCGAACGGCCCCGCGGCGGCGCCCCGATGAGACGCTCCGCCCGCTGGCTGGTAAGCCGCTCGTCCTGGAAGAGTAGCGGCAAACCCGATTCCGCGGCCACGACCGCGGCCCAGTCGCGAGTGGCAGCGGCCTGCGGTCCCTCGCTCCCGTCGTCGTTGAACGGCAAGCCCACGATCAGCGCCCCGGCTCGCTGCTCCTCCGCCAGGCGGGCCAGGAGCCGGGCATCCCGGGTGGCGGTTCGAGTCCGGCGAAGCGTCGTCAGGGGCGTGGCGGCTCGCGCCGCCGGGTCGCCCACCGCTATGCCGATGCGCCGCTCGCCCAGATCGACGCCCAGCAGCTGTGGGCGGGCCTCCCAGTCCGTCACGGGCCGGCAGTGGCCGTGGCCTGGGCCGTGCCCGACGCCGACGCGCTGGGCGGCGTCGTTGCCGAGGGTACCGGCGTCACGACCCGGACCTCGACCCGGAAGTCGAGGAAGTCAGGCACCGTCGAGACCCAAAACGGCCAGACGGATACTTCGGCCTTGCCGTAGCGGGCCAGGTAGGTCTCGGCTTCGGCCGGCGACATGCCGCCAATTGCGGACCGGATCTCGGCCTCATCGATCTGTGGGGCCTGCAGTCCCTCAGCAATGACGTTGACCGAGACCGCGTTCCCGACCGGCTCGCTGTCGCCCACCGTCAGGGTCACGGAATCCTCCACCGGCACGAAGCCCGGCTTCGCCGCCTGGGCCATCTTTGCCACGGCCAGCTCGCGTAGGCTGACGGTCTCAACCGACAGCGCCGTCCCGGTCCCGCTGGCCGACAGGTCGAACAGCTCCTGCTCCACGCCGAGGAGGCTCTTGGGATCCGGGTCGAAGAGCGGGTTGTCCAGGCGCGCGCCCTGGGCGAGAAGGTGCATGCCGGCGCCGGCCGTCGAGGGATCGCTCAGGCGCGCCTCAAAGGCGGTCTCGAGCTGCTGGGTAAGCTGAGTCTCGGCCGCGTCGATGTCCGATTGCTGGACGAAGAGGCTGACGCTGTGGGTGCCGCCGGTTGTGGGCTCCTTGTTCGTCACCGGGTTCGCGATCACCAGCGCCGCGGCGATCTCGGGCGGGACCTTGACGATCGATCCCGCATCGACGTTGCCGCTCGTGCCCTTCTCTTCCGCGACGACTCCCACCTCGGCCGTGCCGGGAACCAGGTTCAAGCCTTCGAGCGTGGCCTTGGGCACGGTCACGTTGTCGGTGGTCGTGAAGGCCACCCCTTCGGCGGTCGAGACCTCAGTCCCGGCCAGGATCGGAACGGCCAGGTAGGTGTTGGCGCTGGAGAAGGCCACCTTGCCGATCGCCGCCGTCTCCAGGACGTTCTCGCCCGTGGCCTGGAAGGTGCCGCTCGCCCTGAAATCGAACTCCTGCGGCACGGCGGGCACGACATCGGTCTCCTCGTCCGGCAACTCCACGCTCGGGTCGACAAGCGCGGCGAAGGTCACCGGCCCCAGCGGCTGGGATTCCAGGGTCAACACGACAGTGGCCGCCGGCAGCAGAAAGTAGCCGCTCGCGAGGACGGTGGCCGCGGCCGCGGCAAGCCCCACCCCGATCCAGCGCCCGGAGTGCCGGAGCGGCTTGAGCGGCGGGTTGATGCCGGGACGGGTCGCGGCCGAGCGCGTGCCGTTCGAGACGCCCGCCGGCGCGGCGGCCGCCTCCCGTCGCACGGAGCTGCCGCGGGCCCGAATCGAGCCCCCGGCCCTGGTGCCTTCCGCGCCGGACTGCGCCGCGGCCTCCTCGCCGATCGCGTACTCCGCGGGCGCTGCCACCTGCGATCTCTGGTACTCGGCCACGCTCGCGAACACCGGCAGGCCCGCCGCCTCGGCCAGAGAGCGGATCGAGGCGTCGGCGGCCACGATCGACAGGTGGCGGTTGTGGTGTTGCGCCTCGCGGGAGAGCAGCTTGAAGTTGATGCGAGACGAAGCCACTCGCGACCCGGATTGCACGACCAGCGCTATCCGGCTCTCGCCCGTCTCGCGGATGCGCTGGGCCGCGGAGGTGATCTCGTCGTCGACGTCCAGGTAGTAGATCGCCATCGCCCTACATCTTCAACGCTCTAAGCACCCGGCGCAAAGCGGCATCCAGCGGATCCTCAGTCGTTTGCAGCTCGATGGCCTGGTAGGCCAGGCCCATCGGGGTCACGTCCTGCTGGTCCACCAGGAGGCCGGTGGCGTCTTCGATTCGCTCCACCTGACCCGGATCCATCTCTATCACCTCTGGCGCACGGGAGAACGGCAGCCGCCGCCAGAAGGATTCCTCGCGCAGGACGCTCGGGATCTCGGGCAGCCGCGAGCCGCCGCCGCACATGTAGATCCTGCTCGGCAGCAGGTCCCCCTCCGCCAGCTCCTCCATCACCAGCTCCACCCCCGCCGCCCAGATGGCCACGTCGTCGGCCACGATCCGGGCCACTTCGTCCCGCCGGGGAACGGCCACGCCACGGGCGTAGTCGAGCTTGGTCTCCTCGGCTCGCGGGAACGGCATCTCCATCTGGTCGGCGATGGACTTGGTGAAAGCCCGGCCGCCGAGAGCGAACATGCGCGTGCCCTCGATGCCGCCATGCCGGACCAGGGCTACGTCGGTCGTGCCGCCGCCCACGTCGATGAACAGCGCCCCGGCCGCCTGGACCTGCTCGCTGGCCAGGACCCTGGCCACGGCGTAGGGCTCGGCCACGATCTCCAGCAGCTCCAGGTCCAGTTGCTCGGCCACGCTCTGCAGCGCACCCAGGTGCACCAGCGGGGCGAAGGCGTTGAAGATGCTGATCTTGACGTGCCGGCCCTTGAAGCCCACCGGATTGGTGACCGGGTAGCCGTCGATCTGGGCGCCCGTCACGGCGGCGTGGACCAGCCGCACGTCCACCTGGGGCATGCCCGTCTCCCAGGTGATGGACCGCTCCGCCTGCCGAAGAGCCTCGCGCTGAACCTCGTCGATCAGCTTCTGCAGCTCCTGGTCCGTAATCGGCGTGTCGGCGCGCCGGCGCTCGAGCGAACGGGCGGTAGTGAAGCCCTTGACCAGCTCACCGGCGATCCCCACCACGCACTGGGTGGGCCGGAAGCCAGCCATCTCCTCCGCTTCTTCCAGGGCAACGGAGCAGTTGTCGACCACGGCCCCGATGTCGGTGACGGTGCCCGACTGCATGTGGGCCAGCCCCTGCCGCTTGCGGCCCACGCCCCGCACCACGCCATGACCGGTGGCGTCCATCTCGAAGACGAGAGCCTTGGCGAACTCGGTGCCGATGTCCAACGCGGTGCAGGCAGCAAGAACCGCTTCGTCTTCGCGGCTCCAGATCCTGCGCCAGAAAGCCACGGCCGCCCCCGAGCTACGTGCCAGCTACCTGCTTCGCTAGTTTATCCGCGATCGTCGCCCGGACCGAAGAGACCCCTTCGCGGCGACTACCGGTACCTTGGGCCATCTCGGGACGGCCGCCGCCCTTGCCCTGTAACGGCTCCATGGCCGCCTTCACCAGATCGCCGGCGGCGATCCCCTTCTCGATGAGGTCCGAGCTAACGGTGACGAAGACCTGGGGCCGCTCGGCGTCGAAGACGACGGCGATCACACCCGACGGCATGGCCGACCGGACGTCCTTGGCGAAACCCTTCCACTGCTCGACCGACTCGAAGTCACCCGAGTAGGAGGCCAGCTTGACGCCCGGCCGGACTTCCTTCGCCCCGGCCGCAACCTCGGCCGGCTTGAGCAGGCCGCTGCCGCCGGCCTTCAAGCGGCGGCGAGTCTCGCGCAGTTGCTCATTCAGGGCAGTCCAGTGGGCCGGAATCGCCTCGACTGAGGGCGCCCCTGTCAGCTTGATCATTCGGTCCAGCACCGCGAGGCGTTCCCGGCTGTAGGCGTCCGCACCATCGCCGGTCAGAGCTTCGATTCTCCTCGTCCCAGCGCCGATGCTGCGCTCGGCGGTGATCACGAAGCTGCCGATCTGGCCCGAGGCCGAGCAATGCGTCCCGCCGCACAGCTCCAGGGAGTAATCCTGGACGCGAACCGTCCGGACCTCCTCGCCGTACTTCTCGTCGAAGAAGGCGTCCGCGCCGGCCTCGATCGCCTCGGCCATGGGCACGACCTTCGTCAGAACCGGCCGGTTCTCTCGCACAACCTGTCGGACCTCGTCTTCGATGCCGTGTATCTCCTCGCCCGTCAACGCCCGATCGCCGTGGTAGTCGAAGCGCAGGTAGTCGGGCGTCACCAGCGATCCGGCCTGCCGGGCCTCGGGCCCCAGGACGTTCCGCAACGCCCGGTGGAGCAGATGCGTGGCCGTGTGATTCCGCATCGTCCGGGCACGCCGCACGGCGTCCACTCGGGCCGTGACCGTCTCCCCGACCTTCAGGCGGCCGTGCAGCTTGCCCCGGTGCACGATCAGGCCCGCAATCGGCTTCTGCGTGTCCTCGACTGTGAAGACGGCGCTGCCGCCGCCCGCCTCGAGCAGCTCGCCGATGTCCCCGACCTGCCCGCCGCCTTCGCCGTAGAAGGGAGTTGCATCCAGCACCACCTCGGCCTCACCCTGGCCGGTCAGCTCCTCGAACTGCGTCCCCTCGCGCAGGATCGCCACAACGCGACCCTCGCCTTCAGTTCCCTCGTAGCCGGAGAAACGCGTTTCGCCGGCCGTCCGCAGGATCGACTGGTAGAGGTCGCCCAGCTCGGCATGGCGGGCCAGCTCGGCCTTCGTGCCCTTGCGCGAGCGCTCCTTCTGCTCGGCCATTGCACGCTCGAACCCCTCGCGGTCCACCCGAACCCCGTATTCGGCCGCCATGTCGACCGTTAGGTCGACCGGGAAGCCGTAGGTGTCGTGCAGCCGGAAGGCCACCTCGCCAGGCAGCACCGGGGCGTCGGCGGGCAAGGATTCCGGCCGTCGGCCGATCTCGCGCTTGACCTTCGACAGCTCCGCCAGAGCGGTCTCCAGCTGGCCCGTGCCCGCTTCGAGGGTGCGCGCGAACTGGCTCTCTTCGGCCCGGATCGCCTTCAGGATCTTGTCCCTCTTCTCGGACAGGATCGGATAGGCATCCTTCATCACGTCGATGACCACGCCCGCCGTGACGTCGATGAACGGCTCCTTGCGGCCCAGCAGGCGCCCGTGGCGGACGGCGCGGCGCAGGATCCGCCGCAGGACGTAGCCGCGGCCCTCGTTGGAGGGAGTGACCCCGTCCGCGACCAGAAAGGCCACCGCCCGCGAGTGGTCGGCGATGACCTGGTAGCTGAAACGCTCAGCCTCGAACTCCTCCGGATCGTGGCCAAGCAGGTCCCGCATCGCCTCGTGGATCGGGGTGAAGAGGTCCGTGTCGTAGTTGGTCCGGACCTGCTGGACGACGCTCGACAGCCGCTCCAGGCCCATGCCGGTGTCGACGGATCTCATCGGCAGGGGGACGCGGGTTCCGTCCGACCGCTGCTCGAACTCCATGAAGACCAGGTTCCAGACCTCGAGCCAGCGCGGGCAGTGCTCGGAGTGGTCCGGGACGCATTCCGGCCCCTCGCTGAACTCGGCCCCGCGGTCGAAGTGGATCTCGCTGCAGCGGCCGCACGGCCCCGTCTCCGCCATGCGCCAGAAGTTGGCCTCGTCGCCCTCGTCAACGTTCCCCCACCGGACGATTCGCTCCTCCGGCAGGCCGATCTCGTCGTGCCAGACGGCGTAGGCCTCGTCGTCGTCGCTGTAGACGGTCGCCGCCAGCCGCTCGCCGGGGATGCCGTAGGCCTCGGTCAGCAGCTCCCAGGCCCAGTGGATCGCGTCGCGCTTGAAGTAGTCCCCGAAGCTCCAGTTGCCCAGCATCTCGAACAGGGTGTGGTGGCGCGGCGTCCGGCCAACCTCCTCGAAGTCGTTGTGCTTGCCGGCCACGCGCAGGCAGCGCTGGAAGTTCGCGGCGCGGACGTAGCTCCGCTTCTCGCGGCCCGTCAGCACGTCCTTGAACTGGACCATGCCCGAGTTGGTGAAGAGCAGCGTCTGGTCGCCGGCCGGGACCAGCGAGGCGCTTGGCACGTCCGTGTGGCCCCGCTCCACAAAGAACTGGACGAAGCGGCGGCGGATCTCGGCCGCGGGCAGGTACGGGATAGGGAGATCAGGCATCACGTGAACGGTACCAAACCCGAGGCCGAGGGCGTGGGCTGCCCGGGCCCGCGCAGGGTCCGGCGGCGCCCGCCGTCCCGGCTGCCGCAGTCCCGGGTTCCGCCGCGAGGACCCGCGCCCCCTTTCATGACAGATTCCGCCGAAGGCGACGCGAGGCGAGAAGGCGGACCTGCAAAGCGGCCCGATGATCTGAGTGTTAGTCGCTGGCGGCTACCGAGGCGCCGCCTCCGCCCGACCCATCTCGTCTCGTGCCCGCTCACCCTGACATCTGGCATGAAAGAGGCGCCCGGGCCCGCCGGGATCTCGCCTCGCGCCGCCTGCACCGGCATGTGTCATGAAGGGGCACCCGGGAACCTACTTGTCTCTCCCGACGTTAGATGGGTATCTACCTCGTCTCATAGGAGGGCCTAACGGTGAGGACGCCCACGGGGCTCATCTCTCTGACCGCGGCGGCAGTAGTCGCGGCCGCCTGCACAGGAGGCGGGGCTACGGCCAGCCCGAGCGCTGCGTCGCCCTCGCCCACGCCGGTGCCCAGCCCTTCGGCCGAGGGCGCCGACTTCACCATCGAGGTTCTGCCGGCCGAGGATCCGGTCGAGGGCCGGCCGGCCATCCCGGGCGAGAAAGTCGTCTTCCTCGTCGTCGTCACCTCGGACAGCGAGGATCCGGTGGCCATCAGCGCCACGGCCACAGGGGCCAAGATCGACAGGATAGAGCCGGCCGAGCTGAAGCCGGGCGTCGTGGGTGAGGTCTGGGTCGTCCCGGACGCCGCGACCGAAGAGGCTCGAATCACGACCGAGATCACGGCCACGCGCGGCAGCGTGACCCGGACCGAGAAGCGCACGACCCAGGTCATGCCCTTCGAGGACGACCGGGCCGAGCAAGCCCAGCCCTACTTCGACATGTGGGTGGACTGGCTGGCGGCCAACCAACCCGAATTCGGTATCACCAGGGACACCCAGTGGGACTCGAGCTACGTCCTGGGCCTGCTGATCGTGTCCCACTACGCCTACTTCTCCGACGAGTGGGAGATGAAGATCTCGTGGGACAATAGTGCTAGGCCACCCATAGGCCCCTCTGGCGGGCCGTATGCAGCCGGGCGCGTACGTACTCGGTCCGGGGGATCGCCCTTCCTGGGGCTTCCTGCGCGGACTGTGAGGCTTATGGGTAGCCTTTCGCCGCCCCGCCACGAGTCCCGACAAGCCGCCGATAGGGCGCGCCCGCTAGGCTGGCTCGATGGCGGCGGATCGGGTCATGCCTCCGGCCCGCGTGACTATGCGCAGGACCCAGACAGCTTGATGGCGGAGACGAGGAACAGGGGCGCCGTGGTCTCGCCGCCGATCTGCGTCCCGTAGGTGAAGGAGCCTAGCGAGATCACATCCATGGCCACCACGTCGTCCTCGACGAACGTAGCCAGCAGGTCGGCGTCACCACTGAACAGAGCGTTCTCCCCATCGCTGTACCAGTAGCTTTCGATGCGGTACGAGGCCTGCGCGCGGAACGAGTCATTGCCTGTCGCCGCGTCGAACTGCGTGATGCAGCCGAAGACTTTGTAGCCTTCGCCTGCGTGGTCATCCGGCGACTTGACGAGGAGCGCCCATTCCCTACTCGTGAGCGTCTTGTACGTTCGTGGTGTCGGTGTGGGAGTCGGTACGGGGGTCGGCGTCGGCGTTGGGGTCGGCGACGCGGGTAAGGTGGGCTCCGACGGCACGCTGGGCGAAGCCGTGGCCTGCGGCGTGGGGCTTGATGTCACGACGGCGACCGAGGAAGGCGACGGCGTGGCCGCCTCATCGCGAGTCGCTCCTACGGCTCCGACCAGGCCAATCCCGACAATCACCGCAACCACGACGCCGACCTTGGCGAGTGTCGAGAGCCCCGCCCACCAGCGCAGCAGCGGCGGCCTCGTTTCGCTCCCCCCGCCTTGCCAGGTGGGAGCCGGCTGGGCAGGCGGTGTCGCCTGCTCGGGCGGTGTCGCCTGCTCGGGCGGTGTCGCCTGGTCGGCCGGTGTCGCCTGGTCGGGCGGGATTGGGAATGCGAATGTCAAGCCGCAGGCAGGGCACGCGGTCGCGCCTGCGGTCAATGTGTTCTGGCACCTCGGGCACGTGTAGATCGTCATGGGGGTTCCCCCAGTCGCAAGCCGGTCAGGTCGATCGGTGAGCTACATTCTCAGGGTGTGCTCAGGCTGTGCTACTGGCCAATGGTCAGGCGGGTCGGGGTCTTCGTCAGGAGGCCGCGTGGATTGGGGCGGCGGCCTCAGTACGGATTGACTCCCTCTAGTATCGGCGTACTTAGCCGGGGTTGTCCTGGCACGTGATGATCGCGCCCGACGACTTCACCGAGGTCCACCTCCGCCACCGCGGCACGGACACGACCTGGACGCACGCCTTCCGGATGGACTCCTTCACCAACAAGACGGCGCCCAAGGAGATCACCCCCGATCCGTACCTGCGCTGAGTCGCAAGCGATACCTCCGGCCGAACCCTCGCGGCCGGCTACCTGTGGGGCCGGTTCCCTCTCCGGCCCCACACTCTTGATCCGGCGATGGCCGCCCCGGCCAGGGCACCCAGGACCAGGCCGCGAACGAAGGCCGTGAGCCGCGGGTCCTCGGGCTCGTCGGAGCGGCCCAGCAGGACCGCCAGCAGCCGGCCGATCACAGGTCTTCGGGCCGGGGCGCGGGTCCCAGCACGGACAGCACGGCCACGAAGGCGATCCCGAACCAGGCCATGACCGAGGCCGCGACGACATGGAAGTCGCCGACGCGGAACGGGTCCACTCCCAGGCGGCCGCCCACTGCGTCGCCCGCCCAGGCCCCCAGCATCGCGGCCACCACGATCAGCACCAGGCGCCCGCCCGACTCGCCCCTCAGCGAGACGTACAGCGAGGCGTGGATGCCCCCGATGAGGACGGCGAGGACGTGCGCGGGACCGATAGCCACGCCCCGAGTATAGGTGGGGCGGCGCGTCGGCCGAGCCGTCCCCTACCGCGGCCGGGCGATGCGGCCGCCACCGACGACCTCGTCCCCCGAGTAGAAGACGGCGGCCTGGCCCGGGGCCGCGGCCCACAGCGGCTCGTCGGTCTCGACAGCCCAGCGGCCGTCGCCGAGCGGCGAGACCGCAGTCGGGGCCACTCTGCCGCGATGGCGGATCTGGACGTGGGCCCGGAAGCCGCCACTCTCCGGCGGGCGGCCGGCCACGAACCGCACCTCCCCCACCTCGAAGCGCCGCGTCTCCAGGTCCTCGCGCCGGCCCAGGCGAACGGTGTTGGTGGCGGGATCGATCGACAGCACGTAGCGCGGCTCGCCCAGCGCCAGCCCGATCCCCTGCCGCTGGCCCACCGTGTAGGCGGCCGCTCCCGCATGCTCCCCCACCACGTTCCCGTCCACGTCCACTACCGGCCCCGGCTCGGGCTCCCAGCCCGCTCGCTCCTTCAGGACTTCGCGGTAGTCACCGCGCGGCACGAAGCAGATCTCCTGGCTCTCCTGCCTGGAAGCGGTCGCCAGCCCCAGCTCGCGCGCCCTGGCCCGAACCTGCGGCTTGGTCAGCTCGCCCAGGGGAAACCGAACGTGCGCCAGCTCCTCCTGCCCCAGGCCGTACAGGAAGTAGCTCTGGTCCTTCTCGCGGTCCGTGCCGCGCAGCAGGCGCGCCGGCCCACTCCCCTGCCCCGCCACCCGGGCGTAGTGGCCAGTGGCGACGGCCCGGCAGTCGTACATCAGCCGCGCCCGTCCCAGCAGCGCCCCGAACTTGACGACGTTGTTGCACTCGATGCACGGGCTGGGCGTCAGCCCGTCGAGGTAGGCCCGAAGAAACGGCTCGACCACGCCCTCGCGGAACTCCCGCTCCAGGTTCATGACGTAGAACGGGATATCCAGCTGGCCCGCCACTCGCCGCGCGTCCTCGGCGGCGTCCAGCGAGCAGCAGCTCTTCTTGAACTCCGAATAGGCGTCCGCGATGTCGTGCAGGCGCATCCATACCCCGATGGCCTCGTCGCCAGCCTCGCGCACCAGAGCGGCCGCCACGGACGAGTCCACGCCCCCCGACATCGCGACGAGAACGCGGGTCACCCGGCGCCCGCCTCCCCCGCCTCCCCCGCCTCCCCCGCCTCGGACGGCTCCACGACGGCCGCCTCCGCTGCCGCGCCCGAAGCCGCCAGTGCCGCCGCCGCCTCCCGCTGTGTTCCGATCGCCTGGGCCAGCAGCACTCCGGCCTGGTCGATCTCCTCCGCCGTCGTCGTTCGGCCCAGGGACAGCCGCAGCGCGCCCCGCGCCTCTTCCTCCGGGAAGCCCATCGCCGTCAGCACGTGGCTGACCTCGTCTGAGCCGCTGACGCAGGCCGAGCCGGTGGAGCAGGCAAGGCCGGCCAGGTCGAGAGCCATCGCCAGCGACGGGCCGTCAACCCCGCGCACAACCAGCGAGAGGATCGACGGCAGGCGTTCGGTCGGATGGCCGGTCTCCTCGACCCCTTCGATCGATCGGACCGAGGACGCCAGGCGCTTGCGCAGCTTCGCCAGCCCGGCCTCGACCCCCTTGAACTCGGCGACAGCCATCTCGAGCGCAACCGCCATCCCCATCGCGCTTGCGACGTCTTCGGTCCCGGCGCGCCGGTAGCGCTCCTGCGAGCCACCCTGCTGCTGCGCCAGAAGGTTCGTGCCGTGGCGGACGTACAGCGCGCCCGCGCCCTTGGGCCCCTCGAACTTGTGGGCTGCCAGGGTGAGGAGGTCCGCCCCCAGGGCGCCCACGTCGATCGTCCGATGGGCGGCGAACTGGGCTGCGTCGGCGTGGAGCAGGACACCCTTGTGGCGGTGCACCCGCTGCGCGATGTCGGCTATCGGCTGGAGCGTACCCACCTCGTTGTTGGCCGCCATGACGCTGACCAGGATCGTCTTGGGCGTGATGGCCGCCTCCAGCTGGTCCGGATCGACGCGCCCGTAGCGATCCACTGGCAGCTCGACGATCTCGAAGCCGAACTTCTCGAGGTACAGGAGCGCATGGCCCACTGAGTGATGCTCGACGGAGCTGGCCACGATCCGATGGCCGCGCGCCTTGCCGGCCCAGGCCGCCCCCTTGATGGCCAGGTTGTTCGACTCGGTCCCGCCCGAAGTCAGGACGATCTCCCGCGCCTGCGCCCCTATCGCCCGCGCGATCCGCTCGTGCGCCTCATCCAGCCCCGCCCGAGCCTTCCGCCCGAACGAATGGCTGCTCGAGGGGTTGCCGAACTCGTCGCTCAGCCACGGCTGCATCGCCTCCCGCGCCTCCGCGCGCAGCGGCGTCGTGGCGGCGTAGTCGAGGTAGATGGGCATGGAACGATTCTACGCGGGAAGCTAGCTATCGCTCGCGAAAGCGTCCACCGTGCTCAGGTCGCCGAAGTGCTGGGGCAGGAAGCGTCTGAATTCCTCCATGTACCGAGCCCCTCCAAGGCTGTCCTCCGTGCCCTCGGCCTGCCAGATGGCGATCTGTCGCATGGCGGCATAGTCCAGCAGGGCCGCGAGTCGGAGAGCCTGGCCTGAGTCGAGACTGTGGAGCGACGCGGCGTCGCGAGATTGCAGCGCAAGGCAGTCCTCGGGTCGCGCCCTGGGGCACGCCAGTTCGGTGAGAACTCGGTAGCGGACGTTCGACAGCTGGAACGCGTCGGCTTCGGTGGCGTGAACGAATACACTCACATCAACACCTCAAGAGTCAGCCTCCTACGACGTGGATGCGAGGATACGCTGCCCTACCGCTCCGCGGCCGCCAGACGCTCCGCTTCCTTGCCCGCGAGGCGGTGGCGGTCGTGGGCAGAGAGGACGCGCTTGCGCAGGCGGATCGACTTCGGCGTGACTTCGACCAGCTCGTCGGCGCCGATGAACTCGATCGCCGACTCCAGGGTCAGTTCCCGCGGCGGCGTCAGGCGCAGAGCCTCGTCGTGGGCGTGGGTGCGCATGTTCGTCAGCTTCTTCTCTTTGGTGGCGTTGACGTCCATGTCGCCGGGGCGGGCGTTCTCGCCGATGACCATGCCCTCGTAGACCTCCACGCCCGGATCGATGAACAGCGACGAACGCTCCTGGAGGTTGAACAGGGCGTAGGCGTTGGAGGTGCCCGTCCGGTCGGCCACCAGCACCCCGGTCGTCCGGTGGGTGACCTCACCGGCCCAGGGGCCGTAGCCCTCGCCGATCTGGTGCATCAGGGCCGTGCCGCGGGTCTCGGTCAGGAGCTGGCCGCGGAAGCCGATCAGTCCCCGAACCGGGATGACGTACTCCATCCGGACCCGGCCGTCGGCGTCGGTGGTCATCTGCTCCAGGCGAGCCTTGCGGTCCGACAGGGCGGCCTGAACCGGACCGATGAAGTCCGGCGGGATGTCGATCGTGATGCGCTCGTACGGCTCGTGAGTCTGGCCGTCGATCTCGCGCAGGATCACCTCGGGACGGCTGACCTGCAGCTCGTAGCCCTCGCGGCGCATCTGCTCGATCAGGATGGCCAGCTGCAGCTCGCCGCGACCGCGGACCTCATAGGTGTCGGCCGACTCGGTGGGCGAGAACTCGATCGAGACGTTGCCCAGGACTTCCTTCTCCAGGCGCTGGCGGACCTGGCGGCTGGTGACGTACTTGCCCTCGCGACCCGAGAGCGGCGAGGTGTTCGGCCCGAAGGTCATGTGCAGTGTGGGCGCGTCCACGTCCAGGCGAGGCATGGGGCGCGGGTCGGCGGGGTCCGTGATGGTGTCTCCGATTGTCACGTCCGGGATGCCGGCGATGGCCACGATGTCGCCCGCGCTCGCCTCTTCTATGTCTACGCGCTCGATGCCGTGGGCCGTCGTCAGCGCGGTAACTGTGCCGGTGAGGGTGGCCGTTCGTCCGGGCTCGATCGAGCCGGCCGTGTCTTCGGCTTCCTCGCGCACGATCGCGACTCGCTGGCCCATCTGTAGCCTGCCGTTCCAGATCCGCCCGATCGCCATCCGGCCCACGTAATCGTTGGCGGACAGGTTCGTGACCAGCAGCTGCAGCGGGTGGTCCGGCGTGTAGCGCGGCGCAGGGGTGTGCTCGATCAGCAGTTCGAAGAGCGGGCGCAGATCGGTCCCCGGCTTGGCCAGGTCCAGCGTGGCGGTGCCGGCCTTGGCGTTCGTGTAGACGACCGGGAAGTCGATCTGGCGGTCGTCGGCGCCCAGGTCGATGAACAGCTCGTAGACGGCGTCCAGGACCTCCGCCGCGCGCGCGTCGCCCCGGTCAATCTTGTTGATGGCCACCACGACAGGCAGCCGGCGAGCCATTGCCTTCTGCAGGACGTAGCGGGTCTGCGGCAGCGGCCCCTCGGCCGCGTCCACCAGCAGCAGCACCGAATCGACCATGTTCAAGCTGCGCTCGACCTCGCCGCCGAAGTCGGCATGGCCAGGGGTGTCGACGATGTTGAGCCGGATGCCCCCGTAGTCCACGGCCGTCTGCTTGGCCAGGATGGTGATGCCCTTCTCTCGCTCCAGGTCGTTGGAGTCCATGACCCGCTCCGCCACGACCTGGTTGGCGCGGAAGGCGCCGGCCTGGTGGAGCATGGCGTCGACGAGGGTGGTCTTGCCGTGGTCCACGTGGGCCACGATCGCCAGGTTGCGGACGTCCTGGCAGGTAGCGGTCGTGGCGGCCGTGGGAGATGCGGTCGCGATTTCGGGCATGGCTGTGCTGGGCGAGTCGGTCATGGGCCGCGGCATTGTCGCACAGACGCGCCCGTTGCGGGCGAATCGGCCCGCCTGCCGGGCCGCGCGGGCCCGGACGCCCTACCGCCCTCCCCGGCCGAACCTCAGCCCGGCGCTACTTCGTCGGCGTCGGCCCCGGCGTGCCGCCCGGCGTAACCTGGCCCACGTTCGAGAATTCATAGGTGGTCGTGATGTCGATGAGCTTTGTGCCGTCCGACGCGTCCTTCCAGCAGCGGAACTCTGCGTAGAGCGGATTGCCGTCGTTGTCCAGGTAGAGGGCCAGCTGCCAGTGATCCACCTTGACCGTATAGGTCGACATGTCGATGCCGGTGATCTTGAGCGGATCAGGCTGGTACCAGCCGGTGCTCACGATCTTGTGGGCGGCGTTGTGCTGGGCCGTCGGACCGCCGTAGGCGATCTGCTTCATGTCGGTGATGGCGAAGAGCGGGCTGAGCAGCAGGAAGGGCGGGATCGACGTCCTGGCTGCCCAGGTTCCGTTCGGCATCGCGCGCGAGTAGTACACGCCGTTCACCAGCCGGAACTCGGCCTGGCTGTTGTCGATCTGGACCGTCCCGGCAGTTTCGCGCTCGGCCATGTCGGCCTCGACGCTGACGGTGTGGGCGACCGCCTTGCCGTTGTTGGCCGCGGCCGCCACGGAGACTGTGGTGTGGATCGAGATATGGCCGTTGAACTCCGGGTCGGAGATCATGCGCAGCGTGTCGTAGACGATCGGGGGCATCGTCGGCGAAGGGCTGGGCTTGGGGGTGATCGGGTAGACGATCTGAGGCTCTTCCGTCGGGCTGGGCACACCGATGACACCGGACATGAAGAGCATGCCCACGATCAGGGCGCCCACGGTCAGCACGGCCCCCGCCAGGAGGAGCAGGCCGTACCTCGAGCCTTGCTGCCCGGGCAGGACCGCCGGCGCCTCGACCGGCCTGGAGAACTCCGTGCCCTTGTACTTCTCTTCGAACGACCCCTCTTCCGGGAGGGGGTCCTCCATAGCGACGTACTCGGTCCCACAGCGGGGACAGTTGGCAACCCCAGCCTCGAAGACGCCGTGGCAGCGCCTGCACCGTACGTACCGTTCTTCCATCCCCGCTCTCCTGATCTCCCAGCTGCGTCGAGACCCTTGAGCCGGCCTCAGGAACCGGCGGTCGGGTTGTTCTTCACTCCCACGAACCGCAGTCCAAGCTCAGCGTACTGCGCCAGATCGGGCTCTGAAGGGGCTTCCAGCATCAAATCGGCCCCGGATTGGGTCTTGGGGAAGGCCATTACCTCCCGAATGTTGGTCTGGAAGCTAAGAAGGGCCGCCCAGCGGTCGATTCCGATGGCAATGCCGCCATGGGGCGGCGCCCCGAAGTCGAAAGCTTCCAGCATCCCCCCGAACAGCTCGTGCATCTTCTCCAGCGAGTAGCCCTGCAGGGCGAAGCTGCGCTCCAGCAGGTCGCGGCGGTGGATCCGGACTGACCCGCCGCCCAGCTCCCAGCCGTTGAGGGCGACGTCGTACTGGGTCGCCCGGGCGCGGCCGGCCGGGTCCTCGTTCGAGGGCTTATAGGGGTCGCCGGAGGCGGTGACGAGCAGATCCTCGTCCTCCGGCAGGACCCCGCTGAAGGGGTTGTGGGTGGCGTCCCAGCGCTTGCCCTCCACGTCCCACTTGTACATCGGGAAGTGGTAGACCCAGCAGTAGGACAGGACGTTCGGGTCGGCCAGGCCCAGGCGGAGGCCCAGCTCCTGGCGCAGGCGGCCCAGGACGTCCGCCACCACCTCGTGATCGGCATCGGCGACGATCAGGACCAGGTCGCCCGGTTTCGCGGCCGCGGTCCTGGCGATGGCGGCGATGCGCTCCTCGCCCAGGAACTTGGCGATGGGCGAATGGGCGCTCCCGTCCGCCGTGACGGAGACGTGGGCCAGGCCCCTGGCGCCGTAGCGGCGGGCCAACTCGGTCAGCTCCTCGATCTGATGGCGGGTGACCTCGCCCATCCCCGGAGCCACGATACCCTTGACGCGGCCCGCGGCGGCCAGGACGGAGTCGAAGACCTGGAATCCCGTCGGGGTGGGCGCCAGAGCCGGCGCCAGGTCCAGCAGCTCCATGCCGAAGCGCAGGTCCGGCTTGTCCGAGCCGTAGCGCTCCAGGGCCTCGTGGTAGTCGATGCGCGGGAAGGGCATCTGCTGGATCGGCCGGTCCGGTGTCACGGCCCGGCTGACCTCGACGATCATCGCCTCCACGAAGTCCATGACCCGCTCTTCGCCGACGAAGCTCATCTCCAGGTCCAGCTGGGTGAACTCGGGCTGGCGGTCGCCCCGCAGGTCCTCGTCGCGGAAGCAGCGGGCGATCTGGAAGTAGCGGTCCATGCCGGCCACCATGAGCAGCTGCTTGAGCTGCTGGGGGCTCTGCGGCAGGGCGTACACGGCGCCAGGCTGGAGGCGGCTGGGCACGATGAAGTCCCGGGCGCCTTCGGGCGTGGACTTGAGCAGGATGGGAGTCTCGATCTCCACGAAGCCGGCCCGATGGTGGGCGTCGCGGATGGCCTTCACCAGCTCGGCTCGAAGCAGCAGCCGGTCCAGCATCGGCTGCCGGCGGATGTCCAGGTAGCGGTACTTGAGGCGCAGGCTCTCGTCCACCGGGGCGTCCGGCTCGTTGATGTAGAAGGGTGGCGTCTGGGACTCGGTCAGGATCTCGACCTTGCTGGCCCGAACCTCGATCTCGCCCGTCGGCAGCTCGGCGTTCTCCTTGCCGGCCACCCGGCGGGCAACGGCCCCCTCCAGGCCGACGACGAACTCGTTGCGGATCTTGCTGGCGGTCTCGTGGGCGACCGGCGCCTCCTGGGCGTCGACCACGATCTGGGTGATGCCGTAGCGGTCCCGCAGGTCCAGGAAGATCAGGTGGCCGTGGTCGCGGCGGCGGTGGATCCAGCCGGCCATGCGCACCGTCTTGCCGACAGCGTCTGCCCGCAGCTCGCCGCAGGTGGCGTCCCGATAGGACGTAGCGAGGCTGAAGGCGACTTCAGAGGACGTGGCTACGGGCTTGGGCTTGCTCATGCTGCGCATCGTACCGTAGCCCGGCCGGGGCCCGACGACGGAGCTGGGGCAGCCCAGATTTCCCAGTCGCGCACCCGCCTGGTTCTCCTTATCCTTTCGAGTCTGCCGCCAGACGACAGGAGCCTCCACCAGGACGCTCGGCGGCATCGGAGGTAGATATGCTCGCGGCCTTGCGACTTGCCCGCACAGCCGGCCTTCTCGCCATCGTCCTCGCCGTCGTCGGCTCCGTGTCCGCCTGCGGCTCCAAGTCGCTCATCGACAACTTCACATCCAAGATCCGGGCCGACGACTTCCAGGCCTCCGGTCCGCTCACCGGCTCCATCACCCTCGAGGCGGAGGGCATGACCTTCGAGGCCACCATATCCGGCACGTCGAAGGTGAAGGGCGAAGACCACGCCCAGACGATGACGATGAGCATGGCCGCGACAGACGTCACTCCGGCCTCGACGACCACGAACGAGAGCGTCACAGTCGGCGATTGGACCTACGAGCGCTCCGAAAGCGGCGACTGGACCAAGGAGGCCCGATCCACCGACGGCAACGACCTTGGCAGCATCAGAAAGACGGCCACAGTCGTGGACAAAGGCGTGGAGACCCACTACGGTCAGCAGCTCCACCGCCTCGACTCCTCGGAGCCGCTCGACCCCGAGGCCTTCTTGGGCGACGCGACGGGCGTCAGCGACGCCGACATGACCCTCACCTTCTGGGCCAAGGATGACGGCACACCGGCCGGCCTGACCCTCAACGGAACCTACAAGCAGGACGAGGGCGGTACCGAGGTGGACGTCACCATCACCATGGACTTCGAATTCCAGAGCCTCTCCGGCGTCACGATCGAGGCGCCCTCGATGTAGCGACCCCGGCGGTGTAGCAGCCACCTGGCCCTGCGTCTCCGAATCCTTCGAACCAAGCAAGCGAATGGTCCGTCTCGAGCCGCCAGCGCTTCGGCTCCCGCGGCTCGACCGTCCTCCCGCTGCCAGGTCAGCCGTGGCGGTGAGTCTTCTCCGCCCGGGCCAGGTACCGAGCCAGGTCGGCCAGCGGCACCAGCCGCTGAGTGCCCGCTTCGAGGTCCTTCAGTTGAACGTCTCCGCCGGCCAGCTCGTCGCCGATGATGACCGCGAAGTGGGCCCGGTCGCGCGACGCCGTCTCGAGCTGCCGGCCCAGCTTGCGCTGCGCCAGCTCTGCCCGCACCCGTAGCCCCTCGGCGCGCAGCAGCCCGGCCACGCGAAGGCGCGAGACGGTGTCGGCCGGATCCGCTCCCACGACCACCGCCAGAGGCGGCGCTTCCGCAGCCGCCACTCTTCCGCTCTCCTCTAGCGCCAGCAGCACCCGGTCCAGGCCCAGCGCAAAGCCGATACCCGGCGTAGGCCGCCCGCCCAGCAGCTCCACCAGGCCGTCGTAACGGCCGCCGCCGCCCAGGGCCTGCTGCTGCCCCTCGGCCCCGCGGCGGTAGTACTCGAACGCCGTCCTCGTGTAGTAGTCCAGCCCGCGAACCAGCGTCGGCTCCACGCGGTAGGGCACCCCAAGCGCATCCAGGTGGGCGCGAACCGCGGCGAAATGCTCGGCACACGCGGTGCACAGCGAATCCCCCATCCGCGGCGCCGCCGCCACCAGGACCGCCATCGCCGGATCCTTCGAGTCCAGCAGCCGCAGGGGATTCGTCTCCAGCCGCCGCAGCTCCAACTCGGGCAGCTCGGCCGAGTGGCGCCGGAAGTAGGCCTTCAGCGTCTCCAGATAGCCGGGCCGGCAGGCCGGGTCGCCGATGGAGTTCAGCAGAACCTGGACCTCGGGCACGCCCGCCTCCACATAGAAGCGGTAGCCCAACTCCACGATCTCCGCGTCCACGGCCGGGCCGGGATCGCCGATCGCCTCCGCGTCCCACTGCCAGAACTGGCGGTAGCGGCCCGCCTGGGGACGGTCGTAGCGGAACATCGGCCCAACCACCGACAGCTTCACCGGCTGCGGCCAGGTCTGCATCCCGTGCTGGACGTAGGCCCGGACCACGCCCGCCGTCGCCTCCGGCCGCAGGGCCCAGGCTTCCGACTCCTCGGTCCGGGGCGTGAGCCGGAACAGCTCCTTCTCCACGACGTCCGTGCATTCGCCGATGCCCCGCTCGAACACGGCCGATTGCTCGAAGAGCGGGATCTCCATCTCGCGGTAGCCGTAGCGAACGGACAGGGAGCGGGCGATCCCTTGCAGGCGGTTCAGGCCGGCGGCGACGTCCGGCAGCAGGTCGCGGGTGCCCCGGGGGGCGCGGTATGCGGGCACGCGGCTAGGCGACGATGTCGTCGGTGTCCTGCTCCATGGCAGACCTCAGGCACGACAGGAAGCGGCGCACGGCCAGGACCACGGCCTTCTTGGCGATCCCGCCCTCGATAGGGATGTAGTAGTCGAAGAAGTACCGCCCGTCGGCCATGACCGAAGCCCGGATCAGCTTGACCTCGTCGTTGACCCGGTTCACGAACTCGAGCTTGGCCTGCGGGCTGGCACCCTCCTTGGCCCCGAAGATGGAGCAGGCCGCGAGCAGCCGGCCGTCCTGGTCGGGCCGCATGAAGCAGCGGTAGCCATCCTTGACCACGAGATCGCCGTCCGAGTCGATCGACGTCTCCATGTACGCGTCATCGAAGATCTTCTTGAGCGCCTCGACGGTCATCGCGTCGCCGGCCAGCAACTCCTCGGACACTGCCTTCTCCTCTCGCGACCTGGGGCTTGCCATCCTCGGGCGACTATAGCGCCCAGGGCGGGGCCTGGGGTGGCCCGCCGAATCCGGAGCCCGGCGGGACCTCGCCCTCCTCCACTTCCTCTTCTTCCTCCTCGGCGTCCTGGGCCACGACGACGTTGTCCGTGTCCTGTTCCATCGCCGCGGCGAGGTAGGAGAGGAAGCGGCGCACGGCCAGGACCACGGCCTTCTTTGTGATCCCGCCCTCGATCGGGATGTAGTAGTCGAAGTAGAGGCGGCCGTCGCTCGTCAGCGAGGCCCGGATCATCATCAACCCGTCGTTCACGCGGTTCACGAAGCTCATCTTGGCCTGCTCGTCGGCGTGGCGACTGGCGTCGAAGATCGCGCTGGCGGCCAGGAACCGCCCGTCCAGATCCGGCCGCAGGAAGCAGCGGTAGTCGTCCTCGATGATGAGGTCCCCGTCGTCGTCTATCGACGCATCCATGAAGGCCCCGTCGAAGAGCCGCTTGAGCTCGTGGACCGTGACGCTGGCTGGAAACAGGATCTCGTCGGACACTGTCTCTCCCTCGGAACTCGCGGTGGAAGCCGCCCTTGGGCCGACTATAGCGGAGGTGGTGCCGGATGGGCATACTCCCCAGCCCATCGGCGCCGTGAGTCAGTCGGTGCCACCCTCCTGGAACCCGCGCAGGACCTCCAGACGGGGGTCGATCTCGGCTTCCGGGTGGTCATGGTCGCCCGCGGCCAGCCCGCGGCCGCAGACCTGGCACAGCCCCGGGCAGTCCTCCCGGCATAGTGGCGCAATCGGTTCCGCCAAAGCGATGGCGTCGCGCATCTCCCCTTCCAGCTCCAGCTCGTGGTGATCGCTGAGGCGCAGCTCGTCCGGCTCGGCTGAGGTGTCGGAGGGCAGGCCGCTTGCCAGGTCGATGCTGGGCAGGGCCTCTTCGCTCAGCTCGAGCGTGACCGGGTAGTCGATCTCGCGCAGGCAGCGGCTGCAGACCTGCTTCAGCCCCGTCGAGAACTCGCCCTCCAGGAGCAGCCCGCGGTTGGTCCGGGTCAGCTTGAGCCTGCCCTCCAGGCCGCGACTCTGGCGCAGATCGGGGCCCAGATCCAGCGGCGGGGCGAGAACCTCTAGCTCCCGAACCGTCCCGGCGGGCTCGGCCAGGAACCCGGCGACGTTGAAGGTCAGCGCGTCAGCGGCGGGGGTCGGCCGCGAGCTCCTGGTCTGACTCATCGAACTCGCCCTCCGCTTCAACGGGTGTGTCGGCGTCGCCTTCGGCCGCCGCCGCGGATGCGTCGCGCCTCTCCTCCAGGATCTCGAGCCCGATCCTGATGCTCTTCAAGGTTCTGATCACCTCGACCTCGAGCTTGGACAGGACCTCGATGGCGTAGTCGTCGGCGCCCTGCTTGACCATCTCCCCTTCGGCCCTGGCCTGGCGGACGATCTCCAGGCTCATCTCTTCGGCCTGGCGGGTCAGCTCCCGCTCCTCGATCAGATACGTGGCCTGCTCCTGGGCCCGGGCCAGGATGTGTTCCGCCTCCTCGCGCGCCTGCTCCAGGAGGCGATCGATCTCGGCATTGACGCGCCGCGCGGCCTGGACCTCCTCCGGGATGGTCATGCGCAGCTGATCGATCAGATCCAGGGCGTAGTTCTGATCGATCATGACGCGGCTGGTGAGAGGCACGCGCCGCCCCTCGGCCAGCAGCTCCTCCAGTCGTTCGACGAGGTGCATGATGTCGATCGGACGGGCCCTCCTGGGGCGAAGAAGGTTCCGACGCTTGCCGTTGTCGTTCGATTATAGACGCGGCCCGCGCTCCGCCAGACGCCGAGCGACAGCCGGGGGCACCATTTCCGACACGTCCCCGCCGAAAAGGGCGATCTCCTTGACCAGGCTCGAGCTCAGATAGCTGTGCTCGATGGCGGTCATGAGGAAGACGGTGTCGATGCTCGGTTCGAGCTTCCGGTTGAGGTGAGCCATCTGCAGCTCGGACTCGAAGTCCGAGATCGCGCGCAGGCCACGCACGATGAACCCCGCGTCCGCGCGCCGACAGAACTCCACCGTGAGCCCGTCGAAGGACTGGACGTCGATACGTTTGGCGATCTCGGGCGGGCAGCTTTCGTCGACCGCCTCCCGGATGACGGCCAGGCGAACGTCGGTGGCGAAGATCGGCTCAGACTTGCGCGGGTTGACCAGCACGGCGAAGACGAGGCGGTCGAAGACGGCGGCGGCCCGATTGACCACGTCAAGGTGGCCGTTCGTGAGTGGATCGAATGAGCCCGCGTAGACGGCGATCCTCACCTTTCGGCCTCCTTCGGCTGCTCGTCCTGGCCTGCTTGCGCAATGGCCCCGGCGAGACGGTAGAAGGTCAGCGTGGTCTCACCGAAGCGCTTGTCTCGAACCGATGCTAGCAGCCCCTCGGTCCGCGGTGGAGGGGTACGCCAGAAATGCTTCACGACCACCCACGCCTCATCGGACAGCAGCCGCCCTTCGGGAGTGGCCAGCAGACGCAGCGCACGCCGCGTCAGGTCCGTCTCGGAATAGGGCGGGTCGATCAGGACGACGTCGAACGGCCCGTCAGCGGCGGCCCGTCCGGCCAGGTAGGCGATCGCTTCCGAGCGCACGATCTCGGCCCGGTCGGCCAGGCGGGCCCGGGCCAGGTTGTCGGCGATGACACGGACCGCGGTCTGATCTTCCTCCACGAATACGGCCCGGGCGGCGCCGCGAGAGAGAGCCTCTATGCCCCCCGCACCCGAGCCGGCGAAGAGATCCAGCACCTTTGCCT
>Ga0307443_1000541_pt1 | contig 24276 bp, 22 predicted proteins | sample SalMarSW160220MG_FD_202148 | JGI IMG/M metagenome (GOLD analysis project Ga0307443, IMG submission 202148) | Salt marsh sediment microbial communities from the Plum Island Ecosystem LTER, Massachusetts, United States - SW1601-220 | ecosystem: Environmental > Aquatic > Marine > Intertidal zone >... | reverse complement strand
GCTGTGGCTCTGGTACACATTGCTGGCGGGGATAGGATGTCCTTTATGCTTCGTCTTTGTAGGGATTCCAGTTGCAATTGCTGGTTATGTATTATTATGTATTTTACTATACAGGTTCTGGGCTGTTATCCAGGATGGCAAGCCCCGCACGACTCCCGGCAAAGCTGTAGGTTTTCTATTCATACCGTTCTTCAATTTCTATTGGGCATACGTTGCATGGGTTGGATTGTCTAAAGATATCAATGCTTATTGTCGCCAAAGAAATATCGGAGCACCTGAGGTAAATGAAAGCCTTGCACTGACATGGTTCATCTTGTGTTTTTTGGGAATCATTCCGTATGTCGGCATACTTGTCGGAATAGCGAACCTTGTGATAATGATTATCCTGGCTAGGCAGCTTGCCACTTCAGCGGCAGCTATCGTCAGTGCCAAGCAGTAATGTTCTTCAGTAAAGTTCGCGTCACGGATTTTCTATGCCCACACTCCCACCAAGATGGCTTGACAAAAAGTGGTTTTTTCATAGCAGAAGGCTTTGTTGAAAACCTAAAAAACTGTCATTCCGAGCGAGCCCCCGTGTCTTCTGTTTTGCCTCTGCGTCTCTCGTCGCCTGCCCCCGCGTCTCTCGACGCGAGTCGGGGCGGCGGGCAAGACGAGGCAGCAGGCGAAGACAGAAATGGGGGCGAGTCAAGGAATCCCTCGGCTTGGCTCGGGACAGGTCTGTTTTTAATGGCTAAGCCATAAATAGATTTCTCCACTGTGCCCCTTATGGGCTTCCATTCTCCCCCCTAGGGGGTGCGAAGGATGAATCGGTCGAAATGACAACCGACCTTTTCAACAGATCCATAGCAGAATAAACTGCGTATTTTTAGAGATTGTCATGCCGAGCTTGCCGAGGCATCTGGCCAACGAATAAAAAGTTGCTCAATGATCCCAAGTTAAACTCATCACTTGTCTTTGGCAAATTCAGAAATGACGTCCGCCATGTCAAGAGTAGAAGACCAATCAGAGCTATAAGCTGTAGATCACGAGTTTGTATTCGTTATTTTGGTTTGAAACCATCCACACCATTTCCTGTGTACTTAGCGCAGGCTTGCTCCAGATCCACATCGCTTATATTAGCTAATGTACAAAGCCAGGCAAAAACGTCAGCGAATTCTTCCTGTTTATTTTCTTGGTTCTTGTAAGCCAGCGCAGTAGCTAATTCGCCGACTTCCTCAATAAACCACATGAACGTCGCCGGAACTCCCCGTTCTTGGTCTCGCTTTTTGTATTTCTTAGCTATTATTTGTTGAAATTCGCTGATACGCATTTCGTTGTGCTGTCAAGGCACATTTGCACAAACAAACACGATGACTTCGTTTGTCTGCATTCCAAACACTGCTGATCGTCTTATTTTTTGCCTACTATCAGAGATGAAAGCTTTGCTTTTTCGAATACTTTTCTGGCTTGAGCAATTGCTTTGTCATAGACCTTTTCGGCTCGAGCACCGCATTTGTCGCTGCCGGCTTGCTCAGCGAGGTTCAACTGGCTGATCATTGGCCCGTCAACGGCTTCTATGATCTGCAGCATTGTGATCTTGCTCGCGGCTCTGGCCAGCGAGAAACCGCCTCGTGGCCCTCTCTTGCTGCGCAGAACGTTTGCCCTAACCAACTGCTGTAGTATCTTAAGCAGATATTCTAAGGGTATATCATACTCCTTAGATATGGTTTGAGACAAGATTACTCCTTTGCCCTGATGTTGGGCGATATAGCCGACTGCCAGCAATGCATATCCTGTGGATCTACTGATTCTCATTCTAATCTCCTTCAAAACAATCCGACAATTCTGATAAAATCTTTGCATGCTCTAAGCACTTGCAGCAGTGTAAGAGCAAATACTAATATTACTCCGAAGCAGTGAGCCGACAGTGTGAAACCGTGTAACTCATATCTCTTCTGTGTCTACTATATGTTTCTTTCGCTGCCTGCCATTCCCCCTTCAGTGAATAAAACTGCGTTTTGAGCCGTGCCTTAACTCCTTTAGCAGTATATTTTCGTGCACAGCATTATTTTAACATCGAAGCATACTAAAATAGTGGTAAAACCAATCTTATTTCTTATACTCTATTTCTAAGCGATCAATACTCAATGACTAATACCTCAAACGCCCGAAATTCGATATTATCCACAACATCCTAAAAATGGCAAGTGTTTTCTTGGGGAAAGAACCCAAAAATTCGAAATTTTGCAAAATATTTTTGTACATGCAACATTTTACTCTCTATCTACAATCTCAAAAATTCTCTGATCCGGGCAAAAAACTTGACGTCAGGCACATACCAACATACTATTATCAAATTACTTAGAATCTTTTGTTTGGAGGTTGTTATGGCTGAATTAAAGCCGCGAATAAGTGTCGATTATGTTGGTAAGGCAACGGTATTGACCTTTATCGACCAGAAGATCCTCGAGGATAAAGATATTAACGCACTTCAAGAATCCATTATATCTGTTGTTGAGCAGGCAGACGGCATAAATCTAATTTTGGACTTTAGCAATGTCAAGTTTTTATCGTCTGCTGTTCTTGGCCTTTTGATAAGGATTAGCAAAAGGGTATATGAGCATAATGGTCGGTTAAGACTTTGTGGTATAGACCCAAAAATTTACGAGATATTCAAGATAACAAGACTAAACAAGGTTTTCGACATTTATAAAGACGTTGCAAGTGCTGCGCAGGGTCTCTCTGAGGCTGATTAGATAGGATATTTATGATATTTGTTGGCTAGCATGGTGGGCTTTAATCGCCAACTGGCGCGAGGGGATGTGTCTATGCCGGCAGGGATTTGTTCCGCAATTTAGTCTCTGAGCCTATGACTTTGGAAACGCCAAACTGTTGCTCGATTGTCGTCAAGGGCGTGCCATCTGCTCTTGCCGATGTGTGTAATCAGATCTTGTCAAAACTCCAAGTTAATAGCTATCGTCAGGATGATATTTTTGCTGTCCATCTGGCTCTGGAAGAAGCCTTCCTCAATGCCATAAATCACGGCAATCGAATGGATCCCAACAAAGAAGTCAAAATCGACTGTTCGATAGGAGCTGACAAAGTTGAAATTGCTTTGACGGACCAGGGACAAGGATTCGATCCAGATGCTGTCCCTGACCCGAGAATGGGCAAAAATCTGTATAAGCCAGAAGGCCGAGGCTTATTTCTTATAAACTCGTATATGGATGTTGTGAAATTTAATGAGCGTGGAAATTGCGTGTATATGGTTCGATACAAAGAAAGGCCGCCTATAGAAGGAACCCAGCAATAGACCCAGATATAGTAACCTGATGCTCTATGAATGGTATTATAATGAATCGCCATGCCAAGTTTATTCGGTTACACTCATGGCAGATTTATCTAAGGTTTCTGGACAACAAATCAGAGTTTGCTTATCATTCACAGGTCGCGTTTTCTATCAGCCTTCTGTGGACTCGGACATGATATCCGTTATTTTATGTAGTCACAAAGCACTATGCCAATCCCAGTAATGCAAAAAACTCGATGCCGTGTGTTGATTAGCAGAAGTCTCATTGTTTCCGTGTGTTTATTTTTCGTGACTGGCTGTCTCTATCAAGACGAACCAGCCCCCGAAATCATAGGCTCTCCTGCTACCGTAGAGCTGCTGCCAACACTCAATAAGCTCCCAGAACCAACGAGGATGCCCGCTATTGTTAACAAGGACGTGCCGTATGAGTGGTTCCCGCCTAAAAGACTGGAAAAGAGGTGGACTGCCATAGTGATACACCATTCGGGCACAAGCAATGGCAACGCCGCTATTTTTGACAAGTGGCACCGTGAGGGCAACCATTGGGAAGGAGTCGGCTATGATTTCGTCATTGGTAATGGCAGTGATAGCCTTGACGGAGAGGTCGAGGTTACATTCCGCTGGAGAGAACAAAGAACTGGTGCCCATTGTGGCGGTACACCGAATAACTGGGCTAACGAGCGCGCCGTGGGAATTTGTTTAGTGGGTAATTTCAATCGTTCATTTCCCAGCGGCGAGCAGATGAAGTCCTTATCAAAGCTGGTTCGTTTCTTACAAAGGCGGTATTCAATCCCGAAGAATCGCATTTATGGTCACAACACAACTCCTGGTGCGCGAGCTACGGACTGTCCAGGCAGCAAGTTTCCAATGGCCCAGCTCAAAGCAATGCTCGATAGCTAAGCTTTCTCACTCATGTGGATAATTTAACGAGTCTCCTCTTACGTCCTATAAGCATACCTTACAATTCTTTTAATCTTCTTTTCTTCCGTGGTATAGATGAAATATCCTTCTGAGTCATAACATAGAAAAAGTTGCTTTGCCGAAATGCCGAAATCCTTACTATTCGTACTTCTTTGAAAGGTTAAGTAGTAAGGAGGCAATCTCATGGGCATGTATGGTTCTATTTTTTCTCCCGGCTATGCACTGAATGAGCAAGTGGCCCGACAAATTTTTAATATTCTACCAGAGCAAGGCCCCATCATTTTAATCATGGACAGACAGGGTAACTGCTGGCCGAGCGACTCCGAGCAATTTTCCAAACTTAACATCAACGAGTCACTTTTAGCAGAACTTTGTGCTAAAGTTGATGATGGTGTTGAGCCGGCTGTAACTCAGATCAGCGATGTCAACATCGCTGCCGCACAACTGGCAACTGACCAGACGGACTGTGGCTATGTGATCATTGCATTACCGCGGTGCAATGCAGAGTCTGCTCTGACGAGCATTGATTTGATCGAAGTGCTGCTCAATCAAATTGCCTTGATAGCTAAGTTAATTGAGAAAAACAATCTCATCTGCGAGCTTCACACGAAGCAGTACACTATGTACGCCAAGACTACAGCATCTTCGAACTAACAACATTGCTGCCGCTATGTGGAAAAGGCTCGTATTTGTTGAGTCCCACCCTTACTCATCTCACGTTTTTTTTATCAGCAAATGGTTTGCCGGCGCACTTCCTGGTTTTTTGCATTGCCTTTAAGCCTGTTGTCGCTATAATCTGAATTGTGTTCGTTATGTCCATGACGTTTATCATGCAGAAATCAGACGATTCCGCTTGATTTGAGGACAACAGTGCGGTTCAGAGTTTTTAACAAAGGTAAGCTCGCTGACAAGTTTACATTATGTGGTACCTATCTTTTCGGCACTGATGGAATCAGCATCCGCCGAACTAAAACCGTGTTTAAAGATGGGTTTGTTGAGTGCAAAAAGCCAAATTTAGAGACGGCCGGCTTGGCCTTGCTTTGGCCTGTCAATGGGTTTGGAAGGGTGCTCTTACCGACAACTTGTCTGCCTGAGAGAAAGCGCCCATACAATTTGAACGTCGAGCTAACCCGAGCAAAGCTAATGCAAATCATTAACAAGCGAGAAGACTGGGCGTTTTTCGACGGAATTGAGGGTTTCGAACAGATTTCTAAGGAAGCTCAAGACCTGTTTATCCGAGCCATCCAGTACGTTTCAGATCCGCCGACTGCATCGCAGTTAGCAGACCAATCGCTCGCTAAAGCTATGGTTCTCGCTGAAAGACTTGCCACAGAGCAGGCAGCCACGCTTTTTGACGCACGGGCAAAAAGTCATGGCTTCGGCCGTGGTTGCCTCGGTTGCCGAGTGGACCCTGCACAGATTCACAATCTCAAATATCTTGAAACCCTATTGGAGTTGTTTGGCTTCATAACCATACCTGTAAACTGGGCCAGAATCGAACCTGAGAAAGGAAACTTTGATTTTTCAACGCTCGATGCTTGCGTAGAGGTACTTGGCCAGAGAAAAGTGGCCATTGCTGCGGGCCCTTTGCTTCGTTTCTCAAAGGATTTCCTGCCAAAGTGGTTACTTCGCAGCGGTGTGGGCTTCGAGAAGATTCGCGAAACCGCTTATTACTTCGTCTCGAATATCGTCGCTCGTTACGCAGGTAATATTCGAAGGTGGTACGTTATTAGCGACCTAAACGCTGTCAATCAATTTGGTTTCACTTTCGAGCAGGTTTTGGAAATGACTCGTGCTGCGAACATGGCTGTCAAGGCCGCCAGTGGCAGGGCACTCAAAATCGTCGAGATTAGCAATCCTTGGGGTGAATACTATGCAACCACCACTGGCACTATTCCACCTTTAGTTTATGTTGATATGGTTGTGCAGAGCGGTATCAACTTTGATGCCTTTGGCCTCCAAATGCAGTTCGGCAAGAACCAATCCGGAATGCACGTCAAGGATATGATGCAAATATCATCTGTCTTGGATTATTTTGGGCCAATCGCCAAGCCTCTCTACATAACAGGTATGGAAGTTCCGAGTAGGAATGGTAATGGCCCATTTGATGGCAAGGTTGCTGGAATATGGCATAAAGAGTGGGACGAGCAATGCCAGGCTCGGTGGCTTGAACAGTTCTATAAGATAGCACTGAGCAAACCCTTTGTAGATGCTGTAACCTATGGAAAATTTGCGGACACGCATGAAGGTGCTATAGCCCATAGCGGCTTATTAACAGATCAGCTCCGTCCTAAAGAATCCTTCCGAATGCTCAAGAGACTGCACGATAGCATTTTTCGTAGATGAATCGTTAAGTGTACCTTGTGATAAGTGAAGCGATTTGTGTCAGGTTTAGTGCAGCAAAAAATACTGTATTACACAGTTCTCATGCTTAGCCTGTTGGCTCAACGTGAGTATTTGCCGAGAATTGCCTAACTTCAGACAGGGTATTTAGGAATTTTGATGTCAAATAGCACGTTATGTACAAATTTCGAACAACAAACCGAAGCCAACCAGGAAAAGCTTCGCTCATTCTCGTTTATTATCGGCGCCTTTATAGCTGTGTGCCTATCAGTCGGTTTCATTTTATCCAGCCTTTTAACCTCGCAACTTTCCGATCTCCGAATTGATGAGAGAATAAATCCCAATAAAGCATCGATACAGAGTCTGGCGAGGCTACCTGGCATTGGAGCTACGAGGGCTCGCGCGATAGTTAATTACCGGAAGAACTTTACAGGGGGCGATAGCAATATTGCGGTATTTCAGAACTGCAACGACCTGCAAAAAGTCAAAGGCATCGGTCCCAAGACTGCACAAAATATAGAAAAGTGGCTTTGGTTCGAGTAGGGTTTGTTGCGTTACCTGAATAGATTTTGTCTTCGGTCAGTTTTGTGGTTAGCATAAGCCTTCGGGTAAGCCAAAGGTCAATTATCAAATATGGCCTATAAACAAGAAACATCTCAAGTCAAGGCAGAATTTACCACTGGCCAGGAACTGAGCCAACGAAATGGTACCGTTTCTGCTTCCGCTCCTCTTGCTATCTTTATCTTTTTACTGATAACTTCTTTTGCGTTGCCTCTGATCAGACTTGGCAAACCCGAGCTTGGTAGCCCACATGAAGCCCGCGTCGTCGCAACAGGTACGAACATGGCCGAATCCGGCGACTGGATAGTACCGTATTTCAATGGTGCTCTACGTCTACAAAAACCTCCTTTACCATATTGGACCATTGCTATTCTGGTTAAAATCTTTGGCCCATTGGACGAGTTTTTTTTCCGCTTGCCTTCGGCTCTCATGGGCGTCGGCGGTATTATACTTACACTTATGATAGGCCGGGTTATGTTCGGGTGGCACATAGGATTGTTGGCTGCACTTTTCCAGGCCCTTACAACCAAATACATAATCGAGTCTCGCCTGGCGAGGGTAGATATGTACCTGACTTTTTGGGTAGTGGTCTCGTTGTTACTGCTGGTGTTGATCTTCTTCGGCAAAAAAAGGCGTGACTGGCTCTGGCCGATTCTCTGGGCAGCGATTGCCATGGGTTTCTTAGCAAAATGGCTCGCTGTATTCATGTTTGTTATGCCTCTGATGCTATACGGTCTTTGGGCTTATCCGCAGCGCAGGCCACGCCTTGGTTGGCACCTGCTTGGTATCTCTATCTTTTTACTATTAGCATTTTCTTGGGTATTGGCACTTGTTGGAAGTTTGGGATGGGAGACAGTGCAAGCTGGTTGGGCGCGAGAAGTTAGCGATAACATCACTTCCCCAGTCCATCGTGCTAATCATGGCTATTTATACTATATCCCCCAGCTCTTCGTGCTCAGCTTCCCTTGGGCTGCTCTGATTCCAGCAGCACTGACAGTACCATTTTGGGCACAGGCCAGGCAACAAAGAGACAAACTTTTGGGGCTGCTGCTATCTGTTATTGTTGCTCTGGTCCTTTTGTCATTAATCAGTAAGAAAAAGGCCGATTATCTTCTGCCAGCTTTACCTTTTGTGGCAATTCTCGCGGCAAAAGCCTGGGAAATTTATGTCGGTGAGATCGCTATATCCGGTAGGGGGGCTATGAAATACTGGCGCCGTGCTCTCGGATTGCTTCAGGCAGCGGTTTTCGTAATCGCCGCAGTAGTAGTTTTGTCTTACTGTTTCTTAGATACCGAACTGAGACGCTATGGTGCCATTGCCGTTTCTGGCCTGAGTTTAGGTAGCGCCGGCATTTTCGCTTTATTTTACATACAAAAGGCCAAGGGATGGTCGGCTATTATATCGTTATTCCTTGGTACTGCTGTTTTCTCTTACGTGCTTTTCGGATTTTTCATGCCCTATGAGACACGGATTTCTTCTGCAGATTTTGCTCAGAGCATTGCTAAGGCTATCGGTGATGCTCCACTCGTGTATTTCCGGGGCAGAGATGATACACTAATATACCATCTGGATCGCACAATCCCGACAATAAATGATCTCGAGCAACTGCGCTTGCAGGTAGAAGAGTATCCAGAAACGTTTGTCCTGGTGCGAAGCAAACACCTTGATACTGCCAGGCAAGCCGCCGACTACGTCGTCCTGCATCATCCAAGATTTCGAGATGTGTCCCTGCCCTTGCCAGGAAAAGATAAAGAAGCTGTGGATATTTATCTTTTGCACAAAGGTAGTGTTGATATACAGCCAAAGGAGTTTATTGCCTTTTCACCTCAACCACCAGGCTGGCTAAACGTAAAGAATGTTTGGCTGGCGTTTGGTTTTCTCGCACAGGGGATGTTTTTTTGTCGTTTTCTTATACAGTGGATCGTATCGGAAAAGAAAAAGCAGTCTGTTATACCGGTGGGTTTTTGGTGGCTCAGCCTCGTAGGTGGGATCATGCTTTTTGGTTATGCCGTTCATCGAAGAGACCCGGTTTTTATCGTGGGCCAAGGTACCGGCGTTCTAATTTATTTGCGGAACCTGTACTTTATTTACGCCAAACATTCGCAGAAGCAAGAGCCCTCCACTGAAGAATCCAGGCCCCAACCGGGCGTAAACCACTCTGAGCCGGCAGGAGAAAGCTATGACAGCAGAGACGACCATTGATCTCTCGGTAGTTATTCCTGCTTACAATGAGGAGCAGAACATAAAGCCCCTATTGGATCGGCTTGCTGAAACCCTAAAGCCTCGCAGCTATTCTTTCGAGGTCGTGATGGTCGATGATGGCAGTACGGACAAGACACTTCAGCTCCTGAAGGAATACAAGAAGTCAAAACCTTGGCTCCGCGTAATCACCCTTGACCGCCGATCCGGCCAGACATGTGCTATGGCTGCCGGCTTTAGCGCCGCTCGTGGTGCGGTTATTGCCACCCTCGATGCGGACCTGCAAAATGACCCAGCCGAGATTCCTCGTTTAGCGGATATGCTTAATGAATGCGATGCCGTTACCGGCTGGCGTGCCAAACGCCAGGATCCTTGGCTGCGGCGAGTCTCCACACGCATCGCTAACGCAGTCCGAAACAAACTCTCAGGCGAATCGATTCACGACTCTGCCTGTTCTCTGAAGGTTTACAAGCGTGCTTGTCTTGATGGCCTGGTACTTTATGACGGCATGCATCGGTTTATGCCTACCCTCGTAAAAATGAGGGGATTCAAGGTTATCGAAGTCCCTGTCTCACATCATCCTCGTCACGCCGGTAAGGCCAAATATGGCATTTGGAATCGGGTGTTCCGAGCCTTTATCGACCTGCTCGTTGTCCGCTGGATGAAAAAACGCTATTTGAATTATCATGCCCGTGAACTTTGAAACAAGGTAGAATTTCTTTGCCTATTGCAAGCAATGTTTGCTATCTTAGCGCATAAAAGCCCCTGGCTTGGGGCTGAATGCTCGTTGACCTGTAAGGTTTTTGCAGAATAGCTTATAGAGAGCGAGAGAATGGAGCAATGGGATATCAATAAGCCTCTTGGCCAGTGCTACGGTACCGGTAAGAAGATCGAGTTCGGTGAGGACTATTTCGGCGCTTTAGTTGAAACAGACGAGGGACTTCAACGCAGGGATTTTAGCGTCGATTACTGGCAGAAAGAAAAACCACAGGTATTTTGTTACTGGAAAACTAAGCTGCCGCATCCCGATCAAAAAAAGCAGGTATTTGTCGATGATGATATGCTTATGGCCTTCTTCGATCGACTTGCGGAGGAGACCAATCCGGAGAAGGTAAACTTCCGCTTTGTGCTTGCAATGATTCTGATGCGAAAAAGGCGTCTTAAATATGATTCTACGAAGATGCAAAACGGCAACGAGATATGGTGCCTGCGAATAGTTGGCGATAAACAAATTGTTGAGGTAGTAAATCTTCATCTAAATGAAGAACAGATCGAGCAGTTGTCCTCGCAGATAGGCCAAATACTTCAGACGGATCTATAAACCGTGAGCTATGACCATCTTAATAGATCGTTTTTCTATATCGCCGCAGCAATCCTGATTTTCACAGGCTGTACGAGCCAGATTGATAAGACGATTCGTTTATGTCCAGGCAAAGAATTTACTGACGAAGCATTATCTGTTTTGAAATCACGTTCTCAATATATCGTACCTTTTAGAGCAACCGGCCAGTGTTTTCTAAGGTATCACACAGAAGACCATAAACTCTCAAAACAAAACTTCCTCATCAAGCTTTGGCTGAATCCGCCGACAGAGATTTACATGCAGGGCGACGTTGCTTTTGACCCACGCGGCGTCGTCATCGGCTCTAACGAAAGTGAATTCTGGCTGGCAATAAGATTAAAGGATGTCAGCAGCTACTATTGGGGTACCTGGACCGAGGCTAACTACGTTGACGAGCTGATACTTAGTCCCAAGATGTTGCTTGAAGCTCTTGGCTTTGCAGTGATCGACGAAAGTGAAGCTAATAAAACGGACTGGTCTTTATTAGAAGAAGATGGCTTTGATGTCCTTGCCAACTATGATGGCCGAGGCAGAGTGCTCAAAAAGTTGTATATAGACCGATGCGATTATCTTGTGCAAAGAATTGAGTATCTCGATAGCGCCGAGCAGCCTGCGGTGGTAGTAGAACTGGCCAGGTACAAACAGGTCACCAATGAGTTTGTTGTTCCGACCAAAATAAAAATCATCAAGGTTATTAACGGCCACTGGAAAGATTCAGTGGCCATTACCCTAAACTTTATAAAGCCTGTCAGCTTCACCAGCAAGCAGCAGAAACGTCTTTTTTCTCGACCGGAACCGAAAGGCTTCAAGAATATCTACCGTATACTCCATGGCGAATTTATTGAGCAGACGCAATGAATTGACCGAGAAATGTTCACATGCCCAGGATAGATTTAAGAGACAGAATTAAACAAGGCCCATTTTTTTTAGATGGTGCAATGGGAACTCAATTAATTGCTCATGGAATTGATGTGGGCAAATGCAACGACTTCCTGAGCATCGAATCTCCTGATACTATCTTCGAAATTCATCGTGCATACTTTGAGGCTGGCAGCGACGCTGTCCTGACCAACACATTTGGAGCTAATAAGTTTGCTTTGGCCCGCCACGGCTTAGCCGAGCAGGTTGCTAATATAAATATCGCGGGTGCCCAATTAGCCCGTAAAGCAGCAGGGCAGGACAGATACGTCCTGGGCGACATCGGCCCCAGCGGCGATTTTTTGCAGCCCTTGGGTACTCTAAAGCCCGAGCAATTAAAGGAAGCCTTTGCAGAACAAGCAAAGGCACTTTTGGCTGGCGACATTGACGGCTTCATAATCGAGACTATGACAGCTCTCGACGAGCTAACAATCGCAATAGAAGCGATAAAGTCGCTTGGCTCAGATTTGCCAATATTTGCGTCTATGGCCTTTGACCGAGCTGGCAATGATTTCAGAACAATGATGGGCGTTGACGTCGAGACGGCAATCGCGAAGATGCTCTCGCTTGGTGTGGACGTTGTTGGATTTAATTGCGGCACGGTTTCAATTGATGGCTATATAGAGCTCGCAGATAAATATGTTTCCGCGATAGAGGCTTTGGAGAAGACCCGAGCCACGGGTCACTCCACAGGACGCCTAACGGCGGAGTCACGGATCACGATTTTGGCTGAGCCAAATGCCGGAAAGCCGGAGTTGGTCGACGACAGGGCGGTTTACAAGGTTTCACCTGAGGAATTCGCAAACATGGCTCAGAAGATACAATCGGCCGGCTTTAACATCATCGGCGGCTGCTGCGGCACGACTCCAGAACATATCAGCGCCGTCGTTCGAAGCTTAAAAGGCTAATCTGCTGCCGTAATAGTCTATCAATTTGCGTTAAGGAATTTTGAGATTTGTTTGATGCTTTTAGCTGTGGCACCCTGGTTCTTTTTAATCACTTCTCGGCCATTTTCAGCAATTTTCTGGGCAAAATCTGGATCACAAAGACACTTCTGCAACATCTGAAGCAGCTCTTCTTTGTTCTTGACCATTATCGCTCCATCACCAGCTAAAAGTGCCTCGACAGTTTGTTTGAAATTAAAGGCGTGTGGACCGAATATCGTGCATTTGCCCAATGCTGCTGCCTCCATCATGTCCGAGCCTCCCATCGGTATAAGTGACCGACCGACAAAGATCACCGTTGCCAGCGAGTAGAACTTCCTTAGATCGCCCATAGTGTCACCGAGAATCACAGCAATTGATAATTGATAATTGATAATTGATAATTTTTTATCCATTGCTGGTTGCTCTTGTTGTTTGGAGGCTGACTTATTTTTTATTTGGCTGTAACGGACTACAGAAAAACCAGATTGTTCTATTAGTTGTGCAACTTCATCGAATCGTTCTGGTTTGCGCGGCACAATCGCTAACCGTACGTCTCTGAATTGTTCTTGCTTTTTCAGGCTCAAATACACATCCAGCAATATTGCTTCTTCGTCGTTTCCAGTTGCACCTGCAACCCATAATCGATCACGGCCGATGTCCAGTTGTACCTTAAGTGCATCTGAGCCATCCACCTTGTCAGCAATCTGCGCAGTGTCGTATTTTAGCGAACCTGTGACGAGCACTCGCTCAGAAGGGCACCCAAGTTCCTTGAACCGACGAGCGTATTCATCTGTCTGGACGAGAACAAGACTCAACTTCCCAAAGGTTTTACTCAGAAGAGGCCTGATTCTTTTATAATGTGCGAAACTATCGTCACTAATTCGCCCATTGACTACGATAATAGGTGTGTTCAACTGCTGTGCAATTTGAACAAAGTTAGGCCAGACTTCCAGTTCCAGCAGCAGGCATAAGCTGGGGCGGATTCTATCAAATGCACGACGCATTGCCCACGATAGATCAAAAGGAAAATAGAACACCTCGAACCTTTCGCCAAACAGTGACATAGCGCGGGCGAAGCCCGTATCTGTCGTAGAGCTGATCACAATCTCAAAATCTGAAAATCTGTTCGCAAGTTCTCCAACCAATGTCTTAGCTGCGTTAACTTCGCCTACGCTGACCGCGTGTAGCCAGATGCACTTTTTGTGCGGAAACCTACGTTTGATTTTGCCAAACCGCTGAGCCCACCCTTTCCTGTAGCGCTTGTGCTTTATGACCCGGTAAACAACAATGGGACTTATACCCACCGCGAACAGAAGATACACCATATCTACAACAAATCTCATCCGGCTTTCCCGTAACAAAGAGATTTTCTAACAGTGATAAATAATATGTGGTGAAAAGACGACTGTCAAACCATTGTTGTCATCCTAAGACGCTCAATTGTCGTTGATGATATTCCTCCAGAATGCAAGTCTCTCTCGTCAATTTTCTTGACCCCTTTTACTTTTTCGTTTTTAATAACGCTGATTGTTAATCAAAACAAGACCGTATTGAAAAGGTACAAATAGCATGAAAGTCAGCAAACGTGCCCAGAATATACCACCCTCGGCAACCATAGCTGTTACTGCGCGAGCTAAGGAACTAAAAGCTCAGGGAGTCGATGTCGTTAGTTTTGGAGCAGGAGAGCCTGACTTTGATACACCAGACTATATCAAAGATGCAGCTATCGAAGCTCTCAAAGCGGGCCAAACGAAATATACCGCCGCAGCGGGCATAGTCGAGCTTCGCAATGTCATCGCCGAGAAGCTCAAGAGGGAAAACAATCTGGAATATAGCCCGGATCAAATTATTGTAAATATTGGCGGCAAACACTCGGTCTATGAGGTAATGCAGGCTGTGCTCGATGCTGGCGACGAGGTGATCTTGCCTACACCGTATTGGGTAACATATCCCGAGACTGTGAAGCTTGCTGACGCTTTACCTGTTATTGTCCAAACTGACAGAGCTAACAGCTACAAAATGACACCTGACCAGCTAAAAGGTGCTATCACCGAAAAGACTGCTATGTTGGTGCTAAATTCTCCCAGCAATCCGGGCGGTTTCACTTACACGCCCGAGGAGCTGGAAGACATCGCAAGGGTGCTTGAGGGCACAAAAATAGTAGTGCTCTCAGATGAGATTTATGAGAAGCTGATTTATGGCGATACTAAATTTGTCAGTTTTGCTTCTCTGAGCAAGAACGCTTATAATCGAACCTTAACACTCAACGGCTTCAGCAAGACCTTCTCTATGACGGGTTGGCGTCTCGGATATACAGCAGGGCCCCTTGATGTCATAAAGGCCATGGCCCGGTTACAGTCTCACATGACCTCGAATGCAGTTACATTCGGCCAGTACGCTGCTATTGCCGCACTTAAGGGTCCTGTGGATGAGGTCGTAGAGCGAATGAGAGTTGAATTCGAACGCAGGGGCGAATACATGGCTGAACGTCTGAACAGACTCAAAGGCGTCCAGTGCCCTGAGCCCACCGGTGCCTTCTATTGTTTCCCTGATGTATCAAGCCATTATGGTCGAAATATTAATGGTGCTATAATAAAAGGTAGTGTGGATTTTGCAAAAGCGCTCCTCGAGCAGGCCAATGTAGCCCTCGTTCCCGGCCTGCCGTTTGGCTGTGATAATAATGTCCGTTTGAGTTTTGCCTGCTCGCTTGAGCAGATCACCAAGGGACTGGATAGACTGGAAAAATGGCTCGGTCAGTAAAGAAGAGAAAACGCCCTGACACGCCGTCATCGCCTGTAAATGACTCCACAGTGCCGTCGCAGCAACCAGCAGGACTCAGGAGGCGCCCGGCACTATCCGGCTGGCCTATGATTTTAGGCTGGCTGGCAATGCTTATCTTTGCGCTCCAGGCCTCATCGCACATGGTCGCTGCTGGAGACACGTGGGTCGCGATGGCTTGCGGTCGGCACTTTGTCAACCACGGCGTAGACACCGTCGAACCTTTCAGTGCAAACTCACACAAACCAGGACCAACGCCCCAGGAGGTCGAGACTTGGCCACGCTGGGCTCGGTGGATCACTGACAAAGTCGGTATCAATACGGTCAAGGTTGTGCATCCGACTGGCTGGGTTAATCAGAACTGGCTAACGCACGTAATTTTCTACTGGCTTTCCACAACCTTTGGATCCGAGGAGCAGCCCTGCTTTAACGCCCTCGTTTTTTGGAAGTTCACCATATACATCCTGACCGTCATCTGTGTCTATTACACGGGAAAGATATTGGGTGCTAATCCTGCCCTTTGCGCTGCTCTGGCCTGCTTTGCAATGTTCACGGGTCGGTCCTTTTTCGACGTTCGACCGGCTGGATTCTCAAATCTTTTGGTTGCCGTATTTCTTCTAATCTTGGCACTGGCAACTTATCGAAATATACTTTTTATCTGGCTCATCGTTCCTTTGGCGGTTTTCTGGTGCAACGTCCACGGTGGGTATATTTATTTATTCATAATGCTCATACCTTTTGTATTTTTGAATCTTTTGACGAGCATTCCAAATAAGATATTTGTCTCTATCGGCTTAAAAGGCGTACGTCACACAGTCCTTGCCGGCATTGCTACCTTCGTAGCTGTGCTTGTGTTCAATCCTTTTCATTTAACGAACCTGACTCACACCTTTGTTATCAGCGTTAGTGAGCACGCCGCACGCTGGCGCGATGTCCGCGAATGGCATCCTGCCTTTGAATGGAGCAACGAGGTAGGTACGGCATTCCCATTCTTGCTGCTTTTCATACCATTTATTGGGATGCTGATATTGTGGCTGCTAAGCCGTCGATTAAAGCCCAGACTTCTCCAGGCACCGAAGAACGAACTTCAGCAGCAGGAAAGACTTTTTAGAATTTTGTCTACCGTCTTTTTCTGTTTAGCATCGGTGTTTATCGGTTGGGTTGTATTTCTCAGTTTTTCGCTTCTCAGCCTTGATGCAACCAGCTTTCTCGTCTGTACGGTGTTTATTGGTATTTTGTTACTCAGCATCTACAAGAGAGTTCACTACGTCTATCTGGTTATACCTCTGACTTTGCTGGCCCTGTGGTCTGCCAACCCAAAAAATGGTTATCTCGGCAGATATATTTATCCTTTCTGTCTCTTGCCAGCCTATGTCCTGTTGCATTTTGCTGTCACGAAATTCTCAAAAGACCATGAAATAAGGCCTAAAAACATTGCTTTCGTTGCTTTGACAGCATTTGTAGCTATCTTGTTAATGTCAGTAATTTTTAATCCTTTAAATATTGAGTCCTCTTCAGGGCTTGTCGATCAACTCCTGCATCTTCAGCGTACATGGCACCCGGAATACGAAAGCAACCTCGACTTGTCATACAGTCACCTGTTTGGCGGACTCTATGCTGTTAATTTAATCGCTGTCATGGTTTGGTTTATATTCGCTCATTCAAAAAGAACCTCAGCACAACCGCCGGTCAAGATCAGTGAATCCCAAGACGTGTACAATTTGCCCAAAATCGATTTGGCCTTGATCATAATTGCTGCTCTTACTGTTTACATGGCAATTCGCTCCCGAAGATTTATTCCAATTGCAGCAATCGCGGCTTGTCCAATCGTCGCAATGTTGATTCACCGGACGATTTGTACAATTTCTGCAGCATGTAATTTCTACAGATACAACCGCCTTGTAGTCTCACCAATGCCGGAAGCCCTGCAAACGTTCTTTATCATAGCTGGCGCGGGTGCTGTGCTCTTTTTTGGAACGTGGTGGGGCCTAAAATTTAAGCATGTTTATCTTGACGTATGGCCGAGGGACTCTGAATTTCATTCTGTCTTTATGAGGATGACTGCCTCTGGTGCCAAGCCTTTCCATGCTTGTAAGTTTATCAGAGACAACAAGCTCAGAGGGAATATGTTCAATTACTGGACGGAGGGAGGCTTCATCGCATGGGGCCAGGAACCAGATCCTAATACAGGACGAACACCTCTTCAATTGTTCATGGATGGTAGGGCCCAGGCGGCCTATGACCGAAGAGCTTTCGACCTCTGGACGTATATCTTCTCGGTCCGACCGATTATCGAAAGTGCCCGTCTTAGAAGACGTGATCTGACCTCCACAGAATATATCGAAATGGGCAAGTGGATAGGCCAACAGTTAAAGACAAGAGACGTTTGGGTCGTCCTAATTCCTGCAGCCGAATTCAATAAACCTTTCGTCAGAGGCCTTGAGCACAGTTCTAATTGGCGCCTTGTCTTTTATAACAATAAGCAAAAACTATTTGTCGACTGCACAACGCCTCAGGGCAAGAAGCTTTTTAATGGCATCTTTAATGGAACAACTCTCTATCCGGATGAGTTCATAAAGAGCCTTGTTATTGCTCGTAATATGCTTTTGGACAGAAGAGAGGATATGAAGAAGAAAGGTCTCGATTTTGCCATTCGGGCCTTCAATCTGAATCCCTCGCCTGCGCCGATGCTCGATATTACGCTGATTGCCGCAAGAAACACCGAGCTAAAAACCCGCGTAACCAGTTTTTGCCAGAGCTATTACCAAGCCTTCTTGAAGAACAAGGACCTTTTCGCCAAAAAGCACGGTTACGCCTCTAAATTAGAGGCCGTTCGATTTGCGTGCATTCATCTGGGAAGGGCAGCCCAACAGCAGGCAGATCGCCAGACGGCCCAGTTTTACGCTGCTGAGGCAGAGCGATTTCGGGCCGAGCTTGAGGACCTTATTATGGCCAAAAGGTGGTAATCTGTGACCAGCGATAACGAGCTATCAGATTCGACTCGTTCGGATACAGGAAAATTTACTTCCATCACTGTTTTTTTCCCTTGTTATAACGAACAGAATAATCTCCCTCGAACGATCCGGGCTGCCCATGAAGTCCTGCAAAAGCTCAAAACCGACTTCGAGATTATCATTGTTGATGACGGTAGTTCAGACAGAACCGGACAAATAGCTGATGAGCTTGCCTCAACCGATGATAGGATAAAGGTCATTCACCATCGGACCAATCTTGGCTATGGTGCTGCTCTGCAATCCGGATTCAAAACAGCCACAAAGCAGCTCATTTTCTATACCGACAGCGATGGTCAGTTTGATATCAGCGAAATGCCTCCGTTACTGCCGTTGATGAAAAGGTTCGATGTAGTCAGTTGTTATCGCTTAAACCGGCAGGACGGCCTCATACGTAGAATCAATGGCTGGTGTTGGACAAAACTGGTTTGTTTCCTTTTAGGCATCAGAATTCGGGATATCGATTGTGCCTTTAAGTTGTATAAGAAGGAGATTTTTGATAACATTGAACTGTCGAGTGCCGGCGCACTTATTGATGCCGAAATCCTTGCGCGGGCCACCCGGAAGGGGTACTGCACTACGCAGACAGGTGTGCATCATTATCCCAGAAAAGCAGGGAAGCAAACTGGTGCAAATCTTCGGGTTATTTGTCGCGCGTTTTGGGAGCTAATCAAATTGCGACGCCGAATAATCGAACAGGACTGACCAATATAGTGATCGTGAATTATCATGCTCAACTAACTGATCGCAGCCTATGAATAAGCCTATATTTAACTTGTTTATTTATGGTTCTCTACGTGACCCTGACATATTCCAGTCTGTCAGTGGTTTCAGTTATGCCAAAAAGGCCTCGAAAATTGATGATAAGACCCTCTTGGCCGAACCTGCTTTTCTGCCAGGCTATCGCAGGGTAAGCCCGGATAACGTTTACTATTACGCCATCCCAGCCGGATCTTCCAGGATCGAAGGTTTTGTAATTCACAACGTCCCTCTCGCCGCTATGGACGAAATTGACAGGTACGAAGGCAAGCGTTATCAAAGGCAGACAGTTCAGATCAATACTGCTAATGGTACCGTTGAAGCGCAGGCTTATCTGGTTACTCACGAGTCAATGCAAAAGCACTTCGGTGACAGATTCCATGTCAATTTGATACACGAGCTTTGGCTGCGAAAAAGAATTGAGAAGTTCTTCAAGAAGCGTACCCGCCCGGGCGAGCGTACTACCGACGCCGAACTGGAGCGACAAGCTGAAAGAGAGCTGCTCGGAACCACAGAACGCGACTTAATAATGAGCCATTATCACACAGACGCCATTAGTGATTATTACCTCGAACATGAGCTTGACAGGCCACGTCCGAGCATACGACACCTGTATGATGATCCCCAGGCCAAGCCATTTATAAACAATTATCTATCTCTTGTTATCAGACAGGTTTTGCTAAATCAGTTCGAGGAACAAATCCACTCACGCTACCGTTTTGAACTCGAGCACATGCGCACTTCGGAAAGATATTTTGCCCGGTCGGTTAGTTTGCTTGCGGCCTTTCAAATGATAAACTCTAACAGCGACGATGTCGACCTGATTATCAGCAAGTGCCTCGATACAATGCCTTATCAACAGCATGACCTCATCGATTACATTAAGTATAGCGTTCGTGCAGCGAAGAGCATATTTGCACCGCGCGTCGCTCAAGCACATCTGGAACGTATCGGGTCTAACCTACAACCTGGACTCGTTCCGCTCGGATGCGAAATCGAACTGAGCAATCTTGGTCCTGCAGCCGTTGAGCCACAAAGAAGCATCCAAAAATTATCTGACCCGATATACGATGGATTCAAGTATTTCTATGACTTTCGTTTAGATGTATTATCCTGGAAGCTTGGAGGATATGTGGACGACCATACCGGCTCCACCGACCAGGCACGCCGCTCTGGTTTCTTGGAGCTTGCACCGGGTCGACTGAACATTGCTGGAGAATTGTCCCGGCCAGCTACAGCCGATCCTTGGTTGTTAAATCAGTTAATACACGAGGCTATAAAATTCTGTAATATCCCCCCTCACAGTTTGCATCTGTCTTTTCAGCTTCGCAAAAACCAGATTGGTACTCAGAGAATACTACCTCTAAATTTTGTAAAATGTCTGCTTGTCCTTGGTGGCGGCCCTGAGTTCAAAGGAGCGGGTGGACTCTGGGTCTCAAGAATGGGTTACGATGAGATCACCCAATATGGCTATGGCGAGGAGCTTGTCTTTGCCAGAACCAGTAAACGCAAGTGGTACCTCGGTGGCGACGAAATCGCAAATAAACCTCCATCTCAAGCCACAACGTATATCCAGCAATACAAATTCATCCGTCTTGAAGAAAGGGCAAATTATGAGCCTTTGATTCTTTGTCTGAAAGGCCTACAGTTGGACTACAATCCTGGCGATTATCTAACTGTTGAGCAACTGAGAAGTAACCGAAGGCTGCAAAGACAGTATGAACAATTGAAAAAATGGTCCACTGAGCCCACGGAAATAAGTGCACAAACAATTGGCAGATTCTTAAAGACCGTCCAGCGAGGACTAATGAATGAAGCACACCATCGTCCAGTTCACAAATTGCATTACATTGATTGGGCTTTAAGTGCTGTCGACATACAATTACGCATGTTCAACAAGCAACTCAGAAAGTCGCTCAACGCATCCTAAATATATTTTACGAGTTGTCTTTTATCTGTAGCCGATATTTCCTTTTGCGTTTTAGCTTTGCTATCGCGATCTTGACGACCTCATCGTGGTCAAATGCCATATCAATCGGCAGTTTTTCGATATCGAACCACTTTGCCCTCGCTGCGTCGTCGCCGGCTCTCACTTTTCTTTGTCTTTCGCTGGCAATACCCATAAAAGCGATTGTAATCTGTCTACCTCTCGGGTCTCTGCCGCACTTACCAAATGTTTGTATTTGTTTTAGTGTTACACCTTCCAGACCCGTCTCTTCCTGTAGTTCCCTTGCCACTGCATCTTCCAGCTCTTCATCTATATCTACGAATCCACCTGGAAGGGCCCATTTACCCTTAAAGGGTTCCCTGCCGCGATTTATAAGCAGCAACTTCGCTGTGCTCCCAATGAATGTAAATACAGCCGCATCAACAGTAACCATTGGTCTGGGCCAGTCATATACATATTTTCCTTTTCGCGCCATAAAACTTATTGTAAACCTCAAGATTAGATCCCGTACCAGTTGTCCTTCGTTTATCATTCCTGCGCGAGGGTCTGTTGCTAAAGTGGAGATTGCTTCGTCGTTTCACTCCTCGCAATGACAAACACTGCGTTTTAATGTCATTGCGAGGCCTATGAAATAGGCCGTGGCAATCTCAAACACTCCACAATAATGTTTGGCAACAAGCCTGTAAGCGGGAATCTACAATACAATAGGTTTCTGGATTCCTGCCTCCGCAGGAATGACAAACCTTTCATCAAAAAGGCTGACCTGCTTTTGGCTATCGCCCAGCATGGTCAGCCAGTTTATCCGTTTCATGGTTATTACCAGCGTGAGCTGGCAATTTGCCGAGGAAAAATCCACAGGATTTCTTCTGCAATTAAATTCTTAGAGAGCCGCATGATCAGCGGAATCGTCCGCCTGGAAAGCACCGCTATTGGGGTCGGTGGCGTCGAATCTCCAACCATCTGTATCGGCACCTGCATCGGGACCATCAATACGAACATCGTCATCATCATTGAAGGGATTCGTCGGGATCGTCTGCAGATAAGGGCCATAGGCTCCGCTCGTGTCAACTGCTCCATCGATATCTGTCTTGCCAGTTAGAGCTTGTTCGAACGTAGCCCCCCCGGCGCCGGGCAGGTCATCGTTGTGCTGGACCTTGTAGAGCTCAATTTGCGAGCGTACTGTTTGCAGGTCGCTCATCAGGCTGGATGTCTTGGCTTCGGTGCTGGCCTCGGTAAACTGTGGGATCACGATTGCAGCCAGGATACCCAAAATGACTACGACAATCAAAATTTCAACCAATGTAAAACCAGCTTTCATCTTTTTACCCCTTACAATTTGTTTTCGGTTTTTAGTTTCTGCGAAACAAGATCGCAACCAATTCCTTTTTGTATACTGTATTATCGTCTTATTAGATAAGTCACTTAATTGCCCGTGGGATGTTGCGAGTTGCGAATCCTCCTATAAAATGAAGAAAGAGTAAAATGCCAGCAATACTTCGAGAACTTTTCCAATACTTCAGTTGGACTCTCAATTATTAACTACTGCGTCCGTAAAAACACTTCGGGCTGTTTTTTATCAGCCCATGGCTTCTAAGTAAAATATACGGAATAAAGTCAGCTCGTCCAAATTTTAAGAAATAAAGAGGTATCGTCGGTTGTCATTTCGACCGATTCATCCTTCGCAGTCCCTAAGGGATGGAGAATGGAAGCCCCTAAAGGGTGGAGTGTAGAAATCTATTAAAAACAGCCATGTAGCCATGTAGAATGGGCTTACTACTCTGCGAAGTAGCTTCGCTACGTAGCACGAGTCAGCCCACCGATAAAATAACGGTGGGGCATCCATTCTCCGTAGCAGGACCACTGCGAAGGATTAAAGCCTTACCCTACCTCTTTGTGTCATTCCCGCGCAGGCGGGAATCCATTAAAGTTTTTAGAAAATTAGATTCCCGTTTTCACGGGAATGACATTGCCGTTCTATGCTTCTTGTGTTTTATCATTATTTATGCAGATATAAATACTAACAATAAGGAGTTATATAAGCCGGTGCGTTTTTGATATGGATATTGCGCCTGGTTTTGGCCACATGAGTTAATTCAACATGAATATACTCGATTCCCTTTAGAGCTGATTCGACCTTATCGGCCCACTCGATAAGAACGATCGAATCTGGGTAACAATAATCGTCAAAGCCGAGCATTTCGAACTGGTCAATTGAATTGAGCCGATAAGCATCGATATGGTAAATATCGAGACGTCCCTGATACTCGTTGACTATGACAAATGTAGGGCTGCTAACGGTTGTTGGGCCTTTGGCACCGGCGCCGGTTGCGATTCCTTTTATAAGATGCGTCTTTCCGGTACCTAATTGGCCACAAACAGCAATAATTTCGCCGCCTTTTAATTGTTCGCCGATTTTTTGACCAAATTTGATAGTTTCATCCGGCGAATTCGATGTAATATTAAACTTTGTGCCCATAAAAACAAACCCCCGCAGTAAACCGCGGGGCCAAACGTTTAGCCCCCAAATCTTGACTGTCGTCAGACAAGTTTATTTGGGGGTTTTCCTTTGCAGAGGTGATCATATCCTTTAGGCTGCAAATCGATGACTTGGCCATTGGGCATTTTTATCTGTGGTTTCTTTGTGTCAGTAACTATGCCGATTTGCGTTATCGGCACAGGGCCGGTCCAATTCTGCAATAGCCTCTTACATTGATCTTGCGGCAAAGTAAAAAGCAATTCAAAATCCTCACCATCGTTTAGTGCCGAAGCAAGCGGGTCCTCAGATTTGCTGGCCTGGTCCGATATGGGTATACTATCAGCATCTACGACAGCGCCAACGTGACTGGCGTTGCAAATTCGGTTCAGGTCGGTACTGAGGCCATCACTTATATCGATCATAGCGTTTACGCATGCGATCTGGGCGATTTTAATCGCCTCTCGTACTCTCGGCTGAAATTCCAAGTGTCTGCCAGATATTGCACCTCCGAGTGAGCCCGTGACACAAATTGCATCGCCGGATTTTGCACCTGACCTCGTTATCGGTCCAATGCCAGTTGGCCGACTGAGCATTGCAACACTTAAAGCAAACGGCTCCTGATTCGGCCAAGCAGTAATATCACCACCTATAAGTGGACATGCAAATTTTCCCGCAGCTAAGGTTATCCCAGCATGAAGTCGCTTCAACTGCTTCTCACCGAAACTCTTCGGCAGAGCAACAGATACAACTGCGGCCACAGGCACTGTCGCCATTGCTGCACAGTCGCTAAGGCTGACGGCCATTG
>Ga0307443_1000521_pt1 | contig 24679 bp, 25 predicted proteins | sample SalMarSW160220MG_FD_202148 | JGI IMG/M metagenome (GOLD analysis project Ga0307443, IMG submission 202148) | Salt marsh sediment microbial communities from the Plum Island Ecosystem LTER, Massachusetts, United States - SW1601-220 | ecosystem: Environmental > Aquatic > Marine > Intertidal zone >... | reverse complement strand
GCAAGATTGCTGCAACGCAGGCGAACAGAACGATAATCTCGAAAAGGTCCTTGACCAGCTGGTAGAGATCTCCGAGGATGGTATCCATAAAGGGCAGGGTGAGTGCCGGGTGTATCCCCTGAGCATAAAGGCTTATGGTGCGTAGGGCCAGCACCACGAAGCCCCAGAAGATCATGATATGGAGGATGCCGATCCAGAGGTAGCGCGGTTGTTTCCACTGGAGGATGCCGTAGATGATAAAATCGGAAAACCGCTGTTTGAGGGCGTCGAACCTGTTATCCGGATTGGCGGATCTCAGCAGCTGGTACCTTCTGTAGATGATGTAGAGAAAGAGGGCCAGGCCCACGAGCAGGATGAAGAGGGTAAGAAGAAAGCCGGGAACCCCCAGATAGCGCTCAAGGGCGGGCTGTACCGTGTGAATCATTGCAACCTCCTGCTTAAATTTCAGCGAGAGCGGTTATTTGTGAATGGGGATTCATTTAATAGCACAAGGACCCGAGGAGGTCAAATTTTTTTGATTATCGGTATATAAAATCGTGTCACGATTTTATGGGGGGACTGACGATTGCTTCGCCGTCTAAGACCGTAGTTTGGTCCTGCTTCACACAAAAGGTCTTCAGCCGCACCCTGTTTTTTTCTGAGATAACCTGCACTACCTCGGCATGAGCAGTAATCGTGTCCCCTATGCGGACCGGCGCTCGGAAATTGAGCTCTTGACTGATGTAGATGGTTCCAGGACCCGGCAGAATAGTGCCGATAACTGCCGATATATAACCTGCTAAAAGCATACCGTGGGCGATTCTCGTCTTAAAAAACGTATTTTTAGCGTATTCCTCATTCACATGGGCAGGGTTCAGATCACCGGTAACCCCGGCAAAGAGATAGATATCGGATTCCTCGATGGTCTTGGCTAATTGGGCTGTATCGCCCACCTTAAGCTCAGAAATAGTTTTTCCGATCATGGCATACTCCTTTGTTAAATGCTAACCAAGGACTGCCCTGGGAATCTCTTCAATGGCAATAGCCAGCGAGAGCTCGTCAGAGCCGCTTCCTCCATACTCGGGAGGCAGGATCATGCCGAGGAGTCCGAGTTCGGCCATCCGTCTGAAGATCTTCCAGGGGAATTCCTCTGCGATGTCCAGCTCCTCAGCTACGGGAGCAAGTTCCTCCTGGGCAAATTTCCGGATCGTGGTTCGGATGATCTGCTGTTCCTCGGTTAACTCAAAATCCATGGGCACGCTCCTTTCTCGTTGCTGCTCTCTCGCGGCCCATTATCCTTTATGCGAAACCATTATGCCATGCTGCAATAAGGTTATTGCGAGGAGTGAAGCGACGCGGCAATCTATCCTTTGGCGTATTTTTTCCAGAACATACGAAGGGGATCATAGTATGGTTTCCGATTCAACGCCAGTTCTCTCAGTCCGTAAACTTTGGAAGTTCACTCTACCTACACAGGACAAAGAGAAAAATTGCTGCGAAAGGGGATTGATTACCATAGAGCAAGATGGCCTTTGAGGAAAAATGAGGACGTTCATTTTTTCCTTAAGGCCTTCTCCCACATGCGATCCTACCTCTAAGGATTGCATTCCCGCGAAGCGGGTATGGTAACCAATCCTCATTCCGCGGATGTCTGCGTGAGTCTGTAGCTAAAACTTCTCAGTGCACGTAGTGCCTGCGTGATGAGATAGCATAGAATGCAAAAAATTTTTTCCCTCAGTATTCAGTCAACATGGAAAAAGTTTGGGTCTATAACGTATAACGGCCATATTGAATCATTGCATCAGCGATATGTCTCCTTAGGGCCACTGTATTGAGGGAAGGTGAGACCATGAGTCTTTTTATCAGCGCGAGGTGATCCCGCAATAAGTTTCTATCTTCCATAGCCTCCAATGCCGTTTTGGCGAGAAAACCTATTTTTTCAAAGGAGTCATGGAAAAGAACCTTGGTGATTTTAACAGGGATCGCTGCTCTCTCTGGTTTTTTGCTGTTTAGCATCTTAAGACATCTAAGAAGAGCACTTTCTATGGCATAAATCTCAATGAGGATATTGCTTATCATGCCCATGAGTTCTTGTTCATCCCTTAAACTCTTTCCGTACTGCTCGTAGGCCATTCCTGCTACCAGGAGAGCAATTTTTTTAGCAATTTCAAGTAGGTCAGTTTGGGCGTTCAGACCTTCAGGATCATCAGAGCTAACCGGTTCGAGCTTTTCAATACCGGCAGATACCTGGTGGAAAGCCGATTGTAAGTCAACTATGCCTTTGCCGGCCTTTCTTGCAAGGGTATTAACTATAACGATCCGGTTGATTTCATTGGTGCCCTCCCAGATCCGATTTATTCTCGCGTTTCGGTATGCCAGCTCCGGATGGTTTCCATGGATATAGCCGTAGCCGCCGAAGATCTGAACCTCTTCGTCAATGACATAATCCTCGGTTTCTGAACCGTAGATCTTGTTGATCGAGCACTCAATAATATACTCCTCAAGTGCCTCGGCCGTCCTTCTGCCGGCATCATCCGAGCTCATATTCAGGCCTTCTAATCTCGACTGAATCAGTGCCGCTGTACGATACATCATGCTCTCTGCAGCAAAGAGCCGGATGGCCATTTGGCTGATTTTTTCTTTTATCAGGCCGAACTCACAGATTGGCCTTCCAAACTGTACCCTTCGTTTGGCATAGGCAACGGCTTCATCGAAGGCTGCTTTTGCACTGCCGATACAGCACGCTCCCACTTTGTAGCGGCCCATATTAAGGGCATTGAGGGCAACGACATGGCCCTTTCCCACCTCTCCCAGGACATTCTCAACCGGCACCTTGACATTATCAAAATGATAAGCCCTCGTTGAGGTGCCGTGCATACCCATCTTCTCCTCTTCCTCATCAACAGAGACGCCTTCCCAATCTTGCTCCACCATAAAAGCAGTGAAATATTTTCCATCTACCTTGGCATAGACGAAGATGATGTCGGCGAAACCGGCATTGGTGATGAACTGCTTGCTCCCATTCAGAAGGTAGTATGTTCCGTCCTCGGAAAGCGTAGCTTCAGTCAATGGATTGAGGGCATCAGAGCCTGCTTCAGGTTCTGTCAGGCCGAATGCACCGATGAATTTGCCAGAACTCAGAAGCGGGAGATAGTTCTTCTTCTGCTCCTCTGTTCCGAATAAGGCCAAAGGCAAGGTCCCGATACCGGTATGGTTCAATTCGGTTACGGTAAAAGAACCGGCGCCGTAGCCAAATTTCTCTGAAACAAGAGCTGAGCTTATCTTGTCTAATTCCATACCTCCATACTTCTCCGGTATATCGATTCCCAAGAATCCTAACTCGCCGGCCTTCGCCATAAGTTCCCGCGATAAATCGTTACTGAGTATTTCAATTTCATCGCCCCGGCTTGTGATTTCCCCCTTTATAAAATCCTCGATTGCTTTGCCAATGTCTTTCTGTTCATTGGTAAAATCCTCCGGTGTGAAGACATCGTGACAATCAATATGCTTTATTAAAAATTCGCCTCCCCATATAAGCTTTTTCCCGGTATCGTCCATTCGTTCTCTCCTTCCCTTATTATCTCACGAGAGATGGAATCTCTGCATAGATCTCGAAATTTTGAGCGTAATATTAATGACAAACTCGTAAAAAACTGACATTTACCTCTTCCGTCATTTCGACGAGCTCCGTATCGGAGTCCGGGAAAGTGCAATTGAGCCTACGGTAATGGGTGGACCAAAAATCCTATATTTTCAATAGTTTATAGGCTATGACACGCGCTGGAGTGACAATGTTAGTGACTTTTTATGAAACCATTTTCTTTCATCTTTCATCTTTCGAAGTGCTCGCCACAGCCCGACATAGGAGCAAAACAGCTTCATCGATCTCTTTCATTTTATCCGTCGCTGTTTCTTCTGCCAATATAAGCCATCTCAAGGCCATATGACTAAAGGTACCGAGAAAAAGATTCTTGAATACCCTGGTGTTGACCTCACTTCTAATGCTTCCGGCCCTTTTTCCTTCTTCTAAAACATCTTCTATTATCTTGGTATATTGTTGAAAGGTTTTATAGACAGGGGATTTATAGAATCTCTGGCTGAGCTGAATATGAAGCAAAAAAACCTTCACGAAATTAGGGTCAGTCATGTATAGATAAAAATGATAGCGGATAAAACGTCGGAGCTTTCTTAAAGGAGTTTTTAGTTCAAAGATTTCCTCTAAAGCACGTACATGTTCTTTAAATTTTTTTTCTGGGACAGAGAGGAGGAGATCTTCCTTGTTCTCGAAATACTCATAAATTGTTCCTTCTGATACATTGGCCGATTTAGCTATTTCGCTTATGGTAGCTTGAGCATATCCTTTCTCCGCAAAAACACTTTCTGCCGAACTAAGTATCCGAGTTGGCTTATCTAATTCCATGTGGGATTCTTTGACATTAATCATAGGTAAGATAAGCGTAAGAATTCCTTCCAAATCCGGCACAGTCTCCTTTATCTCTTGAGCGGCAAGACAGCTCAGGTTTTCCCAGTCTAGAACTCCGAATATCATATCCCGGACAAGGCGCATATCCACATCTGAACGAAAAACGTTCTTTTCTGCACCGTCTTTCAAAATACCGAGCAAAACCCCAGCGTACTGCCGTATCAAGGCATAGGCCTTATGTTTGTAAAAGTTTCTCTTAGAGCGACATTCAAGCAAAAGGAGGCGGGCATAGCCACGGTACGTATCATTAAAATAGAGATGAAACCATATCATTTTGCTGAGTCTGCTCACAGGGTCCGGGATACCTTGAAGCTGTTCCATCAGATTTTTCAAGACCTCTTGCATTCTTCTTCCGGGTATAGAAAAAAGAAGATCCTCCTTCCCCTTGAAATAATTATAGATGAGGGAATCTGTAACTCCTGCCTTCTCGGCGATTTCAGCTATACTGGAGCTTTGCAGTCCCTTTTCGGACATTATTTCTTCTGCCGCATCGAGTATTTGATCTACTGTGTTTATATTACTCATAATTTTATATTAGCTGTCAAAATTCTGAATATAATTTTAAATTAATAATTTTTTAATCATATTTAATGAAATATGTCAAGCTTTCTTTTATATTATTTATTAATTGCCTTATAACCTATTGGAAATAATAGTTAAAATAGAAAGTTTTATTTATTGTAAAAAATATCTTGACATAGATTAATTTGTATTATATGAATCTCACTAAATTTAATAAAATAATTGAGCAGAATTCAATTAAGAGTGGGATATGTATAGGGATATCAATATTGTAAGTGCGGTAAGGACTCCATTTGGCAGATATGGAGGGTCGTTACGGGAGTTTGACTACTTTGATCTAGGGGCTCTGCCCATGAAAGAGGTTTTAAAGAGGGTCAATCTTGAGCCGGATGTAGTAGATGAGGTGTTTTGGGGGGTAGGGGACACATCTGCCTGCAAGGATGTTTACACCCCAGTAGCTGCCCGACAGACATTGCTCAAGGCCGGCCTCCCTGCTGAAACCCCCTCTACAGCACTTGATAAAGCATGTGTATCTGCTATGTCAGCCGTAAAGCTAGGTTGTATGGGCATGAAACTTGGAGAGATTGATGTGGCTATTGGGGGTGGAGCAACATCCTTCAGCCAAGAGCCGCTCGTCGTCAGGGGAATTCGCTTTCAGGGATTCCGTTTAGGGGACGTCAAGATGGAAGATCCCCTGTATGCCTTGGGATATAAGGATTTTAACCCTGTGTCGGTAGATACAGATGATGTAGCCTATGAATATGGGATTTCAAGAGATGAGCAAGACGAGTGGGCTCTCAGGAGTCATCAAAATTACAGATCGGCATGGAATGCAGGCAAATTTGAGGAAGAAATCCTACCTTTGGAAATTAACCTGAAAGATCGAGAAACCTTTACCTTAAATATAGACGAGCAGTATCGTTCCAATAGTTCTCTTGATTCACTAAGAAGATTAAAACCAGTCTATGGGACCAGGGCCATAACTGCGGGCAATTCACCGGGTTTAAACGACGGTGCCACTGCAATCCTTTTTATGACGAGAGCCAAGGCTTATTCCCTCGGCCTCGAACCTCTGGCCGAAATAGTAAGCATGTCTTCCATTGCTATCGATCCGCATCGTATGCCAGAGGGTCCTGCCTATGCTGCCATGAAAGCACTCAATCTGGCCGACATAGATCTCGATGAGATCAGCGTTATGGAGATCAACGAGGCATTTGCTGCCGTACCGCTGGTCAGTACGCTCTTGTTAACGGATAAAGATAAACAGAAGGCGAAGAGGCTCCGTGAAAGGACCAATATTAATGGTAGTGCCATCGCAATAGGCCATCCAAACACTGCCAGTGGTGCCCGTCTCATAATGAATTTAATCTATGAACTGCGGCGACGGGGAGGAGGTTATGCCCTTGGGGCAATCTGCGGTGGTTTGGCACAGGCTGATGCATGTATTATCAAGGTCTAGTCAGATGTATATCAAAAAGATCATCTATGGATCCCAGATATATCAATTTTAAAAAGCAAGATGGAATCGGTTGGATTCAATTCAACCGGCCTGAGAAACTGAACGCTCTTAACCCAGATGTTCTAAAAGATCTGGAAAAAGCAGTGGCTGCCTGTGAAGAAGATGATGCCATAAGGGTGGTAGTGCTCCATGGAAACGAAAAGGCTTTTGTAGCAGGGGCTGATATTGAGGATATGGCCAAGGGAGATATCAAATCTGCGTTTGAATTGACGGATCTAATAATGCGGGTTCAGGAAAGGATTGCAGATTTGCCTAAACCTACCATTGCAGCCGTTTCAGGCTATGCCCTTGGGGGCGGCTGTGAGGTAGCGCTATGCTGCGATTTCAGGATTGCGGCTGAAAATGCGGTGCTGGGATTTCCGGAGATCACCTTAGGTATTATACCTGGAGGTGGTGGAACCCAGCGCATGCCTCGCTTAGTGGGACTAGGTCCCGCAACTGAGTTAATCTTTTCAGGAGAAATGATCAAGGCCAACAGGGCCGAGAGTATCGGTTTGGTAAATAAGGTAGTTCCCTTGGAACGATTGGAGGCAGAGGCAGAAGCGCTAGCTTTCAAGCTAATGGAAAAACCTGCTATGGCCCTCCGAGCAGCAAAAACGGCAATGAGGAAAGGGATAAATACTTCTCTGAAAGAGGGATTGCATATCGAGCAGGATCTTTTCTGCATGCTTTTTGGAACAGAGGACCAGAAAGAGGGAATGGCAGCATTTTTAAAAAAACGAAAGCCCCACTTTAAAGGGAAATAGCGGGCATATAAGCGGAAGAGATGGATAAGATAGGTGTAGCAGGCGCAGGGATGATGGGTGCTGAGATTGCTCTTTGCTTTGCTATGGCGGGCAATGAGGTGACCATGAAAGATGCAACTCTTGAATTGGCTCAAAAAGGCAAAGAACGCCTGCTAGGTGTACTGGATAAGGCAATTCAAAAAGGAAGGGTTCAAGTTAGGGAGAAAAATATTTTTTTGAATCATCGGTATCGGACATTATGTTTTATGCCGCATTGAAGATGTGGTAAATTCTATAGATTTGCATGTCGGTTGTGTTCATAAAAGTAAAATTAGCATATGGAAAGGAGAGCCCATGGATTAACCGATAATGAATTCTATATAGTTGAAAAAACTATGTAACATCAGGGGAAGATGAGGATTAGGGGTCGAAGAAAGGATTGGTGACCCTGACAGGTACATACGGTACGGTGTTTCCCGTATCCCCTAACAGAGATTTTTAATAGAAGGAGGAACCCAACATGAGAAAAGATATTGAGTTCAAGAGTAGAGGGCTGACGTGTCGGGGATGTCTATATACACCTGATGAGGGAGAGGGCCCTTTCCCGATAATAGTGATGGCTGGTGGCTGGTGTTATGTGAAGGAAATAGTAATGCCTCAATACGCCGAAATGTTTGCGAATGAAGGCGTGGCAACGCTTTTATTCGATTACCGCAACTTTGGTGCGAGTGACGGCGAGCCAAGGCAGCACATTGATCCATATGAGCAGATCGAGGATTACAAAAACGGTATCTGTTTTGCGGAAACGCTCGAAGAAGTTGATTCGGAGCGAATAGGAATCTGGGGGATTTCTTACAGCGGTGGTCATGTATTAATTATAGGCGCGACAGATCCAAGGGTGAAATGCATCGTCGGTGTTGTTCCCTGTGTAGATGGCTGGAGTATGCAGATGCGAAATCACAGTAACCTAGGATTGCGGGACCTGCGGGACCTGGTGATGGAAGACAGGAGAAAACGATTCGCAAACGACGGAAAGGGCGGAACCATCCCCATGTCAAGTCTTGAGCCCGGGGTTTTATCGGTTTGGCCTATGGAGGAACTCAATGAGGTTTTTATGAAGCTTCAAAAGACAGTAGCACCAAACCACAAGCACTGGAGTACGATCGAGTCGCTCGAAGGCATATGGAACTATAATGTCTGGGGTTATTTGTCGAGGATATTGGATATTCCTACATTACTCGTGGTCGGAGAAGGGGATGACATCACCCCGTGGGACGATCAGATTAATGCCTTTAATCAAATCGCCACGCCGAAAAAGAAACTTTTTGTTATCCCTAAGAGCAGTCATATGACCCTCTATAGCAATAAGACTCATGTCCAGATCGCAGCGGAGGCTTCTACGGAGTGGTTTGTGGAACACCTAGTCAAGCCCTATAAATGACACAGGACTGGGTGATGGCAAACGAGGTAATGATTTGTGATTTTATCTTTTATGTTTATGCATACGCACCCCTCCTCCTTCGGGATGCGTCGGGTCTATGTCTTTGTCCTTTGTAATCGAGGGGGAGGATCTTTTTCGGTGTTGTAACGAAACTACGAACAACCTAATTCATGTGAAAGGAGAAGAAATAGTGGCAAAAAGAAAAACCAGCTTATCAGAGGTGCCAAGCGATATCAGGTTGAGACCCGAAGATGGGTGGGTGAATCTTGATGTCAAGTGGTTAGTTGATGAGAATAGATTAGGTTCAAAATATGCCTGCTTCGGGCGTACCGTCTTCGCACCAGGCGGAAAAGCTCAACACCAAATGCATATCCATCCTAACGCAGAGGAAATCCTTTATGTTTTGAGAGGCAGATTGGAGTATGTCATTGGTGGGGACACGATAACCGTTGGGCCCGAAGAGATATGTTACACCCCGTCGAATACCCCGCATATGTGTAGAAATCTCAGTACTACCGAATTGTGCGAGGTTGTCTTTGTATATGCGGGTGCTCCAAGCCTGGAAAAGGCCGGTTATGTTGAGGTGGAAAAATAAGGCATGCCCCTGGCGGATCTCGCCTAGCAGTCAAAGTTAGGGCATTGGTGCGGTCAGCATGTGGCAGGGCATTATTAGGGCCGTCAGCGACATGCCGAGGATAAGACCGCGATAGTGACATCAAAACCTGGGTGCTCGACCGATTCTCAGGTGAGATAGGTGGCTCAAAACCAGGCATGAGGACTGCACCGCGACAGGTGAAACAAACCATTTTAAAATAGGAGGGATTTATGAAAAGGGTTAGGATAGCAACACTCGGGAGTATGTTACTCATTGCGACGCTGGTCATGTTTTCTTTTGCGCCCGGTACCGCACAGTGTGCGGAAAAAAAGATGAAACTGGCGTCATCGTCTTGGCTGGTTTCGCCGCCGGGGTTTAGCTCCATGGATCAGAAGTGGTTCATCGACGAGGTGACGAAGCGCACCAACGGAAGGATTTCCTTTAAGGAATACTGGGCGGCCGCGCTTGTTCCTGCAAAAGAACACCTGGACGCCACTAAAACCGGAACCATTGATCTTGCAAGAATCTGTTTCCTGTATTGGCCCTCGAATTTTCCGCTGAACGCCTTGCCCTATATGTTTCCTTTTGCCAATCGAGACCCGGATATGGGACAGCGGGTTATGCGGAAAATGTACGAGGAGTTCCCCCAGTTTGAACAGGAGATAGAGTCAAACAACCTTAAGTTGATATCGTTCCAGGTGTGGGATGACTATGCCCTGCTGACGAGACAGCCAATTAGAAAGATGGAGGATCTCAAGGGGCTCAAGATAGCTCTGCTCGGGGGTATGCTCACTGAGGTTGCGAAATCGAACGGGGCGGCAGCTATCATTATCAGCCTTGATGAACGGTACCTCCAGTTAAAAACCGGTGTTATTGACGGATCGCTCATTGGCGTGGATTCTATGGTCAGTACGAATTGCCACGAGGTGGCCAAACATTTGACGATACTCGGGCTGGGGGCATACGTGCCGAACTGTGTTGCGATGAATCTCGATACGTGGAAAAAGTTCAGCCCGGAAGATCAGAAAATGATGCTTGATATCGGTAATGAGATTGAGAAAAAGTACACTGTGGAAATGCTGAAAAACAGGGAACGGTACATTCAGATAATGAAGGATGCCGGGGTTGAAGTTTACACGCTCCCGCAGGAAGAGAGGATTAAAATGGGCAAACAGTTGCCCGATATGGCGGCGAAGTGGGCAGAAGCCATGGAGAAAAAGGGATGCCCCGGTTGGGAAATGGTTAAGCGCTACAAGGAGATTTACGCCGCTGAAGGCCACGAGTGGCTGCCAGGTCAAAAAATGGGCGAAAGACCGTAGTGTTGAGAAAAGATTGCCTCACCACAGGAGGAGCTGCGGCTTTTCCTATGGTGAGGGCCTTCAGTGTCGAGATTCATCGCGAGCTTAGGGCTTCGATTCGCAACTACGGTACCATATAGTAAGTGAAGTCTTTTGTGAGTGCCGTGCTCACTCCATTCGGTCTCTAACGCATGACCGAGAGGCTCATGGCCGAGGGCAGCACTAAGTCCCGAGAGGATAAATTCGTTACCGAATGACGAATCGAAAGAATGAGCAGGATTAGATAATGGTAAGCAAGATCGAACATATTATTGTCAAGCTAGATGATATCCTAGGGACAGTCGGCGGCATCGTTCTCCTTGGAATCATGTTTTTTGTATGCGCAGATGTTTTCATGCGCGCCGTTTTTAACAGTCCGTTTCCTGGATCAGTAGAAATTTGCGCCCTGGCTGTGGTTTACGTGATATATTTTGGGTTGGCCTATGGTCTGACAAAGGGTGCTCATGTCAGAGTCACCCTGATATCAGAGCGACTGCCGCGCAAAGCCAGGCGTTTGTGCATATTACTTGCTTACAGCGTTGGTGCCGTGTTTTTTGGCGCCGCTACCTGGCGATCGTGGATCTATTTTTGGAAATCATTTACCGCGCGGGAGTTCATGTTCGCGGCAATCAAGATCCCGTGGTATTTCGGCAAATTCGCTGTGCCTGTCGGTGCATTCTTTATGTTTGTAACCTGTTTGGTGTATGTGGTGTTAGCGATACAGGGGAAACTGGAGGAAAAGTAGACTGATGGATCCCATCTGGATAGGTGTGTTAGGAGCATTACTGATGCTCGTGCTGTTATGTGCGGGTGTTCATATAGCCATAGCCTTGGGTTTTGTCGGCATTCTCGGGCTTGGTTTTTTGGTCGGATTTCGGAGTGCTATGAATTTGCTGGGGAGTGGGCTATTCCATCAGGCTTCACAATACTCACTCGTTGTCATCCCCCTTTTTGTTTTCATGGGCATGATTGCAGCAGGCACGGGAATAAGCGAGAATGTGTATAAGAGCGCCCAGATATGGGCCGGCGGAATCAGGGGTGGCCTTGGGATCGCCACCGTTGGTGCATGCACTGCTTTCGGGGCCATTTGCGGGTCATCCCTGGTTACTGCCGCGGTGTTTGCTCGACTGAGTGCTCCGGAAATGAGACGCTTGGGTTACGACAAAAGATTTTCCTACGGAATATGCTCATCGGGCGGGGTCATTGGTATGCTCATCCCTCCCAGTATTTTGCTCGTTATTTATGGGTTGATTACCGAGGTATCGATTGGCAAGCTGCTTATTGCAGGCGTAGTGCCGGGGATCATTCTGTTCGTTACTTTTTCCGTGGGCATATCAATTATGGGCAAGATAAAGCCTTCTTTGGTATCTCCAGTTCAAAAAAGAGTGCCCTTTGAGGAAAAGCTCAAAGCATTGGTCCATTTTGTGCCGGTAATAATCACCTTTGCCATAATCGTGGGGGGCATATTCAGCGGTATTTTCAGCCCTTCTGAAGCAGGCGCCGTGGCATGCCTGATTCTCATTATATGGTTTTTTTTCTTGCGACTTCCCTTTAGCAACCTCTGGACTTCAGTAAAAGATACCATGCTTACCGTCGCTATGGTATTCCTGATTCTCATATCAGCGGCGCTCTTTGCACGGTTTCTCAACCTGAGCGGCATAGCTAACAAACTCACGCACTATGTGGTTGGATCAGGGTATTCACCTCTGGGTGTGATGATCGCTTCGCTGGTCCTGTATCTAGTACTTGGCTGCTTTCTGGACTCCATTTCCATGCTTTCGATAACCCTGCCGGTGCTTTATCCTATTACCGATGCGATGGGTATCAATCCGATATACTATGCCGTTGTTGTCGTGATGACTATTGAGGCAGGGCTCATCACTCCGCCGGTCGGCCTTAATATTTACGCCGTAAAGGGAGTAGCGGAAGAGGATGTCAGCTTGGAAGATCTTTTTATAGGGGCCTTTCCATTTCTCATAATGATGATCTTGGGAATTTTCCTGTTTATTGCCTTCCCAGCTCTGAGCACGTGGCTTCCGGATTTGATGTTGTAATCGCGTAGGTGATGCGAAAACTTGCCTCCAAGATCGCTCGTGAATCGCTTCCAATCCTGATCTTGGCCAAAGATGTCCTTAACTGTGGTTTTAATCTTGATTTGGATAAGGCGCTTAAATTCAAAATAGAGTGCTTTGCCAATTGTTTTGGCACCGAGGATCACGATGAAGGCATCGCAGCATTTATCGAAAAACGGAAACTCTCTTTTAAGGATAAGTGAGGGGAAAGGAGCGTAAAGATGGAACTGAATACTATCGGAGTAATTGGGGCTGGCATTATGGGAAGTGGTATAGGCCAGGTAAGTGCTGCAGCTGGATACGAAGTGGTAGTTCAGGATATTTATGCGGAGGCTCTCGACAAGGCCAAGGCCTCTATGGAGAAGAGCTTGGGCAAACTCGTGAGCAAGGAGAAAATGACTGAATCTGATATGAATGCCACACTGGCGCGGATCAGGTTTACTGCTGATCTGGAAGAAGCATGCAAGGAAGCGGACTTAATAATAGAGGCTGTTTTTGAGAACCTGGAATTGAAGCATGAGATGTTCAAAAAATTTGAAAATTCGTGTAAGGCAGAGGCTATCTTGGGCTCCAATACCTCAGCACTGCCCATCACTGAGATTGCGAGCGTTACCAATCGAGGCGATAAAATAGTGGGGATTCACTTCATGAATCCCGTGCCTATCATGAAGGGCGTAGAGATTATCCGTGGTCAGCTCACATCTGATAAGACCATGGAAACGACCTTGGCATACATCAAGAAGCTCGGGAAGGAGCCGATGGTGGCGGTTGACTATGCGGGTTTCATAGTGAGTCGCTTGCTTGATGTTTTATTCAACGAGACGATCAAGCTGATTGAGGAGGGGAACATGCCCGAAGACATTGATAAAGCAATGGAGCTGTGCGCCGGTCACCCCATGGGTCCATGCCGCTTGCTCGATTTGGTCGGTGCTGAGATTGCTCTGCACGGGATGGAGATGATGGAGCGGGATTTCGGCGACCGGTACAAGCCCCACCCCCTGCTCAAGAAGCGGGTGCTTGCCGGACTTCTTGGGCAAAAGACCGGCCATGGGTTCTATGAGTATAAATAGTTTGAAACCAAGTAGAGGATATTCCAGACGAGAACGATTAAAGAACTATTCGACCTTTCCGGCCAGGTGGCATTGGTATCTGGAGGGGCTACCGGTATAGGTCGACAAATGGCGGCGGCCTTAGCGGAAGCAGGTGCCAACCTTGTGATAGCGTCACGAAAGCCGGAGGTCTTGGCCGAGGCAGCAGAGGTCATGGAGAAGGAGTTTGGTGTAAAGTTGCTGCCCATCCGGTCCGATATTACGAAGCCCGAAGAGATCGATGGGCTTTTAGAGCAAGTGATGAAGAAATTTAGACGCCTCGATATCCTCATAAACAACTCGGGAGCCACTTGGGCCGCTCCATCACTTGAGTATCCATAGAAGGCTGACAGCAGATGATCAATTCAAATGTGATGGAATGGTAAAAAGGCAAACCCTCCCCTCCCATACTTGGCCGGGCAGGCAAGGGGAGGGGGATTGGACTTTTTACGAGTTTGTAAAAATTGAGAAAGTGAAACGCCTTACTCACGGCTACCGAAACCGAGATCACTACCAGACCGCTATCTACTTTTATTGTAGGGGCTTTATCTTTACCTCAGAAGAATTCAAGCTGCATTCCGGGTCATCAACCTCTAACCACAATATATGGGGGCACCCATTCAAATGTGCGAAGACCCGGAATTTTAAATGCTTGCTCAATGCCATCTTTTGTAAGGGTTTTGGCTGAGTTCATGGATGCATATGCAAAAAAGTAAGGCTGCTATCGCGGATTTAATAAGCAAACTAGGTTTGAAATGGGACCAGCACAATACCATAATCAATGGAATTTTTCCTGAATGCTTTCCATCAAAAATGAGCAAAAATATATTTTAGAAATATACAGAGGAAATGCATAAATTTACCTCTATGAGACAATCTAAAGAAGATGACGATCTGAATAATCTTACACCGTTCGTGGCATTAGCTGGTGCAAACTGGTGGGATGGTATCACACTTAGCTTTAATGGGCGATGGGTGGCCATTTAATTTTAGGAAAAAGGAGATGAAAGATATGGAAGAACAGAGCATTCCCCGGATCGACCGATTGCTCTCGGATTATGTAAAAGAATACGCAACACGCATACCGGAAAAAACAGCCATAAACTTCTATGGGAGGGAGATCACCTACCAGGAACTTGATGAATCGGGTGACAGGTTGGCTGCTGCTTTCGCCGATATGGGTTACAAAAAGGGAGACAAGATTGGCCTTTTTCTACAGCCCTGCCCGCAGTGCATCATATCATACCTTGCAGCCATGAAAATGGGCCTAGTTTCCGTACCAATTGACCCGATGTCAAAAGACCTGGAGCTAGAATATTTCTTGAACGATTCCGGCGTAAAGATCATTATTGCTATGGATACGACCTATCCGGTTGTTTTCCTGGTGAAGGATAGCTGCAAAGTCCAGGATATTATCGTTACTAGCTTTCACGATTATCTACCCGATGCACCCTCCTTTCAGATTCATGACATAATGAAACCTAAAAAGAAGGTGTATGACGGTACCTATGAGCTACTTGGGTTGCTTAAGAAGTACGATCCAAACCCCCCAAAGGTTGAGGTGCCCTTATCTGATTATGGTTTCATACTTTATACGGGCGGGACGACGGGTTTGGCTAAGGGGTGTGTCCATACATACCAAGATCTCATGTACGTCGCGTGGGGGCAGTCTGAGTTAACCTATAATAAGGTAACCAGAGATGACACATTTCTTAACTGCTGGCCTCTCACTCATGTCTCCGGAATAGCCCATTCCATGGCGCCAGCACTTTTTACTGGAGCCACTCTAATACAATTGGCGCGATGGGATCCCGTTGCTGCAATGCAGGCAATGGACAAATATGGGGCTACCTTGATCAGCTGGGTAGTGCCGTGCTACTTGGATATCCTTAATCATCCTAATTTTGAGAACTATAAGCTAAGTTCACTTAGGGTCAGTCTCATTGTCCCTTTTGTCACTCCGATCACAGATGAGGTAGTTAATAGATGGGAAGAGCGCACAAAGTGCCCGGTATACGATTTGGGTTATGGTTCGAGTGAACTTATGAACTTTTGCACTTACGGATATGGCTTGCCCTTTCCACGGCCTCAGTGTGTCGTTTGGGGACGTCCCTTTCCGGCTGTTAAGATTAAAATAAAGGATTTTGACACAGGTAAGGAGCTGCCTGATGGGGAAATCGGGGAGATTGTAGTAAATACACCTTCTCAATTAAAGGAATACTTGAATAAGCCAGAAGAAACCAGAAAGTATATAGTTCATGGTTGGGTACATATGCAGGATAGAGGTTACTTAAATGACGGTATTCTGCACTTCTTGGGAAAGGTAAGTGAGGTAGTGAAGGTTTCTGGTTACACCGTTGCCCTTAAGGAGGTAGAGATGTTTGGTATGAAAAACCCTGCTATCGATAAGATTGCTATCATTGCGGTACCCCATCCGAAAAAGGGAAACCAGCTTAAGGCATTTGTCGTGCTAAAGCCGGAGGCAAAAGAGACTGCTGCCGATATAGAAGTATGGTTTAAGGAGAAGCTGGCAGTATTCAAGCGACCTGTAGTAGAGCTCAGAAAAGAGCTACCATTGAGCGGAAAAGGAGAGATCTTGAAAAGGGAATTGGAGAAGGAGGAAATGGCGAAAATGGATTGACTTAATTTGCACTCTCACCAGGGCAGCATGATGGCGTCCAGGTTAGCTGGCGCTTATTAAGAGTTTTAGGACCTTTTTTATTTTGTTTGTTTCATGTATGAAAAAATTGAGGATAGTGCTACCTGAGTTATTGAATTGTGCAATTAATGATACGATCGCACTATCCGAAAGCAAAGGAAAAGCGGAGCAAACGTAAATCAATAAAGGAGGTTTTCTATGATAGATCAAGATCTTATGGGCTGGAGAGCGAGAATAGGGCTTATCGTTCCTGATTCTTTAATCCCTACAGAGCCTTGGTTTTACCAGGTTAAGCCCCAGGGTGTGTCATTCCTTACAACACGGATGGCACTTGGCAAGAAGACAACACCGGAAACCTTAAAAAAAATGAAGGAAAACACCCTGAGAGGGGCCCGGGAGCTTGCCAGCTCAGAGGTAGATGTCATCGGCTTTTGCTGTACATCAGGGAGCTTTATTGAAGGGCCTGGATATGATCAGAGGATCAGCAAAGAGATAGAGGATGAAGTCGGCATTCCCGCAACAACCACGACAACCGGTTTTGTGGAAGCTCTTAACCTGCTGAACATGAAATCGATAGTGCTTGTCACGCCTTATGTAGATGAGATCAACCAGATCGAGAAGAAATATCTTGAAAATATAGGTATCGTTGTCAAAGGAATCGGTAGTCTCAATAAGATCGATGTCATAGATTATACAGAAACAACGGCAGGGCAGCTGTATCGATTGGCAAAAACGACCTTAAAGAAATATCCCGGCGCACAGGGGATCTTCATAAGCTGCATGTCCATGCGAGCCATGCATGCCATCCAGGCCCTGGAAACGGATCTGGAAGTGCCGGTTGTTACCTCTGAGCAGGCAACCTTGTGGAAGCTTTTAAGGTTTGCGGGAGTGAAGGAAAAAATAAAAGGTTACGGAAGATTGTTGTCGGAATTCTAAAATATGCCTCAATTTATTTCATATTAATAATTTATCGAATTTCTTCACAACCCTTATATTCTTCATTAATTTGTTAATGTACAAATAATGTAATAGAAAGAGGTGAGTAAATGTACGAAACTATTTTAATCGAAAAGCGAGACAACATAGCAATTCTGACGTTTAACCGTCCTGAACAGCTGAATGCTGTGTCTGTAAAGCTAATGAAGGAATTATGTGAGGCCTTGCGGGAGTTAAAGTCTGATAAAGAAGTAAGGGTTGTAATTGTGACAGGTGCTGGAAAGGCCTTTTCGGCTGGGTTCGACTTAGGTCATGGAACTAGCTTATCTGAAGCGCTTGAGATGTTCTGCAGCTTTGAGGAGGAGCATACGTTACTAGAGTTCGATAAACCTTTAATAGCAGCGGTGAATGGGCATGCGTTAGGACAGGGAATGCAGCATGCTTTGTTTTGCGATATCATTCTGGCATCAGAGAAAGCGAAGTTTGGTTTTTGGGGCCCTCGAATAGGGGGATTATGTCATGTGGGAGTTTGGATTTTACCTCTTATCGTGGGCAGAAATAAGGCTAACGAGTTGTTATACACCTGTGAGATGTTTGATGCTCAGGAAGCATTTAAGATGGGGTTGGCAAACAAGGTAGTGCCTCATGATCAGCTTATGCCTGCGGCTTTAGAGATGGCAGGCAAGATTATGAAAAACGCCCCGTTATCAATAGAGTTTACTAAACGCGCGCTCATGAAAGGATTATTTAGCTCTGAGCTCAAGTCCTTCCTAAGTGAATCAATTAGGCTACTTTTCAATAGTAAGGACATGAAAGAGGCCATAATGGCTTTCCAGGAAAAGAGGCAGCCAATTTTTAAGGGGATGTGAACTTTTACCAAAGAAACCAGAAAAAAGAGAACGTATTGTGCTGTATGAATAAAGCTCTCTACTCATGAACGTATGTTATGAAAAAATTATATAAAACTCCTGTCTTTTAATGATTGGATAACAGGCATAAGGAATGATCGAGGAGATTTCGCAAAAAACAAATAAATGAGATATGATTTAATTTAGGAGTCAAAGTATGAATATCACGCTTATTTTAGTCTAGCTTCAGAAAACGTATCTACGAGGAGAAATAGATGAATATTTTTAAACTCTTTGATTTAAACGGAAGAGTGTCAATTGTTACAGGTGGAGGTGATGGTCTGGGTCTGATGATGGCCACTGCATTAGGGGAGGCCGGTTCTGACGTTGTTATCTGTTCAAGGAGGCTGGAAAAATGCGAAGAAACAGCTCATGAGATCGAAAAATTAAAGGTGCGGGTACTCCCCGTTCAATGCGATATCAACCGTGATGATGATGTTGGCCGACTCGTAGGTGAGACTATAAGAAGGTTTCACAAAATCGATATCTTGGTAAACAATGCCGGACGCACGTGGGGTGAGTCACCTGAGAATATGAAAATAGATGATTGGCAGAAGGTGATCGACTTGAACATTACGGGCACCTTTCGATGCACGCAACAAGTAGGTAGAGAGATGATTAAACAAAGTGGAGGAAAGATTATCAATGTTTCCTCCTATACTGGTCTTAGAGGTACTGATCCTGAATATATGAATGCAATCCCATATAATGTATCCAAAGGTGCTCTCATAATTTTCACAAAGGACTTAGCTACAAAATGGGCAAAGTATAATATCAATGTTAATTGTATTGCACCGGGTTGGTTTCCCACCAAGATAAGCCGATGGAGTGTAGAAAATATGGGCGATAAGATACTTTCCCGCCTTCTTATAAAAAGATTTGGGAATGAGGATGATCTTAAAGGAATAGTAATTTTATTAGCTTCTAGGGCTTCTGATTATATGACGGGACAAGTTTTATCTGTGGACGGAGGCCTTACGACTTGGGTGTAAGGCCTCCTGGAATGTGCGACAATCAGCCAGCTAATTTAAATTCCACAGGAGCTGTCACAAGGGCAAGACTTATTTCCCACTTTTGCCATAAGTGATAGGGCGTTACAACTAAAGTACCCGACAATTATACAGCGCTATTTTTGGGTCATCCGTCATGATGGGATAGTTGGTTGCAATGCTTTGAGCGATAAGCATTCGATCGAAAGGATGATATTCATGTATCGCTGTTATAGAACATAGAATTTATTTCGGGATCTTCCTCCATTATATTATCCGGTACAGTAAACTTTCCTGCCAGCAGGCCAAGTTTCCTTTTCCCTTCCGGCTTATGAACGACCAGATCCACATAATAGAGACTATGATAGATTTGTGTTTGAAGGGAAGTCCCTCTTAGGCTATTAAGCCCGATTAAACAACCTTATAACAAAAGGAGGGACTTCCCATGACAGCTAACGTACAAAGAAACAAGATCGATTTCAAAGGAAAAACAGTTTCAATCGGTATTGACATGCACAAAGCCTTTTGGAGCATAACCGCACTGGTTGAAGGAGAAATCGTTGTAGCTATCACTCTTGCAAGGCCAACCTATGATTCTTTCAAGAAGATCCTTACCCAGTTTGAGGGTAACTATGTCAGGATCGTTTACGAAGCCGGCCCTGGCGGTTTTCACCTCTACGACAAGCTTACTGATGATGGCATTGAATGTAGCGTCACCCCGCCATCCCTCATCCCCACGGAAAGTGGCAACAAGGTGAAAACAGATAAGAAAGATAGCTACAAATTGGCCAAACTCCTTGAGAGCAATATGCTGAAGAAGGTGTGGGTTCTCTCGCCTGAGCAGAGGGCGCACAGGCAATTAGTGAGGACCAGACGTCAGATCGTGAACCATCGTTCTGACGTCATGCGTCAGATCAAAAGCATGCTGCTTTTTCACGGGATTGAGGTGCCTTTTCCCAGCCGTCAACAGTGGAGCGTCCGTTTTATCCAGTGGCTTCACGAACTTGATTGTGGCGATGAGTATCTCACGACATCCCTGAAGGCCTTGGTCCAGCTTTTCGACTATCTGAGTAGGGAGAAAAAGAGGCTGACCCACGAGGTCCTTGAACTGGCCAGAAAGGATAGCTATGCATCCAGGGTAAAACTCCTTAAGACCATACCGGGCATTGGCGCTCTGAGTGCTCTGGAGATCCTGGTTGAGATTCAGGACATCAGCCGTTTTAAAACTGCTGACGAGCTCGCTGCATACCTCGGTTTGACCCCGTCTCAGCACTCAAGTGGCGAGCATATCAGGATGGGACATATAACCCACATGGGTAATAGCCGAGCACGAACCACCTTGATAGAGTGTTCATGGATCTTAATTCATAAGGATCCGAGGATGAGACAGAAATACGAGAATATCAGCTATAGACAGGGTGGGAAAAAGGCCATTGTTGGAGTAGCCAGAAGCCTCAGTGCCTGTATCAGAAGGATATTACTTGACCAGGTAGCCTATAAGATCGATTTTAGAAAGGCCGCGTAACGATACCTATTCGGATCGATCAGAGTATCAAAGAGCTTGTTGAGAACAGAAATCATACGATGAAAGCATGTATCGTTGTGGAACAAGAAACCCTTTTCATCAGGTGACCGTGTACGTCCCCTTGTAGCCTCTCAAGCAGGACTTCGTGTAATAGGATTCGGCGCCTGAACCCTTATGGCGAGTAAATCTCTTGTGGCTTTTGACCACGAATAGCAGGCTGGGTAAAGGTTGTTCCATCTCGTTACCTAGGGAAAATGAATAGTTGGATGTTTCCATATCACCCTATCTGGTTGTATGGCCCGCAGATGGGTGATTCCTGTGTTCCGACGAGCTATCCGAAGGGCCCATTCTCGCACAGGAATCACACATCTGCTCCTCCATCGCCGTAAGATCAGGCTTGGAGTAAGAAAAACAGGAACAAAGAGGAGCTTCCTTCAAAATAATTTGACAATCTACATAGCAGGGGACTCTCGTGCAGAAATTGCTTTAAATATTCTGACTTTTTTGATAAGTTTATTTTATGCCACGATCATCAAGACTCGATGCCCCTGGTGTCCTGCACCACGTGATGGGGCGAGGAATAGAAGGAAGAACGATATTCACTGACAAGAAAGACAGGCAGGATTTTATTAACCGCCTCGCTGCAGATAGACCAAACAGACCAGACAGGGGATATAAACCATTAAGTTGATGATATCTCTTGTTTTTCTGATTTCTATCAGCTATTATTAAAAAAAGTAAAAAACCCTTGAGGAGCAGGGAGGCGAATCGGCATCCTGAATCGAGGAGGTATTATATGGCAAAAAATGTAACAATAGAGGCTGAAATTCGAGAAGGACAATTGTATTTAAGGCATCCTGAGAAACTTCCAAAGTCAGGAAAGGCATTGCTGATCCTTCTCAACGAAGAAAAGACGAAACCTGATCCCGAAAAAATACGTTCTCTTCTTGGATGGATGCATACAGAGATCGATGCTGTGCAGTGGCAAAGACAAATTCGGGATGAATGGTATCGTCAGGCATGAAGTACCTCTTTGACACTAACGTTTGGATTGATGCAATCGCTGGGAGACTGCCGGCCGATACTTTTTTGAAGCTTGTGGTCCAAGCGGAATGGGCAGGTTATTCAGCCATTACAAGGCTCGAGCTTTTCGGCTTTCCGGACTTAACCAAGCCCGAAGAGAAGAAATTAGCAGAGCTTTTGAAACATTTCATGGAGGTTGGGGTTGATTCGAGTACCATAGACCTGGCAATAACGATTCGAAAAGAAAGCAGGATCAAGGTCCCTGACGCTATCATTGCCGCTACTGCCATTATAAAGGAATGCTCTTTAGTCACTCGAAACACGGAGGACTTCAAAGGGATAAGTGGATTGAATATTATAAATCCTTATGGGTCATAAGATCCCTCATGACAAGACCTTATCCGGTGCCTCTTTTCCCAATACAGGTGGAGTACATGTATTCGGCCATTGGCTTTTTCAATCAACGAGCTACGATGACTGATCACCGCCAAGTATAATCCCTGTCTGACGCCAATTAACATTCCTAATTCGCATGGGCCTAATTGATAGGCTATCCAATTCTCTTGGAAAAGGATGTTTGGATGGTCATTGATAAAGAAGTGGGGAGCTTTAAGGAGCCATGACGAAAGGGGATGGTTTTGCGAGCGAATTGAATCCCTTTGATGCTGTTGCCTTGATGCCAGCGATAGATAATCTCTACAATCTCGTTCATTGGTATCATCCTCCTTGCCATAGCTCCTCCTCTCCAGGGTGATTTTTAGCTACTGGGGAGCAGAGCATTTTGTGATTACTGCATATCCTCTCTATAGCAAGGGGATGGGGAATAACCGTGGTCCTGATGCCCCCCTAAGGTGGGGATTTACCATGGTCTTCGACACCAGCTTTTCTTAATGGCCGAAGAAGCCTTTCCGATTAAAATACCCGACAATTATACAGCGCTATTTTTGGGTCATCCGTCATGATGGGATAGTTGGTTGCAATGCTTTGAGCGATAAGCATTCGATCGAAAGGATCTTTATGATGAAACGGCATATCCTTGAGCAATAATGCTGATTCTGCGCTAAAATCAAGGAGCATGAAACCGCTTTCTTTGGCCATATCCACCGGATTGAAGTCAATTCGAAGTTTTTCGACAGGCGCCTTTATCATGAGTTCGGCAATACTGACAGCGCTGACGTATATCGTATTTGACAAATCTTCCAATGCCAAACGTTTCGCCTCGCTAATCTTATAAGGATCAGATAATGCCCAGAGAAAAATATGAGTATCAATGATGATATTCATGTATCGCTGCCATAGAACATAGAATTTATTTCGGAATTCTCCTCCATTATATTGTCCGGCACAGTAAACTTTCCTGCCAGTAGGCCAAGTTTCCTTTTTCCTTCAGGCTTATGAATGACAAGATCCACAAGCGGCAGGTTGTTTTTCGCTATAACGACCTTTTCGCCACGGCGAACAAGGGCAACCAATTTCGAAAGGTTGGTTTTTGCCTCCGAAATATTGACTATCTTCATAATAATCTCACCGCCTCCAAGTCTAATTAAATCTTTTCCGACTAACTGTATCAAAAGAGACCAACTTGGTCAAGCCCTTACCCCTGTCAGAAAGGGCTCTTTGGGTAGCAAAAGATATCGTAAAAATGAATTTGAATTTTTTTAGTATAAAATGTATATTGGTTGTAGTGATAATGTCAACACAAAGAGGCATGGTAAGAAGGAGAAGGTTATGGCAAAAACAGCAACAATTCAAACCCGTGTCGATCCAAAGACAAAAGGAAGTGCCCAAATGATATTGAAAAAATTAAACATATCAATGTCAGAGGCTATTTCAATATACCTTTCACAGACAACAATTCATAGAGGAATTCCTTTTGAAATAAAGATTCCTAATGAGGTTACAGCTAAAACTCTTAAGGATGCTGAAAAGGGTAATGATCTCCATGAAGTTGATTCTGTTGATGCATTGTTTCAGGAACTTGATAGTTGAAACTACGTTATAAGTCGGATCCGATTTTTTTTCTAAGAACTCAACCACTTGCACGCACGCTGTTATCACATCACCGGGCTTGACAGGAGCCACAAAAACTAGACATCTTCATGGCTCAAGCAGAACCGCTCATCTTCCCAGAGGACAGAAATGATTGAGGCCGAGAAGGGTCGCTGCCCCGCTAATGGTGATGCCGTAGAATAGTGCGGGCACCTCCCCGATAAAGTGCCCGATGGTGTCGTTCACCAGCGTGGTGCCGGTAGCAAGGAGGAGATCCGCCCACTTCGTGATATCCTCATGGGCAGCAGCATCCTCCACGCGTATGCCCGATTTCACCGTGCCGATGTTGTCGGGATCCCTATCGCAGACCCTTACCTCAACGTGGCGGGATAGCTCTTCGAGCAAACGGGGCTGATCTCCTATCATGCCGACCCTCTGGGCCGAGAACGGCTCGAGGGCATCCTTGAGATACGCGGCGCACCGCTCCGGATCACGGTCCTTGCAGTGACGGCTTTTGTCGATCACCCCTATCTTTCTCAAGACCGCGTTTGCCGTTGCGACCAGAAGCGCCCTGTGAAAGTTGGAATCCATGGGGAGGCTCACGATCTGGTAGAGGCTTCCCGTAAAGTTCCCTGTATGATCAGAGTAAGCCTGGCCTCTCTCGTTGAGGAAGGTCGCCTGCATCATCCGCTCTTTTCCCTTAAGAAGGGGATAGTCGTCATGCACGGGCCTGCCGATCGCCTCCTGGGGAGTAAGCGGTCGTGCAACAACAGATACCATCTCATCTTCAAGGCAATGCCTGGAGATGAGCGCCTTCGTCTCATCTATGAACTGAGCGAGAATCTCACTCATTACGCGCCTTTTCCAAAGGGACAGATCGGATACGTGC
>Ga0307443_1000513_pt1 | contig 24907 bp, 25 predicted proteins | sample SalMarSW160220MG_FD_202148 | JGI IMG/M metagenome (GOLD analysis project Ga0307443, IMG submission 202148) | Salt marsh sediment microbial communities from the Plum Island Ecosystem LTER, Massachusetts, United States - SW1601-220 | ecosystem: Environmental > Aquatic > Marine > Intertidal zone >... | reverse complement strand
AGAACTGGTCTCCCAGCTTGTTCAGGGCGCCTTCCCCAATTACTCGCAGCTTATTCCCCAGAGCTACAATACCCGGGTAATCGTCAGCGTTGCCGATTTTCTGCGGGCGACCAAGACCGCCTCTATTTTTGCCCGTGACGGCAGCGGCATCGTACGCCTGGTAATAACACCCGGGAGTGAAAAGAATCCCGGTAAGATTTCCGTTTCCGCCCGTTCCGAGGAGATTGGCGACGACGTTGGTGAAATAGACGCCACGGTTGAAGGAGATGATGCCAAGATTGCCTTTAACGGCAAGTACCTGACCGATGTTTTAAGCATCCTCCACGAAGCGCAGGTGGCCTTGGAAACCACTAATCCCTCCAGTCCCGGCCTCATCCGCCCGGTAGGCACGGACAACTATACCCACGTTGTGATGCCCATGTTTGTCCAGTGGTAGGTAATTCTAGCGGAATTACTCCCTGAATCTCTACCTTGTCATTACTGGCATAGACTTTTATATCTAGAGCATCCAGGGCCAGCTTCTTAACTTCAGGTGTGCAATTCTCTAGATTTTCTATTACTTGGTCATATAGCTGACCCAGTTTTAATTTTGCATCGGTAAGGCTGGTTATATTATTCCTGAGCTTTTTTAAGCCCTGCAGCTTTAATTCGTCTTCGTGTCTCAGCCGCTTTATGTTATTCAAACGGTCAAGAACTTCGTCCTTACCAAACTCGCCTAGCTCTAAAGCCTCAAGCAAGTGTATGCGGCGTAACTCATAATTACGCAAGTTTTTTTCTAGATTTTCAATTTCAATATTTATCGTATCTAGGCTCTGTGTATTGTTCGCCTCTGAAAGCTGTCTCTGGATTTCAGATAAAATGATCCCAAGGTCACTTAAAACTTCTTTCGTCTTGTCCCACACAGTAGCTTCCAAGTTGTCGGCTCGTATATTCCTGGCACTACAGCGCTTTTTATTGTTTTCGCACGGCCTCGCACTGCTACATTGATAATATCGGTATCTTCCGTTCAAACAATGACCTACAAGCGGTCGTCCGCATATTGAACAAAAGGCGTGGTTGCGAAGCAGGTAATCGTGTTTTGGTCGCCCTGTTCTTACTTTAATTTTATTAAGCTCTACGTTTGCTGCCTGGAAAACATCCTCACTCACTATAGCTGGTGAAAGACCTGACAATAATACACTGTTAAAGTAAGTGTGTCCGATATAACCGGTATTACGGACCATTCTCCTAATTGTAAGACTGCGCCACCTTTTATTAGTCATGGTCGATACTTTGCGATTGTTAAGTTGGCGCGCAATGGATACCAATCTCTCTCCGGTAGCTACTTTGTGAAATACCTGCCTAACAATATCAGCCTCGATAGGATTTACCTCTCGTTTCCTGGATTCTTTGTTCCAGTCATATCCGTAAATACCCACACCCGTTCCTTGTGGGAGTATTCCCTATTTTACCCTCTGCATTTTCCCACGCATGGTCCGCTCTTTTATCTTCTCAGCTTCTAATTTTGAGGCAAAGCCGCGTATGTAGCTAATTAACTTACCTAATTCGGTATTATCTAAATCTTTAGTCACGGCCTCAAGCATAACATGGTGCTTTTACAATTCCTGAGTGAGTATAACTCTGTGGGTTAAGTTATTACTCAGTGTATCGCGCATGCCGCAGAGCTGAAGGATAACCAATTAATAAGATAAAATATGCTATAGTTAGATATTTCAAGAATATGGTAGTGTAAATCTGCTATTTGGACAAGGAGATAAGGGGAAATTAGTCTCAATCTTAAACAAAGCAAAGCATTGTTTCTAGTAGGATTCGACTCTTTTCTCGAAGGAGCTAGGATCTTGATAGAACAATGGAGAAAGGAATATAATCAGATACGCTCGCACTGTGAGGATATCAACACCCTCCTTTTGAAGCTATTCTAAGTACGATAACGAGGTAACAATCGATATCAATATTATGATCAGGTCAGGAAGAAACGCTAATACCCGAAAAATAAAAGCAGTTGGACATGTTCTGATAAATTCAGATGAGAGGAGTATATGCAGCATTCACTCAGCGGGTCGGCACAAGCTAATGTAAGCCAATCCTGGAATATAACCCAGCGTTCCCGTTGCCAACGTTTATGTTCAGCAAAGAAAGGAAGGGAGAGACAACATGAATGATAAAGCCAACTTCGAGGTATGCCCACCACCGATTTCAACTGAAGACATAAAAGAGACATTCGATACTGATGTTGTTGTCATAGGGGCTGGCATCGCCGGACTAACAGCGGCACTCTCGGCGGTGGAAGCGGGTGCCAAAGTTATCCAGCTTGAAAAAGGGCCATGCTGCAACTTCCGTGGCCTTCACAACGCCGCCATTGCCAGCAGACTTCAGAAACAGGAAGGGATTAAAATCGACAAGGAGCAGCTTATATACACGATAATGGAGACCGCTTCCTATAGGGGTAACCAGAAGGTGGTCAATACTTGGGCTGAAAATTGCGACCGGACTATGGAATGGCTACTGGATATGGCCGAAGCAGCGAACATAGACGTTGCCTTGGACCCAAGTACTAAACCATGGTATTTCCCGAATTATCCTGTTATACATGTTTTTGATGCGTCGAGGTTTGGCTGGCAATCGGGTCTGGCTAACATGCTATTGGATAATGGTAAAAGATACGGGGTAGACCTGCGTTTCAATACTCCGGTAGTGCGGCTGGTGAGAGAAGGAAATGGTAGAGTTGCCGGCGTTATTGCTCAAGACGAAGCGGGCAAATACATTCAATTTAACGCCAGCAAGGCGGTAGTACTCTGTACTGGGGATTATGGGAGTGACCGCCAGATGGTTAAGAAATATTGCTGGGAAGGCGTGAGTGAGATTCCTTCCCTGTATCCTATTATGACCGATATGGCTTATGCCAAACAGGGGATTTCCGGTCCCTTCAATAACGAACCAAATACTGGTGATGGGCACAAGATGGGTATGTGGATTGGTGCGGCAATAGATAATCCTCCTCACTGTGCGATGCTTTTCGATTACACAATCTGGAGCAAGGGGAAGCTGTTTAACCTGGCTCGTCAGCCGTGGCTTTACGTGAACTTGAAAGGTGAACGGTTTATGAATGAAGATCTTCCCTGGGGATATGAATGTTCCCAGCTCATGCAACAGCCGCGTAATATTGCCTGGTCAATATGGGATGCCAAGTGGGAGCAAGAGGCACCTGAACTAAAGAGCCAGTGCTGTAAAAATATGGGGCCTCCAACTTATTTGTGGAATCCGAAGTGGCTTGGTGAGGAAATCGAAAATGGAAATGTACTAACGGCGCATACTATTAAAGAACTGGCACAACTAATGCAGGTACCCATAAAGACATTTAAAGACACCGTGGACAGATACAACGAAATGGCAAGAAACAAGAAAGACCTAGACTTCGGTAAACACCCTGACCGCTTGACAACTTTGGAAAGACCGTTATTCTTCGCTAGCCAGGTAACGGCTGTCTATCTGGTGATTCTGGGAGGCCTGCAGATAAACCCCGAGCTACAAGTATTGGATACAGAGGGAAATGTTATTCCGGGGCTATATGCCGCTGGGAACGTATCCGGATCTTTCTTTGGAGACCATTATCCGACCACTATACCGGGGCTCAGTCACAGCCGGGCCTGGACCTTTGGCCGTTTGGCGGGGCTGAATGCCGCCGCTGAGAAAACACACAGAAAATAAAAACCTCGCTGTCACAAGACCTGTAGCAATCCAGACCCTGGTCTGAAATTTGGGATAACTTAATCAAGAATGCATAAAGGAAATGGCAGTGGGTGCCTTATTTACTGCAGATTTCGTGTCTCCCTGGCAATTATTGCGGCACCCAGAGCGTTAATGATATGAGGGTGGGGAGGCACCAGTAATTGGATTCCTGACTTCTCCAGCCTTTTGATAAGTCCGATGTTAAGTCCTCCGCCACCGCTGATGGCACACGGCTCCTCAAGCCCGACCCTGTTAACAAGTGCAGATATCTTACCCGAAAGTGCATTGTGAACGCCGGCTAGGATATCTTCCTTGGGGATGCCTTCAGATACCCTAGATATAGCCTCCGATTCCCCAAAAACAGCACACCCTGTAGTAAATGTAACCGGGTTTCTCGCGTTGAGTGAAAGAGGACCGATATCGCCAAGCTCTATCTGGAGTACATCGGCGATAACTTCAAGGAAATACCCGCTGTAACTAGCGCAGGCCTCGCTAATGGCAAAGTCGGTCACCTGTCCCTCGCCGTCGAGTCGAAGCACTTGGCTGGATTGTCCCTGCACATCGATAACCGTCCTCGCTGAAGCGAAAACGTGATTTATTCCCTTGGCGCAGCACAACATATCAGCGACGTGCTTGTTGTTAAACGGGATAATGCCGCCCCCATGGCCGGTAGCTACTATGCCGGCTATTTCTTCGGCGAGTAATCCTGCCTTTGAGATTAGCGCGTCCCTCAAGCCCTGCGCTGTTATTCTGTAATCAGTCCCAGAAGGGAGTACATGGTGTACTTCCAGTGCACCATCCCTGATTATCACCCCTTTACTTGTACCCGAACCAATATCGATCCCCATATAACAGGCCATATCGGATTATCCTATGTAAAAAAAGTAGCCTCGTCAAGGTGCCGCTTCTCCCTGTGTGCAGGCTCACCCCTGGCTTGAGCTTTCAACGTAATTTCTTTCCCCAACAACGCTGCTCCAATGGCCCCACTTAGCAGAGGCTCATCAGGAACAAAGACTTCACAGCCTAGGTTCCTCTCTAAAGCCCTGACAACTCCGATATTCTTGGCCACCCCACCGGTGAACAATACGTTGGGGCCCTCTTTCAGGCGGGCTACCATACTGGCTACCCGGCCGGCTATAGCGTCGTGGATTCCCACCACGATATCCTCAAGAGACGCCCCCTCGGAGAGGCGGGTCACTACTTCCTGTCGGGCAAAAACCGTACACGTCTTACTGATAGTAACCTTACCGGTGGCTCGCGAGGAAATGCTACCCAGGTCCTCTACCTTATGGCCAAGAGCAGCGGCGATTATTTCCAGGAACCTACCCGTTCCCGCTGCGCACTTATCGCTCATAACAAAATCAATAAGCTTACCCTCTTTTATCTTCAGCCCCTTGGCATCCTGTCCCCCGATATCGATGGCCAGGCTGACGCCGGGGAAATAATGGTAAACTCCCCTGGCGTGACAGGTTAGTTCCGAGATATTACGGTCAGCAAAAGGAATGGTCATCCTCCCGTAGCCGGTAGCAATGACATAAGTAAGTTCTTCAAATGCCATGCCTCCCTGTTCCAGCGCCTCTTCCATAACTTTGTTGGCAAGACGTCGGTGTTCAGCACCGGTATGATTTATTACACGGGCACGAATCTCCTCATCATTGTCTATAATCACCACCTTTGTCATGGTGGAGCCGAGGTCTATACCGGCAAAATAGATTAGAACCACCCCCTAGCTACCGGAATGAAAACCGCTCAGTCGGCCCTCTGAGTCATCATCGTTTTAAAGACTTCCAGTCTCCTCTTGTATTCCTCATGCTTGTAAACACGGGGGTCAAAATTCTCCCATTCCAGCAATAAAACGGGTATACCTAGTTCTTTTTTTACAGCATTCTGAATCACCAGAGCATCACCCGCAACGGTGCGACACCCCGCATGATACCGTTCCAGTACACCATCAATATTCATTTTTTTACACACATGCATTTGCATAGGCACACTTTGTATAAGGCCGGTGGAGTGCGACCCTCCCCAAGCCACCGACATAGCTTCATAAGGGTCTTTGTTTGTTCTATCGAGACGTATGGTCGATGCGGCAGTTGCTACCACGATGGCAATGCCCATTTCACATGCCAGGTGTTCCAGTCTCGGGTCAGCGTGATGTGCAAACATTTCGCCCAGTACCCTGGGTGCTCCCTTGGGCACGGCTCCCAGACCCTTATCAACCCTTTCCTGTAGTTCCCGATATAGTGTAACTGCCGTATCTATTGCGTCAGAAATAGTCTCGTTACTAAAGGTCAGGCAACTCAGGATCATCCAGAGATTATCGTGGGTGGGGCTTAAAGGTAGCGGATCGCTGCTGTGAATCAAGCGCTGCAATTTACTTATAATATCGTCAAACCGGCTTCTGGCTTCAAGCGCCTCCCATAACATGTCATCCGTTATCTGAAACCCGACTATCTCCTGAATTATTTCGACGAGTCTTCTCAGGTTTTTCTTCGCCAGGTTACCTGCCCTGTCCTTTGTTTCAGAGGAATCCTCGGGGCCTCTATCGAGGCAGGTATCCCAGCAGCAAACCGGCATGCCGTATAACTCGTGCAGCAGGTCAAGCGTCTTGGGGGCCGTCTCGCACATAAATCCGGAAGTCACCATCAGGTCAGGCCTGGGAACTATACCCAGGTCCACTATCCCTAGAAGGGTCTTGAGGTTTGCACAGTGAGTAACCGCTCCTGCTCTAAGCCATTTCTTTTCGGCTGCCTCCAGGATGGGTTCCAGCTTGCCGAAAACGCAACCCATTATTAGCAGAAAAGACCAGCTAAGGTGGGCTGCATATACTTCTCTGGATTTAGACATCAATACATGGCCGATCGTTTCAAAACCCGGTATCATAAAACCAAAAATGATTATTTTCTTACCTTCTTCTCTTGCCAGAACTGAGTTGACGAACTCCAGTATGCACAACCGAAAAGCCTTGCGCACACCTTCCAGTTCCATGTCATAATATTTTTTAAGCCTCAGCTTGGCGGCTTCAATATCCCCGGCGATTATGCCCACCTTACCAAACGCTTTTTCCACCCTAGGTAGCTCTGTGTTAATATCGCCTGCTGTGAAGCCTAATAACTTAAGTAACTCAATCATTGTCACACAACTCCCTTTAATATCTCCACAAAAGCCTGTAAACGTGTCTTAAGTTGACCGCCGGTTGCTGTGGTGTAATCTGACTCCACGACGAGTACTGGTATATCACGCTCGGACATCTTTTCCGTAAAATAGTAGACCTCGGAGTCATAAGTCTCGCAGCATTGCAGCTCGTACCAGATAACTCCTGACACATTGAAGTCATCGATAAGCTTGAGAGCAAAATCCAGCCTCTCCCTAGTCGAGTACCTCATAAATGCACAGGGAATCCGGTCCAGCAGGTATCCCCTGGTCAGAGCCTGGAAGATGTCACCCTTGTTCTCGATGTCGTGCCAGTAGTACCGGATTCCCTCGCATATTTCTTCAATAACGACCTCGGCCCCCGTTTCCTCTATAAGCTCCAGGATGGCATAGTCACCAAGACCGATGTTTGGCCCAAGCAGCAAGAGCCTGGGTGTGTCCGTACTTGCATATGCCTGCTTGCTCTCCAGTTCATGATACACAGAGTCAAGCACCTCGACCATGAAAACCGGGTCGGCGTAGAATGAGGCGTGGTTTAATTTAATGAATTCCAGAGCGCTGAGCGGAGGGGAAGCAGTCCGGCGTAACAGACTTATCTTCCGCAGGAGCCTCCTCATCCGGTTATAGAGGGCAATGGCTTGCCTGAGCCCCTCTTCCGTGATTTCGTTTCCGGTAAAAGACTGAAGTCTGTTTTTTAATGCCTTTAACCTGTCGGAAAAATATTCCAGTTCGAAATCGTTGTTGTGCTGGTGCGGAACACCTAGCTTGAATACATGCAGTTTACCTTCGTATTCCCATATTTCAGCCACTTTCTTCAAATGCTGGCAGGTGACAGGTGCTACAAGCATATCTATCAAATCGTAATACGGGTTCTCTTTTAGTAGCCTCTCTCCAATCTGTGCTCGTGCGAAAGGGCAGATAACCTGGGGCATTACGGATAGACCTGCATCAGCCGGACGAGGATTTCCACCGTGAATGAGGCATAAAGGCACGGCTCCGGAGGCATATATTATTTCTTCAGGCACGTAATTTCCCGGGAAGTAACCAATTATCTTGGCTCCGTCCTTCTTGGCTTCTTTTAGCTGTGCTGGCCTATTTTTTAAATGCTCAGTTAAGCGTGTTTCCTCCATCGCACCCCTCGCTAGATAGGATAATCACTGGCTATGTCAGGCATGTAGAAAATCGCCTGTTTCGTTCACCTAGGAAAAGACTGTTGTCAAAGATCATTAACAAATCCTTCTCAGTGGTGCATTCTTAATGAAGGCACTTATAAGATGAATTCTGGATAACCGATTGATAAGATATTATAATATTATTTACTGAACACATCAATTACTGTTGTATAATCTATGCCCTCATTTATTAACCTTATAGCGGCTTCCAGCCAGACCTTCGTGTATTCTTTGTTTTCTTGCCTGATTTGAGTAAATTGTTCTACCTAGACTTGGTCAGGCTTCATTTCTCCGATATCTAACCGGCATTCACGCCGCATTTTAGAGTTGGTGTCTTCTTTAGGCTAAGGCATTCCTATTTTTCTATATTAAATAACTAAATAATGTGCTTATTCATATATGATGTGACACTTGAGCTTTATTAATAATTCTCGCGTCATAATAAGTAATTCTCATCAATAATACTTATTACTAGTACGAAGTGTCGGAAGTATTTATCGTTTTTTCTCAGAAACCCTCCAGTACCAGAGGTATAACACACCAGCCACAATGGCTGGGATATTAAAAATAGAAGTATAGCTTATAACTTACTACATAATAATATGCGTAATTAATCATTAGCTGGTTCACTTGGACAGCATTAAATCCGGCAGTAATGTGGAAAGCGAAGGAATCGCTATTAGTAGCGCTATATTTATAACATCGGAAATAATAAACGGTATTACGCTGCGGTACAGGGTACCCATGGGAACATCAACCACTCCGGCCAGGCCGAAAAGATTTATTCCGAACGGCGGTGAAACCAGTCCAACTTCTATCACTCTTACCATTATCACCGCATACCAGATGGGGTTGAAGCCGAGCGTCGTCATCGTGGGGAAGATAATCGGGAGCGTGAGGATTAAGATGGCGTATATGTCAAATATCATGCCGAGTATAATATACATAAATATAATAATAACAAGAATATAGTATCTGTTCAGCCCGAGACCGACTACCCATTCGCTGGCGACGAAAGGAATCCTGGTTACTGCCAGGAATTGATTGAAGATAAAGGCACCTATGATTAAAGCTATCATCATGGCCGACATTTTTGCCGTATCCAGCAAACAATACCAGATATCGGATCCATTTAGCTGTTTCCTGACCAGGCTGATGACCAGAGCCCCGAAAGCCCCCATTCCGCCGGCTTCGGTAGGAGTGAAAACACCGCCGTAGATACCCCCGATAACCAGCAGGAATAGTGTAAGCACAGGCCAGGGAAGCTTGAGTGACCCGAGTTTCTGCTTGATGGTGGTCTTGGGGCTGGCGGGACCTGTCTCGGGATTTATTTTACACATGATGGCAATCGTAACTATGTAGAATACCACACAGATGATACCGGGGATTATTCCGGCTATAAAGAGTTTACCGATGGACATCTGGGTTAGAATGCCAATAAGGATAAAACCCATACTGGGCGGTATAAGGATACCCAGTGTGCCTCCGGCTGCAATAATACCCGTCGATAGTTTATCATCGTAGTTGTGGCGCTTCATCTCGGGATAAGCTATCTTGCCCATAGCCAGAGCTGAAGCCAGGCTGGAACCACAGGCGGCGGCAAAGAGGCCGGCGGCAACCGATGTAGCCATGGCCAGTCCGCCTTTATATTGCCCCACCCAGGTACGCGCCATCTCATAGGCTTCTTTACCAATATTACTCCGGGAAACGAAAGCGCTCATGAGCAGAAAAAGGGGAGCTACGGCGAAGTCATAAGCACTGGCCCTTTCAAATGAAACAATCGCAATGCTGGAGAGCGCTGGCTCGACACCTATGATTATAGCCAGGCCGATAAAACCCAGCATGATTAGACAAAAAGCAACATTCACTCCCATCAATATCAGTATTAACATGAGAGCGAACCCAATCAGCCCTACTTCGGTCGGGCTCATTTCCGTACCACCTTAGCCAGAGACCGTATCAGGTCGATAATAAGGACTAACGCTATTAGTCCGGCGCCGATTGACAGGATTAACATAAATGGGGCAAGAGGGAGTTCCAGAGTGTCACTAACATTACCCCTAGGCATTGTAAAATATTTGTAGGACAGCATAAACATCCGCCAGCATACTATAGAGAACGCGGCGAGACCGATAAGATAGGTAAAACTTAGAATAATTGCTTGAACCCTCTGGGAGAACCGGTTTAATATTATGTTGACACTGATATGCCCCCTTTCCATCTGGCAGTAGCCCAGACCCCAGGTGCCGGCACAAATTAGCAAAAAACCGATAAGCTCCCAGGTTCCCTTTATCGGGTTGTTAAAAAAATACCGCCCGACAACGTCACCTACTGTCAGCAGCATCATACCAGCCAGGACAACCGCAGCTATAACCGCCGTTACTCTGTTTATTGAATAGATAACCGATTCAACTTTCAGGGGCACCTTCATAAGGTTCTTCCACATCGCACTTCAAAACATCCTGTATTTACCTGTTGAACATTATCAACAAAGCTAACAGGTATTCTTATTAGAGGGGTGGTACTGAGCAGGTTTTATCCCACGGTACCACCCCCACTATTGACGAAAACGGATTACTTACCCCACGCTTTATCGGCTTCGCCCTTCCACCAATCAAATATTTCCCTCGCCTCCGTTACGCCGTCAGCCTCGTTTCTCGCAATATAGTCTTCCCATAATAAACTCAATTCATCTTCCCACAGTGCTGCCTCCTCTGCGGTAGCCGTAACTCTCATGCCGAAATCATCTATTTCCTGCCAGGCGGCGGCATTTTGTTTGGCAAGCTCCGTGTGGGCTACCAGAGCAGCTTCGGGAGCGAGGTCCATCATTATCTGCTGGTCCTGTGGCGATATCTTGTTCCAAGTGTCCTTGTTCACGACTAGCGGCATTCCACCCCCGCCAAAGGGATAGTCAAATGCGTAATCTGTTACTTCGAAAAGCTGGAAATCGTGGACAGCGCTTATAGCCGCGAAAGTGGCTTCAGTAACTCCCGTTTGTAGCTTCTCATATGCCAGTGGCGGGATGTCTGTCACCGGAGCGGAGCCCAGTCCTTCCACAAACTCCAGCCTGATGCCGTTACTGCCTACTTTCATTCCATCCAGGTCGGCGGGAACACGGACTTCCTTATTCTTGGACATTATATAAGATTCCGAGTAGATAACATAAAAGAACATTGGTCCGAATTCGTCGAACTCCGCGGCCGCAGCCGGATATTTGTCAAGGAGCTCGAAGAACGTATTCATATGGGCCGTGTTGGCCTCTACTGTTTCATCAGGGAAGCCCGCACCGGGCATACCAACTATCTCAGAAATCGGAAAATTCTTCCGATGTGATGAAACACTCAGTAAATACATGTCACATATCCCGGAGCGAACGCTTTCAAGTGCTGCCTCCTGAGTGGCGAGTGAACTGGCGGGGTAAACCTCAACCTGTACCCTGCCTTCCGTTGCCTTGGTAACTTCCTCCGCCCACCAAACCGGGGCGAGAGATGGTGCTAATTGCGGTGGTAAATCGAGACCTAGTTTAAAAACTATCGGCTCAACGGGCTCTGGGGAAGGGGATGGGGTCGGACTTGGTGATGTTGAAGGAGACGGTTCGGTACAGCTAATAAAGACTAGAGTACTTGTTATCATGACAATAAGAAATATCAATAATGACTTCTTCACTTTTATTACCTCCTTCTATTGAAAACCAGTATCCAATAATTTATATAATTACATCGTTTCTGCCTCCCTTGATTATTATTTGCCGAAGTTAAATCGAGGCTTGACCAATATAAGTATACTAAAATGGGTTATATTATATCGCATTATCTTAGAAACCTTTTATCTTGTCAAGACTACTTATGCAATATTATGTATTAATATATCCTATAACAATAAAGTTGTTTTTCCTAGTTGCTAATAAGCGACTGGTATCGGCTACACTTTCTTTCGTTTCCAACTGCTCAGCTTCAAATATGATGTTGAGCTGATAGCATTATAAAGCATACCGATGGTCATCCCCTTTCTCATTCCGTAAACACAATGTTCGGTAATCTACGATAGAAAGTAGCCTAGGAATACAATAATCAACCAGAAGCACAGAGAAAATAACGCTGTTAATATTAGTCGATAGCTTTACTTGGGAGGGTATAGCAATCGAGGCTTCACGGCATCTCGGCATACGTGATATCATAGCATCATTAATGCAGGAAGTCTGGGGAAGAATAATTTTCCAAACCTATCCCGATAACGCAATGGCCCCGATTTCATCATCATGGCAGTGAAGTAGTTGCTTAACCGGCTTGGAGTGAGGACACAATACATTGAATGCGCAGTCTTTTGGATAATGGGTATATAGAATCCAACTGGAAATTGGGAGACGAGCTGTTTAATCGTAAAGCATTCTATAATCCAGCTGAGGCACAAATATTGATTGAGTAGGGGGGAAGAAATATAATCGTATACGATAGAAGGGTGCTCTGAAACATCGGCCAGTATCTCCTGTCGTTATTATATTGATAATACAAACTTAAAGGGTGGAGCAAAATAGCGGACTAGGTCAGTTCTTTATTTTATGAGCAATAAAAGCATTAGTCAGGTTTGTTCTACTGAGTATAATCACTGAAAGGAGAAACCATGTACAACGTTGCTTACAAAGTTATCTATCCGGAACCTGTGCCTGAGGGTGTCGAGCTTGAGAAAAATGTCTATGCCCCGATGCGCGGTGGCGTTAAAATCGCCGTGGATATCTACCGTCCAGCGAGAGGAAAAGGACCGTGGCCTGCCATTTTTGCCTATTCGCCATTCCAGAAGGAGCGCTTATTCGAGAGCGCCAAACCGGACTTCTACTGTGCCCACGGCTATGTTTGCGTACAGGCCGCAGAGAGGGGCAGCGGTTTCAACCAGGGGCAGTTCACTTTTCAGGGACCGATAGCGGCACAGGACGGTTATGACCTAATAGAATGGATTGCCGAGCAGTCCTGGTGTGATGGTAACTTGGCCATGATGGGTGCATCCGGGTATGGCGTCATGCAATGGATAACCGCCCCTTTAAATCCACCTCATCTCAAGGCCTTGGTGGTACTGGGGACAACAGATAATTATCGTGGCCTATGCTACCCGGGGGGCGTCCAGCGTAAGCCATTTGTTTTGGCTCTGGTTTCCGGGGTGATAAATAATGCCATTTGGCCGGGACCGATATCCAGTAAAGAACCTCCGCTGAATGTTGTTGCCGATATGCTGACCAATACCGAAGACGGGCAGTTCTGGTGGGAACACGGCGGCGGCTGGAAAAACATACATCAGATAAAGGCGCCTGTATTGAACCTGGTTAACGTGCCGAACCGATTGCACGCCATGTATCACCTCCGGTCCTATGCGGATATCACATCTCCCAAGAAACTGATAACGGTACCATGGACCAATGAGAACTACCAGCCGTGGATTTTCGAGACCACGGCATTTAACGAGCAGATACTGAGGTGGCTCGATTACTGGCTCAAGGGAGCTGATACCGGCATCATGGAAGAGCCTGAAATAGCCATCTACGATAACGGTACCGGGAAGTGGCGATATGAAAATGAATACCCGCTGCAGCGTACCGAATGGACGAAATACTACCTGCACAAGGGACAAATCGACACAGAACCCCCGGCAGCCGACGAAAAGTCCGATTTCTATCATAATATCAGCCTGAATACCGATCTGATAGCCGCATATGGAATCGTCGATGAAGAGCCGGCGGCACCAAACAAACCTAAGTACTTGGTTTATATTTCGCCGCCGCTGGAGGAAGATATCAGGGTGTTTGGGCCAGTCAGCTTCAACCTGTATGCCGCCACTTCGGAGGAAATCACTTCTGACTGGTCATTCTTTGTCAAGATGGGCGAAATGGTACCCGAGGGAGTGCCCTTAAACCCGGTGACCGGTCGGCCGGAGATAAAACCAGAGGCGACTGACTCCTTTACGCCGCGTGAGGTGCAGATCTGGTCCTGGGGCAGCCTCAAGACAAAGTTCCGGGAGGTCGACGAGAGTATGTCACGGCCGGGGATGCCTTGGCATTCCTTCCAGGACCCTGTAGAACTAGAGCCGGAAAAGATCTATGAGTTTCAAATAGAGCTTCAGCCGATATTCAAGACCTTTAAGAAAGGTTGCCGGATCTGGTTGAAAATCGCCTCCGACGATGCCCTGTATTCCACCTGGGACTGTACTTCCCGATATGTAGAAACCCCTCTGATTCCGGAAAAGAGTGAGATTACCATTTACCATGATTCCAAGTACCCTTCGCATCTCCTCTTGCCGGTAATCCCGGATGCCCCGGAAATCGCACCGGTACAATCACCACTGAGTGATGCAGTACCCGGTTCCCCAAGATTCGTAAAAGGCAGTGGTAGATAAGATTACAGTCTATAAAAATTTAGCGAGACAGATATAAATCCAATAATTTGTCTGACCAGAGTGTACGGTTTTAGTAGCCCTATTTGTGTCCCATTATCGCTGACGGTCTACACTGGCATTGCTCAGGGCATGCCCGTCGCCGTCGAAGGAGCCGGTGAAATTAGTGCCGCTGGTTCCCACCGGCGTCAGGGACGCCCCGCCGGAGTTAATATCCGCCGTCAGGATGAAATACTTGTTCCCAGTCGGCGGATGTACTCCTTAAATCCGTCCAGTCGCTAGCTGTGCTTATCTGGTACGGGTCTCCCTCGGTGCCGCTACCGCCAGAATATGCACCGTTAGCCAGAGCGGATGACGGTAAGACTACGAGAAGCGCCGCCGCTACCAGCATGACGAGTGTGATGAACCTTGACTTGTACTTCAATTTCAACATGATAAGCTCCTCAAATGCATAACGTTAGCATGTCTTCATAGTGGTTTCCACCGGTTTAAGTCCTTTGCGCCCGTAAGTCTTATTAACCTCGGCCCTGATTTTATCCAGTTCTTCCTCGCTGAAGATGCGCCAGTTCCTCCTGTCCCTGATAGGCTCTTGAATCACGCCGCTCTTAAGCCAGCGTAAGATGGTCGAACGGCTCAAGCACATTTCCTGGCAGACTTCCAGAGTCCAGTAATATAATTTTCCGTCAATTTCGACCGGCATAGCTAAAGCCTCGTATTAAGATATGGGTTGACATAGGTCAACATAGGGGATTTTAATTGTGCGGAATCACAAACAGGTCATAAAAGGTTGGCGGAATCTTACAGAAATATCACAAATCCTCATTTAGAAATACTGACACAGGATGCTTTTTGGTTTTTCATTTCCTCACCTAGCCCCCAGGGGAGGGTAATAAACAAGCTATTTCTTCAGAGGGAATAAAATGACTTTTTGTGCAGTATGGAGGAGTCAAATATTCATTGTTTTGTTCAACGATAAAGATTGAAAGTAAAATTACTGCTAATTTACTTTTCATCTGAAATAAGAAAATAAGATATAAAAGGAAAAAGACTTTATTGTGTATCAGGCGCAACGGTTTGAGGCTAAAAAGTAACAGTTAACCAACATTAAACATCACCTGCAAATAATGATATCTCTCTGATTCCCAAATAAGATTTACCACACTTGAGCGGTTAGTTACATCATAAGAAGAGATACTTACGAATATGTACATTAATTGGCTAAAACAGGAGGTAATTGGTTGAAAATAGGCTTTTAAAAACCGCAATTTCAAGGTGTAGGATAGAAATTATATCACATAGGATACTTTAGCTTTGGAAATGTACATTATTGCACGTAAAAACCAAGATAATGTGTATGAAAACAAGGTCAATTCCGCTTTTAAGGTAATCTTGTCGTGCATTAACCGCTCGATAATGTCGCTTAAGTGACTCAAAAAGCAGTTATCGTTAAGAATTGATCAAATTTACAGCCATAATCCGGTTGATGGAGCATTCCCTTAACTGTTAAGCGCTCCGGGTTATCCAGGAAAGGGTGACCTGCCCCGCAAATAAGGTTCCTTTTTTACCTCATGATTTTATGCCTAGATATCAGGCGTGAAATCAAGCGGACCTTTTTATCGATACTTAACAATATACTTTTCTGTTACCTGTTGTTTAGGCGGGAGTACGTTCATGTAAAAATTTCAGGAGTATCGCGTTAAAGGCCTCCGGATTATCCTGCCTCACACTTTCTCCGACGCTGCGCTCAACCCGGCGAGGCGTCCGGTCATCCAGGCAAAACCATGGCTCAATCCGGCACACATGGTGGGATAGTCCACAGCGAAACGGTTGCCGACGGTATTCCCGGCCAGGTATAGTCCCGGAATGACTTTTCTGTTTTTATCCAGCGGCTGGAATCTGGTGTTCGTAATCAGGCCGCCCAGAACCACCAGTATATGCTGCTCGATTATGCCTGCATAGAATGGTGGTTTATCTACGGTGGTAAGCCGGTCAGGACGCTTGCCATAGTCCAGGTCCCTCCCCAGCCTGGCCAGTTCATTATACCTGTCTATCGTGGCCTTGAATGTAGCCACGGGCACCTCCATCTTGCGTGCCAGCTTTTCAATAGTGTCCGCCTTCACCGTCATCTCCTCGACCTGCGCCCGAATCATGTCGTTGGCTTCATAGAATGTGCCCAGACCCACGCCCATTTTTGGTAATTCCGTTTCCCACTTGCTGTCAAACACCTGCCAGGCCCTCTTGCTGGGCTGGCGGACCAGTGAGTTGGCGCTGCTTTGGGCGGGCACATCTTCGTTTTCGTATCGCTCACCATCGATGTTCACCCTTAGAAATGCGTTGGCACCCGAGGCACCCACAGTGGCGTGGGACATCGGGGCATGAGGTGCCGGTTCCATTACCGCACCAATCAGCATGGCCATCTGATGCCCATCGCCGACGTTTATCGGTTCCGGGGCATCCAGCAGGTCCTGGTTGCGGGTCATGTAAATGTTGTGGTCGCGGGCAACCTCCGCGGCGAAAGCACAGTATTTCTCCATCATCCAGGGATTATTCCCGTAATCCCCCGTACAGAGAATCACAGCCTTACGGGCGTTAAACTGTACATAATGCCCGGCTTTATCACGGGCGGTAACACCGGTAACCCTCCCGTTTTGCCGTCTGATGAGTTGCACGGCCGGAGTCTGGTAACGGATGTCCACTCCGAGCTTGAGAGCGCGGTTCTGGACACATTCTAGGGCCAGACTGTGGTTGAGTCCCGGGTTTTTACCGTCAGAGTGAATGTGGCATACCGGGAAATCCGGGTAGTATTCCTTCTTCGGGTCGAAGCCGGCAGGGCGCGGCCACTGATACGGGAGGGTTTTAATTCCGTCAGCATCGGTCATATCCATCAGCCAGTCCATGACCGCCCCGCTCTGGTCGGCCCATACCCGGTATAACCTCTGGTCAGGCTTGTTGGCTCCCCACTTCATGAGTTGCAGGCAGACATCGTCTTTATCGACGACAATGCCCATTTTTTTCTGCAAGCGGCTATCAATCGCGGCAATCATGCCACCACCCCACCGGTAAGTAACGTGCTTATCAATCTGGATGACACTGGCACCCGCCTCGGCGGCTGATAGCGCCGCTGACTTGCCAGATGTCCCCGCACCCACTACCACCACATCCGTATTGTATGTTTCTTCTATATCTTCTGTCGGAATCGGGTTTTGAGACACCACGAACTTCCTCTCACCTTTTTCAGGTTCTTCCATCGTTTAACGCTCCTTGCTATTGTCTTTGTCATCTCGTTGCTATATTTTATGATATTATTAAAAAAACTTACAGTTCATAAATTGCCTGGATTGGAGCTATAGTGTTGACCCGGAATAGAGCACGGAAGTACAGCCAGGTACGTACTATAATTAATCCGGCTATCGCGGCAGTTTAAGGAGGTTGTTATGAATCTAGAAGAATTGGAAAAAAGAGTCAGGGCTATCGAAGACCTCGAGGAAATCAAGAAATTACACCAGAAGTATATTGATTTAATGGATAACCTCAGGTATAAGGAGGTCCTGGACCTTTTTACGGAAAATGCTTCGGTAGAAATCCGGAACTCCGGCGTACTCAAAGGTAAGGAGGGACTTACCGATATTTATATCAATAAACTGGGCAGGAGGACTGCCCGGTCTGAAGGGCACTTTGTGATCGAACCGGACATCACCGTCAAGGGAGACACTGCTAAGGGGACCTGGCTGGTGTACATGCTATTCTCTAAACCGTCTGTGGAGTGGGTGCAGGGAAGGAATGAGGCTGAATATAAAAAGGTCGGCGGAAAATGGAAGATTAAGTCGATGAAATTCACGCGTACCAACGCTTCTAAACCTGAATTATATCCTTAGAAATATAAGCGGCAATGGCAGAACAATGACCTGTAATCGTAATCGGCAATCTATTACCAGCTTAACATTCTGAGTTTATGTCGAATCAGGCAATCCCATCCATATCTAAAAAACTAATACCAGCCCAGCAATTAAAGAAAAATCATGGTCTTGGTAGTTTTCTTTTATCTTTAAACGACTAATTCGAGGAGACTGATTAACGATACATTTTGCCGGAGTGTGTGGTGAAATTGAATATCGGGTTCTACTGATTCTTAGTTGTTTGCGTTTCCTGTATTTTGATATAATGCGCTTAACATGGCTAAAAAAGATATTTACAAGTTGGTAGCGTATGGAGTATTTTTCCTTATTTTCATAAGGGTTGTTATATGGATTATACGAAGATATACAGAATGGACTGATTTGCACCCCTTCGCTTCCGGCGTTACTATCGGTTTTCTGATAGCTTTGTTTATGTGCTATTTCGCATTCGTTATCTGGTATATATGGTCTAACCGCTCGTAGTTTTTTCCATACTACAAAACTGAATACAAACCTCAGCCCACAATAAACACATGCTAGTGATGATACAATTAAAGCTATTGTTAAGACTATAAATTCAGTTTCCATCATCGTTCTAACCTCGGTCTCTTTGGTGTTATCTGTGGCGGTGGTGTCGTTATCCTTGTACGTTTAGACTTGGATATTCTAACTGGTTTCTGCTCGGTCATAACTCGGTGTTTATTCAGGTCTATTCTGGCGGTCTTTTCAAATGGCTGTTCGCATACATCTTTCCAGTTACGGAACGGGAATTTAATCCCTGCTACTTTCGCTGGCGTACTATCTTTCAGCGACATATGAGGTCTAAAGAAGTTGTAATGTACCAGCCAGCCGTCGAGGTACTTTTTAGCCGATTCTACTGTATGCAGTCCACGCATAACCTTAGTTCTGCTTTTTAGGGTTGAGTGAAAACGCTCAATGTAATTCGTGTTATTCTCAACATCAAACGGGGCACCCTGCTTATGGCTGGTATCACCACCAAAGACACGCTCTATGCCTTCCAGATACGCCCTGAGCTTGTCTGTATAGATAACACGGGGTATTTTACCGGTGCGCTCATAAGCCTGCTTCATTAACTGTTCAGCATCGTTAGACTTGCGAGTATAGGACATATGGGTAGTTATAAGGAATCGGGTTTTAGCGTCTATGATATCCCATAGCCAGATATTCTTACCGTCTATATCCAGCACGGTTTCATCAGCTACCCAAATAGAGCCTACATCAGGCTTGTGTTTTTTAGCTTCATTCACGGCTAATTCTGTGAATCGGTTTACCCAGTTCAACACGGTAACGTCTGATATGTAATCGTTATGCTGCTGGATAAAGTTACGGCGTATTTCTTTAAGGCTCATTCCCTCAAAGTACATGCTGATAGCATCGGCAACCTTAGACGTGGAATATTGCATCTTAGGGATAGCATCAGGATTAGAGAATTTACGCTTACAGTCTTTGCAGAAATAGTATTGAACGTCTTTATATTTGCCGTATTTGATTACATTTTCTGATTGGCAGTATTTACAGTTCATAATATTAGTTACCCCCAAGAACCCATAATACGAAGCTAAAACCTAAAGCAATTATAAGTATCAGTAATTGCATATAGAGTTCGTCTCTATCTTTAATGGTAAATGTAGCGGCTAAATATTTATCCTTTCCACTGTATGGATTTCTGAGTATTAGATATAATCTATAATGTCTGTTAGGCGATAGATACCCTAACTTAATTGCGCCATTTTTCCCCGATGACCAAAACCTTAGTTTTCTGCGTAAACCTACATTGCACACATGGACACTATCTTTAACACCAGGGTTTAATAATTTATTCTCTGAATCACATAATTGCCATTCATAATCCCAATCCTCATCCAAATTCCGTTTTTCCCCTGTGATTTTTACCAATAAATCAAAAGTTACATCACTATCCCAAAAATAAGGAATGAAGAACAACGTATAGCGTATATCCTTGTAATACGGTTAAATCTTGAATAATATATTTCCCACTTTTATATCAGGATATTTAGGCATATACCCCCCTAAAAGAGCAAGCAACAAATTATTCATAGCTTATACCCGCCTTGCCCTTTAACAGGCAGTATAGCACTAGGGGAATATACCAACAACTATGATTGAGTAGTAAGTGAACAATAATTCGCTTGACAAAACAAGTAAACGGCAGTAAAGTGATAGTGACTCTGGTTTTCCAGAGTCACTGGTATTTTGGAGAGGTTGTCAACCTGATTTTTCCGGTGATGTCAACCTGATTGTTTAATAACTGAAGATATTTTAAGCCGATTCCAGCCTCAAAGATGCCCTGAAAATCGGAAAAATGTAAGGATGACTTTTAATCAGGGTGTCACAGGTTCGAGACCTGTACGGCCTACTAAAGCTAGTAGACCTTCCCTGCCGGGGATGTTTTAAAAGAATCAGGGTGTCAAGACACTAGGTCAACCGACACCCTGATTTTATTGTTTTTCGGGCAAAATATCAAGTGATTTTCACATGCATTCTTCTAAAGTAACAAAATACTTCTTTATTGAATTGTTCCCCAATTCAACAAAGGTTATAATCGCTAGCTCAAAATGATACGCTGGAGACAGGCGAGACGAGATATTCACCGAGTTTCTGGTGTTGTTGGTCATGCCTTTTCGTATTAGTCAATGACTTATGGTACTCCTTAACTCTGGCCACTTCTTTGACCTGGCTTACTCTGATATCAGGAGCTAGCCTATGCACAACATCGTGGTAGGCTCCGATGAACAAGATACCACTCTCGCCTTCGGCGAGAGTTTCGTTGATTCTCTCGGCAATAAATTCATCCCGTTGCTTCAGGAGCATACCTCGAGCCAGTTTGTACCTCAGAGCAGCAACTTCTCTTTCCTTTGACGACTTAGAGCGGGTCATTTTAGTGATGTAGTTGTACTCCTGCTTCACCAGCGAGAGAGACTCAGTTTTCACCAAAACGGCACCCCTCTCCAGAAGCCTTCCTACAATCTCGTAGTTTTTACTTCCTTGGCTGACGCTCTCTCTAACGATTCTCAGTCCCTCTTCCCCGTCGGCCACTAATCCGTCCTGATAAACCTTGAAACCATTAACATCTAACGCATCAAGGAATCGGCCAATTGAATCCCAGAAGGCAGAGACAATCTCCTTGTGCCTTTGCCAGAGTTCGGGCGTCAGTTTGGCCGTAGCCTTGTCATTCAGAGTTGATGCTATGGAACCCATGTCAGCACTCATATGGATGATAGGAATAACATATAGATTGCACATTATTGCTTACCCTGTTGCCTGCGTGCTGGAATTTCCCGGCGTTGTCCTGACGCTTCGTGGTTATCTTTATCGTGGCACTTCTTTATCATATGCCCTGATTTTTCCAGATATTTTCTTGCCTCCTGCGAGTAACTTATACAGTCATCCAGCCAGACGATTGCCAGTTCCATGTTAACCTGTGACAAGTCGCTGAGCTTGGCTACATCTTCCCATGACATCGCAGAGTTATTCCTTCCTCGTATACTGACCCTTCGCGGTCTACTTTCGCCGGCTCTTAACAACGCCATGCAATTCTATCCGTGTGCCACAATTGTGACAAAACTTGCGCAACTTCCAGAAGCGCTGTATCACACCACAGTTAGGGCATTTAATTGTCCATGGCTCTCCACAATTCGGGCAGAAATCAGAGTCACCACTGATGGTGCTCCCGCATCCCGGGCATTTGTTCCATTCTGTCATCTGATATTTTCCTTTCACTCTTCCTTTGTTTCGCCGCGCTTGCGCAATTTCTTCCTGTCCAGACCGAGAAGATGACCCTCGTCATCCATGTGGAGTTCATATAACCCCAGCACATCCATGGTATCCGGGATAGCCTTTCTTTCCAGCGCTTCCAGCAGGATGGTCCACCCTCCATCGGTCTTCGACAGTCCGGTGACCCCGTCGGCTGGTTTCTTGCCGAGTCCGATAAATTCCTTCCGTGCTTTTTCTACTACCTGATTAGCGTTCATCTTAGATCTTTACCTCCTCTTTGCATGAGTATTTTTCTTCTATCTTGCTATCCAGTGAAGAGAGGAGATACCGCTCTGGTTCCAATCCCGGAGCATTCGTCTGCTCCTCCTCCCTTTTCTGTTTTCGCTCCCTGACGGCGATGGCTCGCTGTGCTTCATCCCAGTCCTGCCAGATGCCGTACTTCAACATGGTCTCTATCCCGGCGAGGTAGGCTCTCAGATTGACCCCCAGGAGGGGAATACCGGCGACATTTATAATGAGGTCGGCGTTGAGTACCAGCCCCTTCTCCAGCACCCTGTCGAGAAGGTCCACCAGTGTGGCGTGAGCGTCACGGGTAGGCTGCATTTCATTCTCCTTTAACCGTAACAATGGGCTTAGCCACGAAGCTGTAGGGCGGCCAGGGACCGGAAAAATGAATGGAGAAACCACCCATATTGTTAATTTCCTCCAGTTCCTTACCCAGGCTGTCGACTTTCTCTCTGGCTACCAGGCAGGAGAGGTTGAGCAGCATCATCTGGCCATTGTTCAGTTTTCTGGTCTTCTCGATGACAACATCATCGGTATGCTTCTTAATCCTGCCGTAGAAATCACTGAACCACTCATCGGCAAGCCGCTCGGTGTCCGCTTTAACCGCCCTTTCCAGCTTTTGCCGGTACATATAGGCCGTACCCGGTGATTTGGCGGCCATCTCTTCCTTTATTTTTCGGATCTCTTGGCTTTGCTCCGAGATTTGCTTGACTATTAACCCGGGTTCATACGAGACCTGTACCGCGTACTCATTTTTACCCTCTATCTTTCTCATCACCTCACGAAGTCGTCCATAATCCAGTTTCAGCCAATCCCTGACTACCTGGTCAGGGGAAGTGGCATCATCCCGGGGCTCCAGTATCGTATCGAAGCCCAGAGGGATGACGACGCCAAGCTGCTCACCGGCGGCATCAAGAACGCTCTGGTGGGCCCTCACCCAGTTCTTAACCATTTCGTCATCAGTGGATCGATACGGCTTGGTAGAGCAATCGTGGACAATAGCGCTAATGTCCCCGTAAGGGATAGTATAAACCTCGCTGCCATCTATCCCTATCGCCCCCAGCCTGACTTCCTTATCCCCAATAGTCACACCGTACACGTATCTCCCTTGACACCGGATGCAAAGAATCTCTGCCATTTGTTCGCCTCCCAGGAAGTTAGTTTTTCCTTGATAAGACCTTCGGGCTCTTCGCGGCTTCCTCCCGCCATCTTTCCGGGTTGATTATGCTGTCAATGACACCATCCACAATATCATCCAGCCCGTCTCTCACTGCCTGGACCGATTCGCTGATGCCCTGCTCGACCTTGATTTCTTCAAGGGCGATATCCAGTTCCAGCAGGGCTTTGCCCAGCCGCTCACACTCTTCCTCGCTCAGTACCCCGCTCTCCATTCTTTTTAACGCCTGGATTTTCAGGGTATCTTTAATCACCTCGACCAGGGCTATTACCAGACCGAGCACCCCGTGTTTCAGGTTTTTCTCATCGATGTTAATCGCCATGAACCGAAACCTCTAAGTCGCTCGTATTTCCGGGATTGCCCAGGCTTTCCTGGCTTTGGCGCTTGTCCAGCCGCACCAGGGACACCCCTCATTAAGGAGTTCCTCGGTAACTACTTTTTTACTACACTGCGGGCAGACTTCCCTGCCCGCTTCGGCCTCTTTCCAGGCGGACTTTTCATAGTTGGTGCCGCTGGGGAACTCCAGCCCGTACCTGGCGGCTGTCTCAAAGGAAGCCAGGGCGGCTCTTATCTTAATCCCCAGAAGCTCGACCCCGGCTAAAGAAACACAGATATCGGCATTGATGACCAGTCCTTTGTCCAGCACGCGGTCGATAACGTCCGCAAGCGTGGTGACTTCGTCCTTGGTTGCCTGTAGTGCCATCTATTTCACCCCCTGGCTCTTTATATATTCCCTCACCATTCTCAGCCTTTGGATAAGCTCCTCTTCCAGGCCTTCGTACTCCTCCTCGCTCAACTCACCATCCCGTAGTAGCATTTGAAGCTGCTGGAGCCTCTCTTTAATCGACTCCTCGGTAATGAGGCGCTCCTTATCAATCTCATCCCTCAGCTTGGCCAGAACCTCTTTACCAAGTGTCATAGGAACGCCGAACAGAATATTAAACGGCAATCCAATCAACACTTCACCGGCTCCAGCTTCAAGTTAACGAAATTATAAGGTGGCAAAGGTCCAACATATTTGAAATTCATTTTGCCCTGGAATTTGGTATCCAGCTTATAGACCTGTTCCTTGAATTCACTCTCACGGGACTTCTCTATCAGGAAGGAGGCGTTCAGGAGGTTCTTAATCCCCACCGGATTATTCACCTTAGCCTCATAAGATAGCTCCTGGAGGATGGCATAAACCAGCTCGGCGTATCTGGTCTTCCAGTCCTGAACAATAGACTCCACCAGCTTGCCAGCCGTCGACAGCAGGTTTTGTACTTCAACGGGAGACGAGGCGGAGTTTATCTTCGCCTTTAGCCTGGTAAGTTCTGCATTTTCACCCTGAAGCTCGTTGATGACGGCCTCCTGTTCCCAGT
>Ga0307443_1000508_pt1 | contig 24961 bp, 22 predicted proteins | sample SalMarSW160220MG_FD_202148 | JGI IMG/M metagenome (GOLD analysis project Ga0307443, IMG submission 202148) | Salt marsh sediment microbial communities from the Plum Island Ecosystem LTER, Massachusetts, United States - SW1601-220 | ecosystem: Environmental > Aquatic > Marine > Intertidal zone >... | reverse complement strand
ATCATAAAAATTTATTCCGGATATTTTTACAGGCGAGCTTCTGTGCTCTATGTGTTTTGTTTTCTATACGGGACAATTACGGTCAGAATTCAGACCTCGATGATGATAGTTTCAGCGAGGAGTTACATGTCGTTACTGATCGTGATATTTATTTCGCCGGTGAAGAGGTATATCTGAAAATCTACAAGTTCAACCGTCACACACATACCCCTGAAAATATAAGCAAGGTGGCCTATCTTGACATGTTCGACCGTTATAACAATCCGGTGATACAGGTAAAAACAGGCATTAATGGATATTCAGGATCCGTCTGGTTCAGGTTGCCTGATACAATCCCGACAGGAAACTATCTGATAAGATCCTATACTGGCTGGATGAAAAACTTCTCAGGTGATCTTTTCTCTGCAAGGAGGATATCTGTTATTAATCCTTTTGAGAATATAAAGAATTTACGTGTACCAATTAATGAAACTCTTCCCGATACTGTCCTGTTCTTTCCTGAAACCGGATCGGTTGTTGCAGGTGTTGATAACAGAGTCGGAGTTAAATGTCTGACCAATAGTGGTGATCCTGTAAGAGTAAGTGGAGTGATCATTAATGGAAGTAATGATACTCTCTGCCATATTCAAACAGACAACAAAGGAACCGGATTTTTCACAATACGACCAGCACAATCACAGGAGATGTTCTTTGTAACCCGTGTGAAAAACAGGCCTGATAAAAGATTCAATTTGCCTCGTGTAAAGGATTCGGGAATAACATTCTCCGTTGAAGCCGACAGGGCAGCCGACCAGATGAATCTGCATATCAGGAAAAGTCCGGGGACAACAATCACCAGTCAGGTACTTAATCTGGTATATGCACCAGTTTCCGTAAAATCTTTCACAAGATATATTTACCCGGGATCAGATACTGTTATAAGCCTGAGCCAAAAGGACCTGCCTGCAGGCCTTGCTAAGGTTATGATAACTAATATTGATCGTAAAATTCTTGCTTCCAGATGGGTTTGGAATGATGAAACTGAAGAATTAAAGATAATCGTGAACATTGATCCCCGGAGTCCCCTAACAAGAGGTAAAGTAAAGATTGGTATCAACACTTCTGACCAGAAAGGATATTCTGCAGAATGTGATCTGACAATTTCTGTTGTGAAATCTTTCACAACTGATGACTTACCATACAGGGAAATGACAAGATTTATCGGGCTTCCATCAACTGAATTATTCACAACCGGTCAGATTGCTCCGGAGATTAATGATTATCTGATCTTTTTGTCGTTCAGTGATGCAATTCTAAATAGTAACTCAGCAGGTTTTATTCAGGAATATTACCCCGAGATATATGGTCACTTGATAAGCGGCAACATAAGAAACAGATTAACCGGTGAACCTTTGAAGAACCAGATCATTTCGTTGTCATTTGTTGGTAAAAAAGCTCTTTGCAGGTTTTCACATACTGATGAAAAGGGCGATTTCAGTTTCATCTCACGTGAGGTGGGCCTGCGTGAAATAGTTGTTCAGCCTGTGTCCCAGGAGTTGAAGGGATCCATTGTCAGGATTAATGACCCGTTCATACTTGCACATAAAAGAATTGATCTTCCTCCTCTTTACCTTGACACATCCCACCTGGATGAAATCAATAATGCAGTAATAGCTATGCAGGTAAGGAATATTTACGCGCAGGAACTGAACCCACAGAAGGCAGACCAGAATAAACCAAAAGAGTTTGACTTCTATGGCGACCCTGATAAGACCATTATGCTTTCAGATTTTATTGAGCTTGCATCACTTAAGGAGGTGATAAAGGAGATCGTTCCGGGGGTGACTACAAATACAACCAATTACAGGCGTAATTTCAAAATGGTCAACAAACATCCTACTGATCCCTTTGAAAATTCTCCTATGGTTATTCTCGATGGAGTGCCTGTCAATGATATTGATATGGTACTTGGCATCAAACCATCCGAAATAGAAAGAATTGAGGTGCTCAACACAAGATATTTCATTTCTGATCTTGTAATCGAGGGTATTATTAATTTTAAATCACACAAGGGAGATCTAAGTACAATCGAGTTTGATCGTTCAATATTCAGGCGGGAATATACCGGCCTTCAGCCATACAGAGAATTTCACTTCCCCGAATACTCAACAGATTCCCTGAGGAGAAGTCGTATCCCTGATTTCCGGAATACCCTTTTCTGGGAACCAGGATTAAAGACTGATAAAAATGGCATTGCGGTGGTAGAGTTCTATACTTCCGATGAACCTGGTGAATATTCTGTAATCATTGAAGGTGTGACAAGGGATGGCAAGAGAGGACGCACTAAAGTCTCGTTCATAGTAAATGACAGTCAGTGATCTACTCCGTTCTTCTCGAAAAGACTCTTGATACTCTGCGAAACAAAAAATGAAAAACTTACACAGAGTTCCGCAGAGAAATATTGAATATATTATTACTTGACAAGAAGATTCACCTTCAGTTTGAATTCATCATAAATTGTCTTATCGCCGAGGTTGTCGAAGAAGGAACCGGAACCATACCGGACATTATATTTCGTCCTGTCAACCGGGATATTTGCAAAGAACCATGTCCCTTCGTCTTTCTTTTGCATTGCAGCTTTGAATTCAATATGATTGGTAATACCTTTTATTGTAAGATCACCATTAACAACAGCCGTACCTTTATCAAAGGGTTTACTGCCGGATAAAATAAGCTTTGATTCCGGATATTTCTCAACTCCGAAGAAATCCTCAGATTTCAGATGGCTCTCAAGCCTTTCATTGCCATCATCATCTTTAATGCTTTTCATATCAATTGTAAATTCTCCCGATACAATTCTGTTATCCTGCCAGCTCAGCCATCCTTCCTCCAGGCTGATTGTTCCATTGTGCTCACCCAGCACTTTTTCACCAAGCCAGTGCAATGTTGTTTTTTCAGTATCCGCGTTTAATATATCCTGTGCATTCATAGTTACTATAAATAATATTAGTGTAAATAATAATATTGGCCCTTTCATTTTGTACGGATTTTTGTTTTTATAATCTGTGGATATTGAGACCTCCGCTGATCTCAAATATCATCCCTGTAGAGAAATCCCAGTCTCCCCGCGCTAATGATGCAACAGCCCTTCCTATATCTTCGGGTAATCCCCATCTTTTTTGCGGTACAACACCTTCTTTAACGTAGGAATTATATTTATCCATCATAATCGCTGTCATATCGGTCTGGATAATACCCGGACGTACTTCATAAATATGTATATTTTCTTTTGAGAGCCTGTCGGCAAAAATCCTGCAAGCCGAGCTGAGTCCGGCTTTTGAAATACAATATTCAGCCCTGTTGACAGCTGATATATTAGCCAGGGCGGAGGTAATAAACACTATTGCGGGTTTATAATCAGACAATTGCTGGTTTAACCAGATCATTTCTTTTGCAATCTTCTGTGCAAAGAAAAAGGGTCCCCGCAGGTTAATATTCATTACCCTGTTATAGCTCTCTTCTGTTACCTCAAGAAGATCATCCGGTTTAATAGGAGCCACACCAGCATTGTTTACCAGGAAATCTATCCTGCCGTATCTCTCAAGGATATTTGAAACAACTTCTGTCTGGCTGATGATACAGGAGATATCGAGTCCGACAGGGAAAAATTCCGAACCTCTTTTTTTAACTTCAGAATTAAGGATCTCCATCCCTTTGCTGTCGGTAGAACGGGCTATTGCGGCGATATCAAAACCTTCAGATGCCAGGGAAATTGCAATTGCCCTGCCTATCCCCCTGCTGGCACCTGTAATAACAGCAACGGGTTTGTGATTCATACAGAATATTATTACCTGATATTACAGAAATCCGGCGGTAAAGGTAATAATTTGGATAATATGGTCAACATGCAGGATTATACTTTTATCATTTCACAATCATTTGTCTATCTGAAGAAAAACCTGTTGCCGCTGCCAAACCTTGGATTGACCACATTATTATATATCGACCCGAATGTATAAGTTATCTCCACGCCGCCTTCCAGTCGGTATTTGGTAGCAAGTTCTTTCAGCTGCAACAATCTTTCAGCCTCCGAAATATCTCCTTTGCTAAGATTTATCTGATCGTTGATGTGAGCTGCCCTGCCGATTATTCTCAGTGATAATCCCCTGAAAATCCTTACGTTAATAAATGAATTAAGTTGAATCCTGTTTTTGGAAAAATCATTAAAATAGTTAAAGCCTGTGAGTGAAATATTTATTGATCCCCATTTTTGCTGTACTTCGTATGCAACACCAAGGCTTTGCTTGAAAAGATGATCGTATGTTGTATTGAATACTGTGGAATCGATATAGTTATTATATTGATAACCTGCACTGTACAGGATTCTTAATTGCCTGTGGGTAGCTTCCGCATATGGAAAAATATCATATTCAATTGAAGGCAGGACTTCGGTCATAAAATTGTAGTTTTCACGGGTTGATGATGCGATGTCCCATTTTAAGCCTGCTGACCAGTGATCACCCAGGCTCTTTACAAAAAGGTTATTCATTGATGCCGAACTCGATGTATAATTGTAAGTAATGACCGAATCTGTATTTGGATACTCAATATATTTTTCTGCCTGATAAAAATGATCCAATTCAATTTCAAGTTTAATATCCTGTGTAACTTTGGAAATATTGAATGAATTCCTAAAGGTTAATTCTTTCTGTGCCTCTTCTGTTTCATACTGTGGTTCAGTGGATAATTCAAATACCCAGTGATCCCATCTGTCTGTTACTTCTTCTGATTCAAGATCTTCATTATGTCTGATTTCAATTTCATCAAACAAGGGTGTTTTTGCAACATACCTCATCAAACCCATTTTGAGAAGATCTGTTCTTTTCTGCCTTATAGTTGTACTTGTCAGATCAGGGCTTGAAGTATATGTGAGGGTGTCGTCCATACCATTGAAATTATGCTGCCCATGAAAAGTATATGTATACTGTCTTCCGCCGCTTCCGGCATTCTGTTCTGCAACTAGTATAACTACCTGGGCATCATGAATATCCCTTACATAATTAATATAAGGTATCTCCTGCCTTGTATAATTCATATCACAGCTGCGGCAGTCAAGAAAAATTTTTACTGCATTCTGTCTTAAAGTATCTGGCTGGTTTTCCTTTTCCTGTCCTGCAACTGTATTCGAGATTAAAATTAAAAGAAAGATAATTATTGTATTCCTGAGTAGTAACCTTTTCATATTTATTATTTTGCAACTATTATTATGTATCATTCAATAATGATTTTTTCTGTCATTCAGGGCTCCAAAGATGGGGATTTATTCCCATCTATCAATAATTCAGATTGATAAGCAAGCCTGAATTAATTTTTTTTAACACTCTTATTTCCTGAAGTTGACCGATCGCGGGCTGAGCCATGATCTTCGGAAAAGTGACCCAGTATAATAACCTGTCACTTTTACTATAACAAGGAATCTGATAAAAAGTTTAGGGATGAAAAAGAATAGAAGGCCGATCAACCCTGTAATTAATCCTGTTACCAGGTTGTCAGCTACCATGATTGATTGCACAAGGACTCTTTTCAATCCTGCTTCATGCTTGTGAATATATAAATGTCTTGATATCTGAACCTCACATTTAGAAACTGCTGTGGTTCTCAGATCAGTCCTTGTGCTGCCTCCATGATCATGTTCAACGGTTATGTCATTGCAAAAAGCTATTTTCCCTCCTGCATCTCCGGCTCTGCTACACAGATCCACGTCTTCATAATACATCCAGAAATCCTCGTCAAATCCTTTCAGGCTGTTAAAAATCTCTTTCCGTATCATCATGATCGATCCTGAAACCCAGTCGGGGAATATTATGCTTTGATTACTGTTTTTATTGCCGGAGTATTCAGAGCCTTTTCCGCTGGTCATTTTTTTATGCCAGGGGAAAGAGCCCATAGCTTTGCTCTCCTTCCCGTCTTCCCGTACCTGCCGGCATGAAATAATATAAAATGAAGGATCAGACTTTGCCGCCTGAAGGAGTTTTAATATCTCTTCCTCTTTGGCGACAGTATCGGGATTAAGTATCAGAAGGCAATCACCTGCAGCTTTTGCTGCTCCCAGATTACATCCGTTTGAATATCCGCCATTTACAGTGTTATGAATAAATCTGAACTTTGTAAACCTTTTTTCAATTTCATTAAAAGCATAGTCACCGGGATTATTATTTACCACAATAACCTCCATGGTGAAACTTTTCCCTGAATATAAATACAGGGTTTCAAGACACCGATTGAGTCTATCCCATCCCTTATAACATACTATAACAATTGAAAGATCCATCTCATCCTATCTCTTTCTCCCTGATAAAATAGTTATTTCAAACCAATAACTAATAACCAATAACTAATAACTTTTTCCCCCATTTTCTTCAAGTCCTTCAACTCCTTCGACTTCTTCAACCTCTTCCTCCATCCATTCATAGACCGGTCTCTGCGGTCCCTCCTTTCTGTACCACACTGCAAGCAATATTCCAGAGAAGAAACCAAGCATGTGTGATTCCCATGAAATGTTCTTATAAATACCCGGGAAAAGACCCCATACCATTTCACCATACAGGAAGACCACCAGCAGGGATAGTGCTATCAATCTGAAATAGCGGCGTATTAATCCGCTGAAGAAGAGAAATGACGCGAGCCCGTAAACAAGTCCGCTGGCTCCTATGTGCCAGGCTTCCCTGCCCCACAGCCATACAAGCAATCCTGTAAGAATATAGGTAATAGAAGAAATTTTGATCGCTATCTCCGAATAAAAATAAAACAGAGCTATTGAGAGAAGTAAAAGAGGTAATGAGTTGTTGAACAGATGTGTAAAATCTTCATGAATTAATGGTGAAACAATAATTCCGGGCAGACCTTTCAGCGACCGGGGGTAAATCCCCAGATCGGAAAGGTCAATCTCAAATAAAATTTCAACGATCTTCACCAGCCACATAAGGAACACAAAGGTTACCGGGATAATCAGGCTCAGGAAAAACTTTTTTCTGTAAAAAGAACCTTCGGCTTTTATTTCAGTATTATCTGACATAATTATCATGCAATCGTTCAATCGTGCGATCGTGCAATCTTTTTCAGTCTCTTCCCGGGAAAATAATTCCTGCGGCTTTTCTTATCCTGTCAAGTGTCTTTATCAGGTCAACGCTGAATCTAAGAGGAGCAACAGCACTTTCAGTCAGTCCCCTGTCAAGACAATTCATCACCTCTTCCGCTTCCCAGTGATAGCCCATGGCAGGAGGATTGAACCGGAATTCCTGACTTTCAGCACCATGCAATTCCAGAATCACTCTCTGGTTCATATCTCTGCCCCGGGTTACAGTAAGATTCCCTTTTTCACAATAGATCTCACATCCAATCCCTGTACTTGTCCTGAATGAGCTGTAAAGCGTGGCCATTTTGTCATCAGGGTAACTGAATATTACACTCAGCGACTCCTCCGAACCTGTTTTTCCGAAAGCAGCACTGGCTTTTACTTCCGAAGGAACACCAATAAAAGTCAATGCATCAATTACAGAATAGATACCTATATCAAGCAGTGAACCGCCACCAAGAGCAAGGTTGAATTTCCTGTCATTTTCATCATAAAGTGGCATGAATGAAAAATAACCATACAAATGCATTACCCGTCCTATAACTCCGGATTGAATTATTTCATGTGCCTTTTTATAAAAAGGCTGAAAAGGAGGCCAGAGTGCTTCCATGAGGAAAAGGTTATGTTTTTTTGCCTCATCGATCATTTCAGTAACTTCTTTTGTGTTCAGTGCAAATGCCTTTTCACAGATCACGTGTTTCCCGTTTTTCAGACAAAGTATCGTATGTTCATGATGATGCGAATGAGGTGAGGCAATATAGACGATTTCAAGTTCCGGATCAGATGCCAGCTCTTCATAGCTTCCGTAGTATTTCTTAAATCCGTAATCTGTAGCAAACAAATGCGCCCGCTCCGGGTTACGTGAACCAACAGCATATAATTCAGCATTTTCCAGCATCTTGAGTCCCCTGGTGAATTTGGCTGACATCTTTCCCGGGGCAAGGATACCCCATTTGTATTTATTCACGATACTAAATTTATTTGCATAAATATAGGTATTCTTGAATTATTGTGCTCCCTTCTCTGATATGGCTGCCTCTCCCTCCCGATAGCTTGAACCAAGTGAAATTGTGTCGGGAGGGGTGAGGTCAAAAAAATTTTGATTTTTATTTTGCTTATTATCAGTTATTTAAAAAATATATTTAAAAATATTTTAATTTTTTTACTACTATGTATTGCATGGTATTAATATTTTATTATATCTTTGCATTGTCATGTTATATGTACGATATAGTAGTAAAAATATTAAATAACTATGAAAATAACAGTCAGTATCAACCTCGGAGGCTATTCATTCAATATTGATGATGATGCTTACTCCGAATTAAAAAGGTACCTGAAGAACCTTGAGCTTCACTTTGCCGAAGAGGAAAGCTCCTCCGAAATACTTTCCGATATAGAGAGCAGGATGGCAGAGCTTTTTCGCGGTAAGCTGACAGCCTACAAACAGGTAATTACAATTGACGATGTAAACCAGGTGATATCCGTACTGGGTACACCTGAAGATATCTCAGACAATGAAAAAAGATCTGCTGGCGATAAATTCTCAACGCCAGGTTACCACAGGATGTACCGCGACCCCGATCGCCGCATTATCGGCGGTGTATGTTCCGGAATGGGCGCATACTGGAATATCGAACCCTGGCTAGTACGGGTGATCTTCCTCATTCTTGCCATGGTGGGCGGATTGGGGATACTTATTTATCTTATTCTCTACATAGTGTTGCCGGAGGCAAAAACCACCGCACAGAAGATTGAAATGAAAGGTGATCCGGTAAATATTCACAACATCAAGGAATCTGTGAAAAAAGAATTTGATACGGTCACGAAAAAAATGAAGTTGTAAAAATACAGACCAGGAAGGCTGTTCATGAAGTATAAAATCTAAAAACAATTATTATGGATCTGGAAAATACAAAAGCACAGATGCGCAAGGGGATCCTGGAATACTGTATCCTTTCAGTATTATCACGGAATTCCTGTTATGCAAGCGATATCATCAAGGTACTTAAAGAGGCCAGGGTAATAGTGGTTGAAGGAACCCTCTACCCTCTTCTGACAAGGCAGAAAAATGCCGGATTATTAAGTTACCGCTGGGAAGAATCCCAGCAGGGACCTCCCCGCAAGTACTATGAGCTTACACCCGAAGGCAAAGAATATCTTGCCGATCTGGATAAATCATGGGATGAGCTTGTCGAATCAGTCAATCTTATCCGTACGAGGAAAAAATCTAAAACCAGCTAAAATTTCAGAGAGATGGAAAAGACAATAAAAATAAATCTCGGCGGAATATTATTCCAGATTGAAGAGGAAGCATACAGAATGCTTCGCGATTACCTGCAGTCTATCGATAATAAGTTCAGGAATGTTCCCGGCGGCAATGAGACAATTGAAGATATTGAATCCCGGATAGCAGAGATATTCCAGTCACAGAAAGATCTGTCGGAAGTTATTTCAAAAGAAAATGTTGAAATGATGATCTCAATCATCGGGACACCTGATGAATTCGATCAATATGAAGGAACCGAAAGCGGTTATCAAACCAGCCACCGTGAAAAAAGAATGTACCGGAATCCCGATGACAGGATAATCGGCGGTGTTTGTGGTGGTATCGGAGCCTATCTGAATACTGATCCGGTATGGTTCAGGCTTATTTTTATCATAATGACTCCTGTTTTCCTAATAGGATTGTTTGTTTACCTGGCCCTGTGGATTGCCCTTCCATTAGCAATTTCAGACTCACAGAAAAGGGAGATGTATGGCAGCAACTTCTATAGATCAGGTGCAATAACAGGTAAAATTTCCGAATACCCTTATTCCTCAAAGGTTGGAAGTGCATTCAATCAGGTATTCAGAGCGATCGGCAAAGTCCTGTTTATTATTGTACGCATTTTTCTAATTATTATCGGGGTAACTTTTGTTCTTGCAGGATTTACAACTCTTTTTTCATTTATAATCATTTTCGTTTTTAAATATCCCGGTTCCTTTTCAATAGATGCCGGTGAATTCAATCTGGCTTATCTACCTGACTTTTTGAACTATATTGTCACTCCCGCTATGGTTCCGCTGATGACGGCTCTTATTGTTTTGGTAGTCGCAATACCTTTGCTGGCTATGGTTTACGGTGGTATCAGGCTTATCTTCTGGTTCAAGGTCCGTGATGGGTATGTCTGGCTTATCGGACTTGTAGTATGGGTACTCTGTGTGGCATCACTTGCTATCATTTCCTTTAATGAAGGTGTCAGTTATGCTGAAAGGGGAAAAACCACATCCCTCGAATATTTTGGTCCCACACCCGACACCCTTTACATCATGTCAGGGGGAAAAATATCAGATCTCCATGCTGATAAAGAAATTGCCGTCTCAGACAATTACTACAGAATATATATTGATGATAATAACAATCTTGTATATATCAGGTCACGTCTTGATATCTCATCAGCCGATAATGATGCAACCAGTGTTGAAATTAAAAGACAATCATCGGGGACCAGCAGGCTTGATGCGGAAATCAATGCAAGGAGATTAAAATACAATTTCACAATATCAGACGACACGCTTTTTCTTGATGAGTTCTTTATGATCCCCCCGGGTTCCAAATGGTCATTTGATGAGGTCAGCATAAAGGTGTTTATCCCTGAAGGGACAATAATCTGCATGGATAAAACCGTTGAAAGAATGTATCATTCATATTATGATTATGACTTTATATCTGATTCTGAGAACAGGTTCTGGAGGATGACAGAGGACGGATTTGATTATATTAAGCCCCGACACATAAACAGATAAAAGCTTCCTGGTTTTCATTCCTTTATTTTAAATTGAGATCCGGCTCCTGTAGTATGCCGGATCTCTTGTTTTAAGTTAATGATTTGTTAAACTTGATTTTATAATGACTTAAATCTAATCCATTTTTTATCTTGGTTCACATTTAATAATAACAAACTAACCAGCCATGAAAAGAATTATTATTCTTCTTGCCGTCATTCTCTTTGCACTTCCTTTGTTATCACAGGAAACAACCTCACAGTCAGATACACTGAGAAAAGATGCCCTCAATGTATATATGGAATCTAGCGATTTCATAAGGAAAGAGATCCCTTTTGTAAACTATGTAAGGGATATTAAAGATGCAGGAGTATATATCATTTCAACAAGCCAGAATACAGGTTCGGGAGGGAAGGAATATTCATATTTTTTTGTTGGACAGGAAAAATATGAAGGCATGCGTGATACTTTATCATTTGTAACTGGCTCCGATGAAACCACTGAAGGTAAAAGAGAGAAAGAGGTTAATATCCTGAAGATGGGCTTGATGCGTTATGTGGCAAAAACACCTCTTTCAAAATATATGAAAATTTCATTCAGCGAACCCCTGAAGGAAACCGTTTCCACCGACAAATGGAACAGCTGGGTTTTCAGATCTTCTATTTATGGATATCTGCAGGGGGAAAAAATCAGCAAATCAAGATATCTTTCCGGGAGTCTTACTGCAAACAGGATAACTGAAGATTGGAAAATAAATCTCAGCTCAAGCATCAGCCAGAGTGAGGATAAGTATATTATTGATGATACCACAACAATCAGAGGGACCAGTTCATCTAATTCCTTCAGAGCGCTTATTGTCAGAAGCTTGAATGATCATTGGTCATTTGGAGGAACAACGCGATTCAACTCATCATTGTACAATAATAATCAGTTTTCATTTTCCATTATGCCCGGTATCGAGTACGACCTGTTTCCCTATTCTGAATCAACAAGGCGTCAGCTAAGGCTTCTTTATACAATCGGATACAATTATGTAGATTATATAGATACTACAATATATGATAAAACAAAAGAAAACTTAGGAATTCATTCTATTTCAGCTTCTTACGCAGTTGTTCAAAGTTGGGGAAATATTGATGTTAGTATTAGTTACAGTAACTATTTACATGACTGGTCAAAAAATAATCTTTCAATTTTCGGGTACCTCTCTCTAAGGATTGCTAAAGGTCTGTCCGTTACGCTTGTAGGAAGCGCTGCTATGGTCCACGATCAGCTCGGACTTGTAAAAGAAGATATTCCAGTTGATCAGATACTCTTGCAAAGAAAAGAGCTTGCAACTCAATATCAATATTTTACAAGTTTTGGACTCTCTTATACTTTTGGATCTATATATAACAATGTTGTAAATCCAAGATTTGGCAACACCGGTGGCGGGGGAATATCAATATCGATATCTGAATAAGTCTTCCTGATCCGGTTTCTCTTCTATCCATTCTACCGGTTTTAGCTTTAACTAAACCTGCAGCCGATACCTTCATACTGGTATTAGGGTATAAATTCCTTATTAAAAATAAATTAGCTTGGTAATAATCCTTTGTATAAATTCGTTATTGCTAAATAATTAACCCCTTCTTAAAATGAAAAAACTATTAATTGTGTTTGCCTTAGCATCTTTTGGCTTCACAGCATTATCCCAGGAAACTGTTTTAACAGCGGACACTCTTCGTAAAGATGCTCTGAATGTCTTTATGTCCGCCAGCAATTTTATCAGGAAGGAAATAACTTTTGTCAACTATGTTAGAGACATAAAAGAGGCTGATGTTTATATAATTACAACTTATGAACGTACAGGTTCGGGAGGTTATGCAAATACTTATTTTCTTGTCGGGCAGAACAAATGTGAGGGAATGATTGATACACTTAAAGTAATCGAAGCTATGGATGAAACAGAAGATGAATACAGAACAAAAGAGGTACAGGCTTTAAAAATGGGATTGATGAGATATGTTCTTAAAACTCCTCTTTCAAAATACTTCGATATCAGGTTTACACAACCTGTCAAGGAAATTATTGAATCGGACAAATGGAACAGCTGGGTATTCAGAACTAGTATATCGGGAACCCTGTATGGAGAAAAAAGATATAAATATACATATGCATACGGAAGCATTTCAGTTAATAGAGTAACTGAGGCATCAAAGCTACTGACCAGTTTATACTACAACTGGAATCAACAGAGATGGGAATTAAATGACAGCACTATTGAAAAAAGTATTACCCGGTCTAAAAGCGCTTCAATTCTTTATGTCAAATCAATCAACAACCACTGGTCTGCAGGATTTACATCAAATATAAGTGCTTCAAGTTATGGAAGCTACGATTTGCAGTATAGCTTTATGCCGGCTATTGAATATGATATTTTCCCCTACTCTGAATCAACCAGACGCCAACTCAGAATACTTTACAAGGCAGGATATGCATATAATAATTATTCTGATACAACAATATATAACAAGTTAACGGAACATCTTGGTTTACACTCATTGTCTGCATCATTTGAATTAATTCAGAAATGGGGTTCTGCAGATATGTCTCTTATATGGAAAAATTATTTTCATGACTGGTCCAAAAACAATTTCAGTGCGAATTTTTATATATCATTCAGGATTGTAAAAGGATTGCAGTTCAACTTTTCGGGAGTAGCTTCAATAGTAAATGATCAGCTCTCATTACCTAAAGGAGGCGTATCAGATACCGATATCCTTTTACGTCGAAAGATAACAGAAACAAAATATTCCTATAACGGATATTTTGGTATTAGTTACACTTTTGGTTCAATTTACAATAATGTAGTAAATCCAAGATTTGGTAATTGATAATAGTTTTCATTATATACAATCAGTCTGAAAAAATAGTAATTTGCAGAAAATTCAAATCTGTTAAAGTCTAATAATTTAAACTATAATCTTATGTCTATATCTGTAAAAGGTACCCGGACTGAGCAAAATCTGCTGAAATCATTTGTCGGCGAATCACAGGCACGCAATCGTTATGATTTCTTTGCGAGTATGGCAAAGAAAGGAATCAGCCAGGGCTTTTGAAAACTGTCCTGTATGCCTCCACCCCAGGGCATTCATGCAGCTTAAGAAAAAAAATTACTGATACAATATAAAAACTGTTATGAAAGCAAGGGCGCTGATATTTTACATATTAAGCATTGTGTCCCTGATCATTGCATTGGTTTTGTTTTTCAAATGGCTCGACTGGAAATTCTTACTACCCCTTGCCCTGGCAATCGCAGGTGTTATTTTCTTCTGGCTTGGATCATCGGCCTCAAAAAAGAAATGATCATCTATCCCCTATCGGCACATACTCTCTCCGGCTGTAAACATTTTTGAATGCCGGTCTGATAATTCTTTTTGCCGAAAAGGTCAGCTCCTCTATCCTGTGTGAACACCAGCCTGCTATTCTTGCCATTGCAAAAAGCGGTGTATAAAGTTCTTTGGGAATCCCCATGCAGGAATATACAAATCCTGAATAGAAATCGACATTTATACTGATAACCTTTGTCAACTGATTGCCCTTGAATTTCCTGAAGACATCGGGAGTGATCCTTTCGACCATAGAATAAAGATCAAACTCATCCCTTCTCCCTGATTCTTCTGCCAGCAACCTGGCTTTCTCCTTCAGAAGTATTGCCCTCGGATCGGATATTGTATAAACAGCATGCCCGACTCCATATATTTTCCCTGTACGGTCATAGGTTTCCTTTTTCAGTATCTTTAGCAGATAACTCTCCACCTCTGCTTCATCCTTCCAGTTTTGCACATTTTTCTTTATATCCTCCATCATGTCGAGCACTTTCAGGTTTGCTCCTCCATGCAGAGGTCCCTTTAAGGAGCCGATGGCCGAGGTTGTTGCTGAATAAATATCAGTTTCCGTGGAGCTTGTGACCCTCATAGTAAATGTTGAATTATTTCCCCCTCCGTGCTCTGCATGCAGGACCAGCGAAAGGTCGATCAGGTCAGCCTGAAGGCGTGAATAGGTACTATTACCCTTGATCAGGTGGAGGAAATTCTCTGCTGTGGTCAGACTGGTTTGCGGATGCCTGATAGAGAGAGTCTTTCCCTGGTAAGCGTGCCTGAGTGCCTGGTATGAATATGCTATAATTGCGGGAAACTTGGCTATCAGGTTGAGAGATTGCCTGATCATATTGTTAAGGGATATATCTTCAGCAGTCTCATCAAGAATATATAAACCCAGGACAGAGCGGGCAAGTATATTCAACACATCTTTCCCTTTCATCGAAAGAATCATATCTTTTACAAAGCTATCAGGAAGTGCCCTGAGGGAAGCCAGATGTGATGAAAACTCATTAAGCTCATTTTTATTCGGCATCCTGCCGGTAAGAAGAAGATGTACAGTTTCATCAAATCCGTGTCTGTTCTCCCTCTGAAATCCATGAGTTATCTCCTCGATATCAATCCCCCTGTAGTAAAGTCTGCCGGGAACAGGAATTACTTTATCGTTTTCCTTTTCATAACCTACAACATCTCCTATATTTGTCAGCCCTACAAGCACACCAGTGTTGTCAGTATTTCTGAGACCCCTTTTGACATCATATTTTTCAAACAGGTCATTGTCGATCTTACACGCTTCTCTTACAGAGTTTTCCAGTTTTGAAAAAAATTCATCGTCTTTCATTGTGATGATAATTATTAGTTGGATTACATATTTTTAATGATTTCATCTGCAAATTCAGATGTCTTTAGCAGTGTTGCCCCTTCCATCAGACGATGGAGGTCGTATGTTACCTTTTTTGTCATAATGCTTTTCTCAAGGCCTTTATAGATACAGGCGGCTGTATTTCCCCATCCCATGTATTCAAACATGAGTGCGCCGGAAAGAATAAGGGATCCCGGATTCACTTTATCCTGCCCTGTATATTTGGGCGCAGTACCGTGTGTCGCTTCAAATATTGCATGACCTGTGTCGTAATTGATATTTGCCCCCGGGGCAATTCCAATACCGCCGACAATGGCAGCCAGAGCATCCGAGATATAATCGCCGTTAAGATTCATAGTGGCAATAACTGAATATTCAGAAGGCCGGGTCAGTATTTGCTGAAGGAAAGCATCGGTAATCACATCTTTAATCAATACTTTGCCGTCAGCTTTAGCCTTTGTCAGCATATTATCCGCTTTCGTTTCTCCATTTGTTTCAGAAATTTTTTTATGCTGCTGCCATGTAAAAACTTTGTCACCGAATTCTCTTTCTGCCAGAGCATAACCCCATTTCATAAAAGCTCCTTCGGTATATTTCATTATGTTCCCCTTATGGACAAGTGTCACGGAGGGAAGTCGTTTTTCCACTGCGAACCTGATTGCCTGCCTGACCAGTCTTTCCGTTCCCTCCAGTGAGACCGGCTTGATCCCCAGAGAGGATGTCTCAGGAAACCGTATCTTGTTGACAACCATTTCATTGATAAGGAAATTTTTCAGTTTTTCATTTTCAGGGCTGCCGTGCATATATTCGATCCCTGCATAAATATCCTCTGTATTCTCCCTGAAAATGTGCATGTCAACCAGTTCCGGTTTTTTAACCGGACTGGGGACTCCCGTGAAATACCTTACCGGCCGGTAGCATGTATAGAGATCAAGCTCCTTGCGCAGGGCAACGTTGAGGGAACGCATACCTTCTCCCACCGGAGTTGTCAGAGGACCTTTTATCCCGATAAGATATTCTCTGAATGCTGTAAATGTTTCTTCAGGCATCCAGCTGCCGGTAAGCTTATACGCTTTTTCTCCTGCCAGGAGCTCTTTCCATGCAATTTTTTTCTTCCCGTAAAAGCTCTTTTCAACTGCTGCATCAAAAACCCTTACCGCTGCTTTCCAGATATCAGGTCCTGTGCCATCACCCTCAATAAAGGGAATAACCGGATTATCAGGGATAACCAGCCTGTTATTTATTAATCTTATTTTTTTCGGTTCCATAATCAGAGTTTTTTTCTAATAAGATTAAGAGCGCTCCCTGCCCTGAACCAGTCTATCTGCAATCTGTTATATGAGTGATTTACCGGAAAAGTTTCCCGTATACCATCAGAGTGTTTCAGAGTTACCGTAAGCTGTTTCCCGGGAGAGAATTCCCTCAATCCTATGATGTCGATTTTATCATTCTCCCTGATTCTGTCATAATCATCTTTATCAGCAAATGTTAATGCAAGGATTCCCTGTTTTTTCAGATTTGTTTCATGGATCCTTGCAAATGATTTCACGATAATGGCCTTTACATCAAGAAATCTTGCTTCCATGGCAGCATGTTCACGTGAAGAACCCTCTCCGAAATTTTCCTCTCCTGTTACTACCGATCCGGTCCTTTTTCTTTTATAAATTTCTGCCACTGATGGTACCGTATCATATTTCTTTGTAAGCTGGTTCATCACCAGTCCGGTTTTATTATTGAAATAATTAACTGCCCCCAGCATGTAATTTTTTGAGATATTTTCGAGGTGCCCGCGGTATCTCAGCCATTTACCGGCCATTGAGATGTGGTCGGTCGTACATTTTCCCTTTACCTTCATCAGAAGGGGCAGCCCGGACATCTCTTTACCATCCCATTCATCGAAAACAAACAGCATCTGTAATCTTTCCGACCCGGGATCAATGGTAATCTTTATCTTTCCCGCCTTAACAGCTTTCTTCGGCCATGCTTTCATTTTGCCGAATCCTGATGAGGGAAGGTCTGTTCCTCTCGGCTCCGCAAGGTTCACTCTGTTTCCGTCACCATTTATAAGCGAATCAGTCATAGGGTTGAATGTAAGTTTCCCTGCCAGAGTCAGGGCGGCAACAATTTCCGGGGAGGCTATAAAGGCATATGTGTTGGGATTACCATCTGTGCGTTTTGAAAAATTGCGGTTGAAGGAATGAATTACTGAATTTACCGGTCTCTCTTCAGCTCCTTTACGATACCATTGTCCGATACAGGGTCCGCAGGCATTGGCAAATACTTCACCACCTGCTTCCCTGAAGATACCGAGCAACCCGTCTCTTTCGGCAATTATTTTTATCTGCTCTGATCCGGGAGTTATTTTAAGTTCAGCTTTTGCCTTAACCTTGTTTTCAAGAGCGTTTTTTATGACTGAGGCAGCACGTGAAAGATCTTCGTACGATGAATTTGTGCATGATCCTATTAGTCCTGCAGATAATATCGCCGGCCAGTTGTTCCTCGTTACCGCATTTTTCATTTCAGATATGGGTGTTGCCAGATCCGGTGTAAAGGGACCGTTAATATATGGTTCCAGCTCTGACAGATTTATTTCGAGATAATTATCAAAATATTCTGCCGGATTTTCCAGCACCTCCGGGTCTGCCGTCAGGTGTTCCTCGACACCTGCGGCATACTCTGCAATCTCCTTTCTGCCTGTAGCTGAAAGGTAATCGCTCATTGATTTATCAAAGCTGAACAATGAGCAGGTAGCCCCGGTTTCGGCTCCCATATTGCAAATTGTGGCTTTCCCGGTTGCAGATATCGATTTTGCTCCATCGCCAAAATACTCAATAATAAAACCTGTTCCCCCTCTGACTGATATCATGCCTGTTATTTTCAGTATCACATCTTTCGCTGATACCCAGCCATTAAGCCGTCCTGTAAGTTTTATTCCGAGGATTTTCGGGTATTTAAGCTCCCAACCAATACCCGCCATCACATCCACAGCATCAGAACCACCTACACCTATGGCGATCATCCCCAGTCCTCCGGCTGTCGGTGTATGAGAATCTGTACCTATTATCATTCCCCCGGGGAAGGCATAATTTTCAAGCACTATCTGGTGAATGATCCCTGCACCGGGTTCCCAGAAGTCAATATCATATTTCTTTGAGGCAGTCCGAAGGAAATCATAAACCTCCCTGTTTGTTGTCAGTGCGCTGTTAAGATCTTTTTCTGCACCTGCCCTTGCTGTTATCAGGTGATCACAATGAACCGACGCCGGTACTGATGATGATTCTCTCCCGGTGACCATAAATTGCAGCAGTGCCATCTGTGCAGTGGCATCTTGCATTGCAATTCTGTCAGGTGCAAATTCTGCATAATCAATTCCCCTTATAAAAGCTGATTCTATACCTGATTTAAGTAGATGACTATATAGAATTTTTTCACTCAGCGTCAGAGGGCGTTTAAGAATTCGCCTTACCTGCAGCAATTTTGCGGGAAGCTCATTATAATATTTCTTTATCCTTTCAGTTTCAGAATTCATTGAAAGCCAGTGATAATAATTTAACAATCCGAAGCATCTTCCCGGTGCACGGAGAACCTTTACTTTGTATAAACAGGCAACTCCCAACCTTAACGGCAATTCTACTTAATTCCGGCATCATTTTTTCAATTATTTAGCCAATAAGTTATTTTAAAAATAAAATCTTGCAAAATTAATAGTTTTTATTAATGTATTTAATTTAAATCCATCTTTTTCAAAATTATTTTAAACCGGAATTAAGCCTGATTATTTATTAGCTTTATTATTTTATCTGTATCAAGGTATTTTAAATAGTAGAATGGAAAATATCCTAAGGATTTATTTTATTATTAACTTGCAGGTTTAAATAAATTTCAAACATTTTAATTACCAGGCTGTAATAGTATAAAAATGGTACCGGAACTTTTGCTGATTATATTGATTGCTTTGTTGCTGGGGTATATAATTTATCTGCATGTCTTGCTTACTAAAAAGAATATATTTATTGAATCTACTGTTAAAAGGCTTACCGGAATTGATAAAAGCTGGAATGCCGAGGAGATGAACAGGTTTCTTCAAGAGATCAGAAAAGCCAATCAGTATAGTTCTTTTTTCAACGATAAATTGTTTGAGGAAAAACCCTTGAAATTCCTGTTTGAAAACAAGAAAGACTCAAGGATCTACATTCATTACACAAAAAAGGAGGGTGTTGCAAAAAGGATTCTAAATGACGGTTTTCTTTATGCAGATTCATTTTACAAGACTGCCCTTCCTGTCACTAACGACAAACTTGATCTTCTCATAAAACATAACAATCGCAAATCCTTTGGTAACTATTTGATGATATTATGCCTGTCGGATAAAATTGTTGATCACTATTCTGCCGAGCTTGCCAGGAATGGGTTGAATGCGGTTGCTGTTGAAAACATCCTGACTGAGACCGATACTTCATTAAATGAAAACGGAGATATTATTTACCTTCTTCCAAACAGATTCGTCAAGGGTTTTATAAATCATCAAACAGGAGAAATTACAGAGAATCCCGCCTTTGATCCCACATATGATTCTCAGGTATTCAGCATGAATCTTGAATTGTTAAAGAAAAAAAAGAGTGCCGGTTAGGTATATTATTTGCTATCCCTATGCTGATGTATCATTGTTCCGGTATAATCAGTTCCGGGTCAATAAATAACCATATTTCTGATTCCCAAAGTGCCCTTTGTGCGTACTTCGTGTACTCGTGGTTGACAAAGGATTGCTCTTTGGTAGAATTTGCAGTCTTAAATTATATAATTTTGAAGAAAGTATAACCTTTCTTAAAATTACTTCAATGGCTTTTGAATATCCGGAAACTTTTGCGCGTTTTTATGATCTGATCTACAACCACATGAGAGACAGTGTTGATCATGAGTTCTACCTCAGGGAGATTATGCATACGAAAGGCAGGGTGCTTGAAATAGGGACAGGTACGGGCAGATTCTTTACTGACGCACTAAAAAGCGGTGCTGACATTTACGGATTTGATATTAGTCCCTCCATGATATCTGTCCTGCTTTCCAAGCTGGAAAAGAAATATCATAAAAGGATAAGTCTCCAGAATATAGTTGATTTTAAATATAATTTCAAATTTGATTTGATAATCGCTCCCTTCCGGGTGTTTATGCATCTTATTGAAAAAGAAGAACAAATCAAAGCCCTTAATATTGTATACAAACATCTGAAATCCGGAGGCAGGTTTATTTTTGATGCTTTTGTGCCGGATTTGAACCAGCTTATAAATGGCATTACCAATCAAACAGATTTTGAAGGTGAATATGAGCCGGGAAGATTTTTAAAAAGGAGTGTGTCAACCAAACCTGACCTTATAAACCAGGTGATAAATATAGATTTCTTCCTTGAGTGGGAGGCAGATGGAGAGATCAGGCAGGAACACTGGGAAACACCACTAAGATTCTTTTTCAGGTATGAACTGGAACATCTGCTTGACAGATCTGACTTTGAAAATTATAAAATATTAGGCGATTTCAGTGGAAATGAACTTGATGAGAAATCCAGGGAATTTATTTTAATCTGTCAAAAAAAATAGAATATGCAATGACATGTCTTTATTACTCAAATTTTGTAATCCCATGGAAGATGTTATCTGTACAAAAAACCTGTCGAAACAATATGGAAAACTTAAAGCTGTTGACAAAGTCTCCATAAATGTTATGAAAGGTGAAATATATGGTTTCCTGGGACTTAATGGCGCAGGAAAGACAACAACTATCAGGATGCTCCTGGGATTAATAGGTCCCACATCAGGGGAAGTCTTTCTTAATGGAGTTAAAGTAAATCCCGGCAACCCGGGAATGTGGGGCAAAGTAGGATATCTTGTAGAAGTTCCCTATTCTTACCCTGATCTGACAGTAAGAGAAAATCTTGAAATAATAAGACGGCTGAGATTTATACAAGACAGAAAATCAGTCGATTCCATTATTGAAAAACTAAAGCTTGACCGATACAGTGAAGTTCGTTGTAAAAACCTTTCTCAAGGCAATGCCCAGCGTCTGGGAATAGCTAAAGCATTGATTCATGACCCCGGGATCCTTCTGCTTGATGAACCCGCAAACAGCCTTGATCCTGAAGGTATAGTTGAAATCAGGGAAATGCTTGCAGATCTGGCTTTGAATAAGGGTGTAACGATTTTTATTTCAAGTCATATCCTTGGGGAAATTTCCAAACTCGCCACGAGGATCGGTATCATTCACGAAGGAAGCTTATTACATGAGTCATATGCCCATGAGATGGAGAAACTCAGGAAAATATGCCTCCAGGTTAAAGTTGAAAATATTTCGGGAGCAAAGAATATCCTTGAAAAGAACGGTTATCCTTTATCTCTTTCAGAGGATGAAATCCTTGAAATTCAGGGAGCAGAAGCAATCTTAAATCCCGATAAAGTTGCATCACTTCTTGTAAATTCAGGATATCCCCCAACAATGTTAAATGTTGATGAGGAGGATCTGGAAACATTCTTTCTCAGGGTAATAAGGATGAAAGGAGGTGCGGCATGAAAGGTTTCCTGGCTGCCTTCCATACAGAGCTCATTAAAACATTGAAATCAAAAATGTTCTGGGCCACATTGATTTTCTTTGCTTTCATTGCTGTCATGTTAGGATTCCTTATGCTGGTTGCCAAGCATCCTGAAATTGCAGGAAAATCTGAAGTACTGAGCTTCAAAGCTTCAATGATAAGCCAACCCACCTGGACCACTTACTTCTGGTTGTTATTACAAATGGTCCTGACAATTGGAAGCATTGGTCCTGCTATTGTTACAATATGGGTATTCGGAAGAGAATATGCTGACAGGGTAATAAAAGATATTCTGGTATTGCCTGTTTCGAGATTTAATATTGTTATTGCAAAGTTTATTATTGTATTCTTCTGGAGCTTTTTGCTTCTTCTGCTGCTTTATATTTTCGGAACTCTTACCGGACTGTTTATTAATCTTGATGGCTGGGATCGGACGCTATTTATGCAAAAAACCCTTGTTTATTTTGTAAGTGTTTTTTTGACAATTCTCTTATTTCCTGTAATTACATTTATTACATGTATCAGCAGAGGATATCTCCTCCCCGTTGGTATTTCTATCCTGATTTTGATAGCTACACAATTTGTTTTTCTTGGATTACCAGCTATAATACCTTATTTTCCCTGGGCAATTCCGGGTCTTTACAGCGGAGTTGCCGGTCCATTAAGCCCTAAACCGGAAGCTATAAGCTATATTATTCTTGCTATTACATCCCTTCTGGGTATTTTCGGTACTACAGCCTGGTGGATATATGCAGACCATCACTGATAGTTCCGGGCTAAAGCCCTCATCCAGTGACACGATCCTCAACCCCAGGCTAAAGCCTGGGGTTGAACATCCTGCCATAAAGCTATTATAATGAGACACTTACTAACACCAGACTTTAGCCTGGGGTTTACGGAAATCTGCTTTTTAAGAACTTTAGTCCGGGAAAAAAGCACTTTTTATTAAAATTTCTCCCCAAAAATTTGGAGGTTATGTTATTTATTTCTAACTTTGTGTTAGAATTATTTAACTAATATACTAGAAGAATGAAAAAAGCAGTTGTCATTTTTATTGTTGCAGCACTGGTGCTTGCTACTGTAGGTCTATGGATTTTCTTCGCATCAGAAACTTTTAAACTGATTGATATTGCAAATTTTGGAATAATATTCCTTTTGGTGGCGTTTGCTGTTTTAATCGGATATAAGAGATTGTCCGGTGCTAAACGCGGAGAACCTGCAGAAGATGAATTATCAAAAAAAGTAATGAGGAAAACATCATCCCTGTCCTTTTATATTTCACTTTATTTATGGCTTGCCATAATGTTTTTCTCTGATAAGCTTAACTACGAAACTCATACTATTATAGGTATAGGGATACTTGGTATGGCTGTTGTCTTTGCGGTCTGCTGGCTCGTAATCAACTTCACAGGTATAAAAAATGAATAACAGAATTAAGGAATACAGGGCAAGATTCAACCTTACCCAGAAGGATCTTGCGAAGAAGGTTAATGTGAGGCGTGAGACAATTGTTTTCCTTGAGAAGAACAAATATAACCCCTCCCTTAAACTTGCCCATGATATTGCAAGGGTGTTTGATACAAAAATTGAAGAAATATTTCTTTTTGAATAGATTTATTAACACGGAATAGTAATTTTATTTTCGGTTTTTACTACCGATATTAATTTAAAATTACTGTTACCATGAGATTACTGTTCAAAACTTCACTTACATCAATTGTTATATTATTATTACTGGCAGTTTCCTGTACAAATGACAGGTCAGGCCAGGACAATAACCTGCCCCGCAGCACACCGGAAGCCGAGGGTATCAATTCAGATGGGATTATTGCCTTTCTTAAGGCTACCGAAAAGGAAAAACATGAATTTCACAGTTTCATGTTTCTCAGGCACGGGAAGGTCATTGCTGAAGGGTGGTGGTCGCCCTATGCTCCTGACCTTAAACACACTCTCTATTCAACAAGCAAGAGCTTTACATCCACTGCAGTCGGATTCGCCGTTACAGAGAATCTTATTGATGTTTCCGATAAGGTTATCTCCTTCTTCCCTGAGGATCTTCCCGATACGATAAGCCCGTTTCTTGCTGATATGGAAATAAAGGATCTTCTCAGCATGTCAGCCGGACTGGATCCTGATCCAACCGGAATTATTTCAGCAAATAATGATAACTGGGTAAAAGTTTTCCTTGCCCTTCCCGTTGTCAATGATCCCGGAACAAAATTCCTGTATAATTCAATTGCCACCTATATGTTATCTGCTATAGTACAGAAAGTTACCGGACAACCGGTTATCGATTACCTTACCCCGCGGCTCTTTGACCCGCTGGGCATATCAGGCATTGACTGGGAAAGAGACCCCATGGGAATCAACACGGGGGGCTGGGGACTGAGACTTAAAACCGAGGATATGGCCAAATTTGGCCAGTTGTATCTTCAGAAAGGTAAATGGAACGATGAACAGATCCTCCCCGAAGAATGGGTAAATGAAGCCACAACATTTAAGATAGACCAGGCGCCCGGAGTACCTGAACCGATAAAAAATTCAAGCGACTGGATAAAGGGTACGACAACACGGGCCGGTCCAAATTTACTCCTGGCTGCCAGAGGACATCTCGCAGGAATTCCCCCGGTACAGACAGCAGGTATTTACAGGTGGAGAGACGAAAAAAACCTGGAATTTACCCTGCGATATATCGAAAGTCCGCATACTGAAATAATAACATGCAAGAGCATCCTAAAGATATTTTAAAAATTAACTAAAAAAGAGGTATTATG